>Ga0114930_10004889_pt1 | contig 11145 bp, 9 predicted proteins | sample AnhtaG_FD_87300 | JGI IMG/M metagenome (GOLD analysis project Ga0114930, IMG submission 87300) | Deep subsurface microbial communities from Anholt, Denmark to uncover new lineages of life (NeLLi) - Anholt_01485 metaG | ecosystem: Environmental > Aquatic > Marine > Oceanic > Sediment | place... | reverse complement strand
TCAGTTGTTCCACCGTCCGGGCAGCATCGAGCATATCCCATAAATAAGCGGCATCTCTCTGGTCAGGCTGCATATATTACCTCATTGCCGGCGAGTATTGTCTGTCTGCGGAACGGGTTTCTCAATGAATCTTTTTCGACTAAATCGACCTTTCGTCCAAAGATAGCCTTAAGCTCATCAATCATGTCCACAAAATCGAACAGTCCCCATCCGGCATCGTCCTTGAAACTAACCAGAACATCGATATCGCTATCGGAACGAAATTCGTCTGACAGAACAGACCCAAATAGTGCCATCTCTGAAATTTTCCATTTGAGGCAGAAATCCTTTATTTTTTTTCGCGGTAATGTAATTCTAATTTGCCTCATATAATTCAAAATACTTATCGAAAAGGTCGAAGTCAACCTGTTTTCAAAAAGAGCTGTTTTTTATCTCCTTGCCTCCCGTGGTGGTCTGTGAAGATAACGCTCCTTGAATATGTCTTTGAGCTTAATGTTATACTTCACCTTGCTGAATTCCATCTCAGTCTTACTACCTGTCTTCAAATCCGAGACTGCGGATTTCACGACCGTCGGAAAACCTTGGATCACTTCAACCTTCTTCGATTCAATAACTCGGTAGAGCTTGCCTTGCTTGTCGTAGAATTCCATCTTCATAGGAACATACGTCTTGCGGTCGATGGCCACATTGAAATAGCTAAACTCCACCGTCTCCGGCTTCTTAGGCACATTTTTCACGGTGTGCAATTTGTCGGTCGTCTCGATAAGCTCATGCGTATCCTCCTCAAGGCTTCTGCCAGAAATATCCTCATACAAAAAGTCCGAGCCAACAAAGCTGGTGCGTTTGTCACCGGCAGCGATGCGCTTGACCAAAGAAAGCGCCGGCAAATACAACCACCTGTCATCATCCTTTTTCACGTTGGCATGCTTGTGAACTATATACGCCATTTCGCGTACGTCAGCCGGCCTTTGGAAATAAACAAAATATTTCTGGTCACTACCGTCTTTGACGTCCTTCCTCAGTATGATAAACTCACGCTCGCGTTTTTGGCCCTGCTTATTTGTGATGACCATCTTGACTTTTGCTTTGCCATCATCACCCTGGTAGTATGCAGCCAAGTTTGCTTTATTGACTATAGTCTGTACATCAGGAGTCTTTTCAGCCTTGCTCTCCGCCTCAGCCGCGCTAATCCTACTATCACCCAAAGCCCCCAGCATAAGGGCAAGCGACAATAACGCTATCCCGAGAATTTTCATCTTACACCTCACTTTCATCTTTTTGCTGTTCGGTGAGGACCCCACGTAAAACGTGGGGCTAAGTATTTAGCCTGCGGTTTTACCGCAGGTTTTTTTGCACGCCTGCCTGCGTGACATCATTCCACAGACAAGCGCCATTACCGGGATTGCTATTATACTAATCCAGGCCAGCCTGCTCCAGCCAAGCTCCCAGTACTGATGCAGATTCATTGCCACCAGCACTACCGTTGCAGCCGAAACAATCAAGCAGAAAATGCAATTACAGCCGACCGACCGTGGTGTCGGCCCAGGCTTGAATATCCATTTGCCCGCGACGGTCAAGATGGCCGGTAGTACCGTCAACGTCACTGCACCCGACAACGCCATTATCGCGCACAGGAATATGCCAACAGTCTTGTACGGTATCAGAGGCGTAGCCAGCAACGGCAAGAATCCGATCGCGATAACCAGCACGTTTCTACTTATCGCCCGAGCCGGCTCACCAAACATAACGGCGGCGCTGTCTTTCCAAGAATGCGTTTGCAAAAAACTCGCCCGCGCACGTTCGAGAAAATGTATCGCGAAATCAACCGCCATGCCCAAAGTCAACGCACTGAGCACCGCAACCGGCATATCATAATCCTTGCCCACAAGGCCGATTATCCCGTAGATAACAGCTATCGTTATCGACAGCGGCACCATGCACACAATCCCCCACAGCGGTGAACGGAAGAGTATCGTCATCATTATGAAAACAATTATGAAACTTCCCATCAGCGATTGCAGCATACCTTTGACCATCTTCTCCTGCCACACGACGTTTATGTAAGTAAGCCCCGCCCAATCGTACGTCAGCGGTGCCGGCTGTGGATTGTCCTCGAAGAACTTGTCCACTGCCTCGACAACTTTTCTCATATCCTTATTGTCACCGCTTTTCAATTGCAGCCAGATGTTTGCCTTCCTGTAATCCATCGTAACAAAATGCCACAAGTCATCCGGCGTGTGGCTGCTCTGGAATTGTATCAGACACTGAGCCACCGCAGCGGCCGAATCAGGAATGATATAATTCTCCGGCTCGCCATCGATTAGCTCCTGGTGAACCTTTTTGACAATGTCTGCTACCGAGTTGCTTTTGCCTGCAAGCCCCAAATCTTCGAGATGTTTCTGGAGCTTTGAAACATACCGCAGCACTTCCGGCTGCTTGAACAATTTAAGCCGCTCCTTTTCCAGGTCGAAAAAGTTTATAAGCTCGTACCACACATCAGCATCATCGGCCGACGCCTCCTTATCACTTGCAAGCCCAGCAAGGTCATTGAGGAACTTTTCTTTTGTCATTTCTTTGGAGGCGGTATCCACCAGCAGCTCATCCATCTGGCCAACAATGTCACGCGCCTTCGGAAACTCTGCCGTAAGCTCCGACCCTTTTTCCATTAGCCGCCCACGCAGAACATCAACATACTCAACCTGGACAGCCTCTTCAGTATCATCTTCAAGGACCAGATAGGCCATATATGTCCCGCCAAAGTGCTTGTTCAATTCGATGTCAGCCTGCCTGATGGGATGGCTCTTCGAAAACCATTTTGTGGGGTTATCGTTTATCTGAATCCGAGTGATGCCGTAAATGGCCACCACTACGATTGCCACCAGCGCTATCAAAATTGGCTTTGCGGCCTTGTATGTAAATCTCCCACCCACGCTAAGCAGCCCGGCAAGCCACGTTTGTTTCTCTTCATGTATCGCCGCAGCGCCGAAATTCTCCAGCCAGCTTTCTTTCAACATCATTATATAGGCCGGCACAAAAGTAATCGTGCATACCCACGCAATCATAATGCCGATCGCCACAAATATGCCGAACACCTGCACCGGCGGAATCGGCGTAAGCGCCAGCGACGCAAATCCAGCCGACGAAGTAAGTGACGTGTACAGCATAGGCATAAACAAATTGCCCATAACATCCAGAATCGTCTGTCTCCTGCCTTTCTTTTTTGTATATAGGTCGAAGAATTCAGAGAGAATGTGCACCGAGTCCACCACCGCTATCGGCATAAGGAAAATCGGTATCATCGAGCTCATAATATGCACCGGATACCCAAGCCCGATCAGAAGCCCCATAGTCGATATCACCGAAACAAGTGCCACTATCATCGGCGATATAATCAGCGCCAGCTTGCGGAAGAACACCAGCATCAAGATAAATATCACCGCCATCGCCAGCGGCGCCGACATCGCCATCTGAACAAACATTTCATACCCGAACGTATCCTCCGCCACCGGCAGGCCCGTGATGTGATATTCCTCGTCACCTTCAAACGTGGAGATTTTCTCTCTCAGCCTGGCATATATCTCATGGCTCAAATCCTTGCTGGTCAGCGGCAGATACAGGCATATCGCTTTGCCATCCTCGGAGATGAGCGTCCCTTTCAGCAGGGGATTGGACATCGCTCTATCTCTGATTTCGAGTGCCTCAGTCTCAGTCTCCGGCGGCTTTGACATCAGCCATTCAAACTTGATTACACCAGGCCCACCCTGCCCAATATGGTCTACTGTCGAAAGCGCCAGTAAATCAACTTCAACAACACCGATTTGTTCATTGGGGTCCTCTTGGCTGGGCCAGCGCAGCGTCTTGGCAAACTCAGTCAGCTCATAGATTCGCGCGAGTGAAGTAGGGTTGAAGACCCCATTCGGGTCTTTGTTATTAACAACACCGAGCACGACGATGTCATTCAAGACGAAATCTCGCTTGCTCTGGTCGTGAAAAACTCTGACCGGCTCATCTTCCGAGAGCATATTTTCCGGGTCCGTATCAACTCGTATCAAAGGAATAAACGCCCCCAGCCCCAACGTGAACAGCACTATAATAACGATGACGAGCTTATAGTGCTTTATCGAATAGCCCGCGATCTTTTCTCTCAGATCCATCTTCACACCCATACCATCTGTCCGAACTAATCCTTCACAATGCCGGAATGTATCGCATCTTCATCCCCGACAACCTTACCTCCATAACCTCAGCAATGTTACCGCCGAACATCCTGGACATCAATCCCATATTTATCTTCGACGCATACACCTTTTCCTCGTCGTCGCTGCCAACAACCCGCGCGAACTGTAGCCGAACCGACGGTCCTAACCGAGCCTTGAGGCCGGACAGCCTCACAAACCAACCCGACGTCCTATAATTTTTACGATTTTTTCCCTCTGTGTGTACTTTGTCCCCTACAGACCCAAACCTGCGTAGAATAGGCACTTAGTGACCAGCGACCTACCTAAGGACTGATAAGATCTGCACTTTCACCACTAAGAAAAAGGGGGTTCTATAGTTTTTATCCTTGACAATTCCAAATTTGTACGGTTAAATTAGGACGGCAAGGCAAATTGGAGAGCCTTGCGTCAAAAGGATTTGGCTGAAAAGGGAGTGATGAAATGAAGGATCTATTTACGACCGGCGAGGCCGCCGAAGTCTGTAGGGTCAGTCAGCAGACAATCATTCGTTGTTTTGATGCGGGTCGACTAGAGGGCTTCCGCGTTCCAGGCTCGAAATTCCGCAGGATTCCACGCCAGAGCCTGATCAAATTCATGAGGGACAACAATATCCCTCTGGACACGCTGGAGTCCGGCAAACGGAAAGTCCTTATAGTCGACGACGATGCCGAAATTGTCGAACTCATAGCCGACGTGCTGGCCCGGGACGGCAGATTCGAGACCAAAACTGCATCTTGCGGCTATGAGGCGGGAATAGCAACCCAACAGTTCCGACCCGATCTGATACTGCTGGATTATATGCTGCCCGACGTGAACGGTAATGTCGTCTGCCAGACGATACGAAAGAACCCTGAATTCGAAGGCATCAAGATCATTATCGTGAGCGGGGTAGTAAAACAAGATGAGATCGACCAGCTATTGAAATCGGGCGCCGAAGATTTCCTTAAAAAGCCGTTTAGCGTCACCGAACTTACGGACAAAATCACGGCTGCCCTGAAGATCTAACAAGAAGGGCACAACTGTTCCGTGTGATTTGGAGCCTGGCGGCCAATGGAAACAACGGAGGATAGTGTCCCGCTGTGAGTGCCGAGTGAGCAGTGCCGACATAAAATGGCAAGGATGGCTATATGCCGGAAACGAACGCTGATACAACAGTTGCGCAGCAGATAGAGTTCGCTGTCAGTCGGCTCGACTCGCTTTCGACCCTGCCTTGCGTTGCGGTGCAGTTTTTCTCCAAGGTCCTGGAACCGCAATTTGCACCTGCGGTCCTGGCTGAAATTGTTGAATCAGACCCGGCGCTTGCGGCCAAGATTCTTTCGCTTGCGCACGAGCAGCGAGTGAGCTTGCCCGATGAGAAGTTCTCGCTGCGCCGGGCCCTTGACAGACTGCCCGCAGATTCAGTCCGCGATGCTATTTTGACTGTCAAAGTCTCCGGAGTGATTGAACTGGACTATGGCCCTGATAGGCCCGCAATCCTGCCCAAGAAAGACCTTATGCTTCATAGCCTTGCGGTCGCTTGCTGTGCTAAACGTATCGCCGAAATATTGTCAGCGCAAGTGGAGCCGCAGTTGGCGTACTTGGCCGGTCTGCTGCACGACATTGGAAAACATGCACTCCAAGAGGCGATGCCGAAAAGCTTTGATAGTATTGTCGAAGAGGCAAAATCAACAAAGGCAAGCTCCTGCATTGTCGAACAAAAACGCCTTGGGGCCGACCACACGGTTCTCGGCAAAGGCCTGGCTCAAAGGTGGCACCTGCCAGATGCAATTGGCCTTGGTATCTGGCTCCATCATAGTGACACTGCGACCATTTCTCAAAGCGTACTTGAAGCAAGGATAGCTCAAGTGGTCCAGTTGGCGGATTGCATAGCCCGGCAATCCGGCGTCGGTCAGTCCGGCAGTTATGATTCGCCCGGGCCGATAGCTGAAATGGCGCAAGCACTTGCGGTTGACCTCGATGAGTTGGAACAAATCCGGCAGGAGCTGCCTGCGACAGTTGCAGAAAAATCCAAAGTGTTGGGCCTGGATTTGCCAAATGCGACAGCACGCTATTGCGACATTGCCCATACTACTGCTGCGCAATTTGCCCGCAAGCACGGTGAATTGTCACTCGAAAATCGTCAGTTGCAAACCGCGTCGACCCATTTGGATTTCACAACAGACTTTGTGCTTAGCATAAACTCAGGCGATAGAGCGATTGATATAGCGGAGGACTTCGCAGCTCGGTGGCAGAGGTTCTATCAAACAGGTATGGTCTGTCTGTATTTAGTCCCGCCGGGCAGTCGACAACTCTTTGAAGCGGTCGTTGTCGAGAGCCTTGGGCAAAGCAGAAGAGTTATTTTAAGCTGCCCGGAAGACTCGGCGCCATTGCCAGAGAAGATAAGGAGCAGCTTTGCAATTGCAGACGCCCGCGACAATGTTGATTGGCTGTTTGAACAGGTGGAAGTCGATTCTACACGGGGCAGGGCTAAATTGCTGCCGCTATTGGCTGACGGCGAAGCCGTTGCAGCAATTGTTTTTGAGCTTCATTATCCGGCAGATGTGGAACTATTTGAGGAGAAGTTCAGGACGACCGCTTCGATTGCCGGGTCTATTTTGGCTATGGCGTTTGCTCGTCAAAGACAAGAACATTTTGCGGAGCGTTTTGTCCGGCTCATTTCAAAACCGAAGCAAGCGCAGCCCAACATCCGCGCCGGCGATTCACTGGATGCGCTAGCAGAGATGGCAGCGGGTGTAGCGCATGAGCTGAACAATCCTCTTTCGGTGATTTCCGGGCGGGCGCAATTACTTGCTGACGCTGAAACGGACAGCGAAAAAGGGCAAGCCCTTAACCAGATTAAGGAAAACGCCAGAGAGGTATCTGCAATTATCGAGGACCTGATGAGCTTTGCGGAGCCGCGACAGCCCAGACCAGCTCAGACAGATATTAAACAGATGCTCGACGAGGCTATACAATTAACCAGCCAGAAGACAAATGTGGAACATATAAACGTCCAGATCGAAGTTGCGGAGGACGTCAAAAGCGTTTTAGTGGATTCGGCGCAGATTGTATCAGCGACAGCAAATGTTCTTTGCAACTCTCTTGAATCTTATACAGACAAAATGGGGCCAATAAAGATCACCGCCGAGGCCGAGGGTGATAAACTCATCAAATTTCAAATTAGTGACCTCGGCTGCGGAATGGACGCGGAAACCCTGCAAAAGGCAACTCAGCCTTTCTTCTCATCCAAGCCTGCGGGTCGAAAGCGGGGAATGGGTCTTGCCTATGCTCAAAGACTCATCCAGCTAAATAAAGGCTCATCAGAGATAACAAGTGAGCCTGGCAGCGGAACGACCGTGACAATTATACTACGTAGCGCGTGATGCGTATTGCGTATCGCGTCGAGAATCAACTCCGGAGGGCGTAGAGAAGGCTTCCCGTTGACGGATTCGAAAACTTTGGTTATTGTACAGAGCGATAGAGACACAAAAAGTGGAGCTTTGCCGCGTACTTGAAAGGAGAAAATCAAGATGAAGAGACGGGAGTTTCTGGCAGCGAGTCTGGCTGGGGCAGCGGGAGCGAGTTCTCTTGCTATGGCAAGGGAAAGAGAAGGTAAAGGCAAACAGGAATACTTCGAGATGAGGCGATATCATTTGCTCAATCGGGCGAGAAAGAAGCAGCTCGAGGATTTTCTGCGGGATGCTGGAATACGCGCGATGAACCAGATAGGGATTCGGCCGGTCGGCGTTTTCAACGTGATGTATGGGCCGAACAGTCCTACACTCTACGTTCTGCTCGTTCACAAGTCATTAGAGTCAGTGGTGCAGGCATCTTCGAGGTTGATGGCAGAGTTGGAGCCTTTGGACAGGGCGGCAACGTATCTTAATCTGCCGTTGTCGGAGCCGGCCTATGTGCGGTACGAAAGTTCGCTAATGGTGGCTTTTTCGCACATGCCGAAGTTGGAGGTGCCGGAGAAGAAGCCGCGAATCTTCGAGCTCAGGACGTATGAGAGTCACAGTATCAAGGCGGCGAAGAAAAAGATCGAGATGTTCAATGAAGGTGGGGAGATAGCTATTTTCCGAAAGACCGGATTGCAGCCGGTGTTCTTTGGCGAGACCGTAATAGGGCCACAACTGCCGAATCTCACCTACATGCTGGTCTTTGAGAGCATGGCCGAACGTGACAAGAGATGGAAGGTATTCGGCGGCGACCCAGACTGGAAAAAAATCAGGGCGAACCCGGCTTATAAAGATACGGTTTCGAATATCACCGACATAATCTTGCGGCCAGCTTCATATTCGCAGATTTGATTGGCGCCGAAGCCGTTGGGCAGACGTATTCCTTACTCGCTGAACTTTTGCAAAACTCTTGTTACTCAATAAAAACGGCTGAATACCAGTTCTGCTGTTCATCTTCGCTACGAAGAGTCTTCAACGGCAGGCCGAAGCGATGAACCGTCTTAAAAACGTCGATCCCTACGCTCTGTAGAGCAGGCCGTGCCTTTTTGGGGTTGACACATTCTTCGCCGCGATGGCCTGCGCATTCACTGCAAAGAGTGCAGTCGTTCAGCGAAAAAGCAAAATAGTAGCCCTTCAGAAAGGCCTCCCTTTCAATAGCAAAAGAGACGTCCTGTGAGACCTTTTTGCTCATCGAGTGAATGATGATTCCCCAAGAATATCTTTGAAATATTTCTTTGTATTCCCACGGTCTTAGGGAGCCCGGCCTTGAGGGGCACGTGTGTCCCTTACCCCAGTCGGCGCAGCCGAACATGCACTTCAATATTGTGCGCGGGTCAAAAACTATGTCCTCTATTTTGAAAGCCACAGCGTGGTCGGCGCCGAGCTTTAGCGCCATGTCGGTGAAATGCTTCTGGTCGTTTTGTGCATCTTTTTTCATAATATTGTAGTTGTCATTATAACGTAATCAGACGACGGGAACAACAAGACAAAAGGCGTTCTCAAGTTCACCTGCAACACACATAGTTGCGCACTTTCTGCGTGAGGTGACTAAAATAACCGCGTCGCCTATTGCGAGGCAGCAGCGTTTGTGCTTTACTATGAAATCATGGCAAGTGGACTTTTCGATTTGTCAGGCAAGATAGCGCTGGTTACCGGCGGTAGCAGAGGTATTGGCCTTGCGGTGGCAAAGGGGCTGGCGCAAAACGGGGCTGACATTGCGATTGTGGCCCGCACCAAAACACAACTTGAAAGGGCCAAGAAACAGATTCAGGCCAGCACCGGTAAAAGGGTGTGGACATTCGCATTTGACCTGGGAAATACTAAGGCCATAGAGGGCCTTTTCGAGAACATAGTCGCGGAAACGAAGGATGTTGATATCCTTGTCAATTGTGCAGGGACTACCGCCCGAGCGCCGGCTGAAGATGTTGAGCTGGATAATTGGAACCAAGTCATTGAAGTGAACCTGACTGCTGTGTTTGTAATGTCACAGGCATTCTGTCGGCATCGAAAACAGGCAGCTAAAAGTGGCAGGATTATTAGTATCGGGTCGCTACTGTGCCAAGCGGCGCGGGCCACAAACGCACCGTACGCAAGCAGCAAAGGCGGCTTGCTTATGCTGACAAAATCGCTGGCGGTGGAGTGGGCGAAATACAGAATCAATGTGAACACCATCGGGCCGGGCTATATCACTACGGAGCTTACAAAACCATTGTGGACTGACAAAGAATTTGACAGATGGGTCCTTTCGAAAACACCTCTCGGCAGGTGGGGACAACCAGACGACCTTGTGGGCACAGCGGTCTTCCTTGCCTCAAGTGCGAGCGACTTTATCACCGGACAGATCATATATGTTGATGGCGGCTGGCTCGCTATGCTATAGCGGCTCGAACTTTACGAAAAGCTTCTTAGGACTGAACTCTTGTTAGGAGACAATCGGTATGAGTGCGAAAAAATCGAAAGTTCTGCGCACGGGGTGTTTGCTGCTGGTGGTTTTGCTGCTGAGCACGACTGTCGGTGGAGCTGCGAGAAACGAACACAAGCTGGTGCTGAATGCACGCAGCCGACTGGAGGGGCGTGAGGGCAGTGGCAAGTTCAAAGTGGTCTGCAAGAAACTTGAATGGGAGCCTTCGCAGACGGCTATTATCATTTGCGACATGTGGGACGAACACTGGTGCAAGGGGGCTACCCGCAGGGTTGCGGAAATGGCGCCGCGGATGAACGAAGTCGTCTCCGAGGCACGTGAAAGAGGCGTTCTGATAATCCATGCGCCCAGCGGGACAATCGATCACTACAAAGGTCATCCTGCCCGCAAGAGGCCGCAGACCGCGCCGAAAGCGGCAAACCTGCCCAAAGATGTTGTCAAATGGTGTAATTGGATTGATGAGGAAGAGAAGAAAATCGGGTACCCCATCGACCACTCCGACGGCGGGTGCGACTGCGAGCCGAAGTGCAAACAGGGCTCACCATGGCGTAAGCAAATCGAGATTATCGAGATATGCGATACAGATGCCATCAGTGATTCGGGGGTGGAAATCTGGAATCTGCTGGAACAGCGAGGCATCAAGAATGTCATCCTAATGGGCGTGCATACAAACATGTGCGTTCTTGGGCGGCCTTTTGGTCTGCGCAATATGGCGCGGTACGACAAGAACGTAGTGCTGGCTCGGGACCTGACCGATACGATGTACAACTCGCGGATGCGGCCGCACGTCAGCCATTTTACCGGCACCGACTTAGTGGTCGAGCACATCGAGAAGTACGTTTGCCCGACGATCACGTCAACAGCATTTACCGGCAAGCCGCAGTTCTGTTTCAGGAACGATGAACGTCCACGAGTGGTTTTCATCTCCGCTGAGAGCGAATATGGAGCCGCAGATACGCTGCCCGGCTTTGCCCACGAGCTCAAGACAAAGTACGGGCTGTATTGTGAGATACTCCAAGGCAGTACGGACAGACAAAGCAAAGAACGCAATTATATATCGGGTATGGAG
>Ga0114930_10004887_pt1 | contig 11148 bp, 8 predicted proteins | sample AnhtaG_FD_87300 | JGI IMG/M metagenome (GOLD analysis project Ga0114930, IMG submission 87300) | Deep subsurface microbial communities from Anholt, Denmark to uncover new lineages of life (NeLLi) - Anholt_01485 metaG | ecosystem: Environmental > Aquatic > Marine > Oceanic > Sediment | place... | reverse complement strand
CGACCGGCCCATCCTGTGGCACATCATGAAGATCTACGCGTCCCACGGGATGACGGACTTCGTCATCTGCTGCGGGTACAAGGGCTATGTCATCAAGGAATATTTCGCCAACTACTTCCTGCACTCGTCCGATGTCACGTTCGACCTCGCGAACAATTCCATGGAAGTGCATCAGCGCTACGCCGAACCCTGGCGCGTCACGCTGATCGACACGGGTGAGTTCTCGATGACGGGCGGCCGTCTGAAGCGCGCGGGACATCTGCTGCGCGACGAAGAAGCGTTCTGCTTCACCTACGGCGACGGCGTGGGCAACGTCAACATCACGGAACTGGTGCGCTTTCACAAGCGTCACGGCCGCCTTGCGACCGTAACCGGCGTGCAGCCGCCCGGACGCTATGGTGTCCTGCAGTTTGGGGAAGACCAGGACGCGGTGGTCGGCTTCACGGAAAAGCCGCAGGACGGCAACGCGTGGATCAACGGCGGCTATTTTGTGGTGTCGCCGCGCGTACTCGATTTCATTGCCGACGACGCAACCCCATGGGAAGCCGCGCCGATGGAAAAGCTCGCCGCTTCGGGCGAGCTGCAAACCTTCCGTCACGACGGCTTCTGGCAGCCGATGGACACGTTGCGCGACAAGCAGCAGCTCGACGCTATCTGGGCAAGCGGCAACGCGCCGTGGAAGACCTGGTGAACGCGGCGATGACGCAAACGGGTTTCTGGCGGGGCCGCCGGGTGTTTCTCACCGGCCACACCGGCTTCAAGGGAAGCTGGCTGGCGCTATGGCTGCAACGTCTCGGCGCTCAGGTGACCGGTTACGCGCTTGAAGCGCCGACCCAACCGTCGCTATTCGACGAGGCTGAGGTTGCGGGCGGACTCGAACACATCCTTGGCGACGTGCGCGATGCCAACGCTGTGAGCGCCGCCATGCAGCGGGCACAGCCCGAAGTGGTGTTTCACCTTGCCGCACAGTCGCTCGTGCGGCATTCGTATGCCGAGCCAGTCGAGACTTACGCCACCAATGTAATGGGCACGGTGCACGTACTCGATGCCGCACGCCGGACCGACAGCGTGCGTGCCATCGTCAACGTGACGACCGACAAGTGCTACGAGAATCTGGAAACCGAACGCGCCTACCGCGAAAGCGACGCGCTCGGCGGCCGCGACCCGTATAGCAACAGCAAGGCCTGCTCGGAGCTGGTGACGCAGGCATACCGCCAGTCGTTCTTTGTGCCGGGTACGAACGGCGCTGCGTCAACCGGCGTCGCTACCGCGCGGGCCGGTAACGTGATCGGCGGCGGCGACTGGGCAGTGGACCGTCTGGTGCCCGACCTGCTGCGCGCCTTCGACCGGGCCGAGCCTGCCATCGTGCGCCGGCCGCATGCGGTGCGCCCCTGGCAGCATGTACTGGAACCGCTTGCCGGTTATCTGACGCTCGCCGAGCGTCTTTGCGCACAACCACTGCAGTACTCCGGCGCCTGGAATTTTGGGCCACGTCCCGGCGACATGCGCCCCGTGGATGCAATCGCCGCGGCGCTGACGAGCGCGCTCGGCGAGCATGCTTCGTTTGTGGTGCAGGCCGAAGCCGGCGCGCCGCACGAAGCCGGCCTGCTGCTGCTCGATGCAGCCAAGGCGCGCCGCGAACTCGACTGGGACTCGGCGCTGGAACTGGAGGAAGCGCTGCGCTGGATCGCCGAATGGCATCAGGCGCACCGGGCCGGCCGCAACGTGCGTGACATCACGCTCGAACAGATCGGCCGCTATGAAGCCCGACTCGGCAGGACGGCCGCTCGCGCGGCGGCGTCGGCTGTCGAATGATTGCGAGGAATGACGTCTTGAACTGCCGACACTGTAATCACCCACTGACGTTTCCGTTTCTGGATCTCGGCTTTGCGCCGCCCTCGAATGCGTATCTGACGCAGGGCGATCTGGTGCAGCCGGAACGTTATTACCCGCTCAAGCTGTTTGTCTGCGACGCCTGCTGGCTGGTGCAGACCGAAGACTACGCGGCCCGCGAAACGCTCTTCGACGCGGACTACGCATACTTCTCGTCCACGTCGGAAAGCTGGCTCGCGCACGCGCGGCACTATGCGTCGACTATCATCGACGAGCTGTCGCTCACCCGCGAGTCGTTCGTGATCGAGGTGGCTTCCAACGACGGCTATCTGTTGCGCAATTTCGTCGCCGCAGAGATTCCGTGTCTTGGTATCGAACCCACCGCGAGCACCGCGGCATGCGCCGAAGCGCTCGGCATTCCGGTGCGGCGCGAATTCTTCGGCGAATCGCTGGCTCGTTCACTTACGGCAAGCGGCTCGCAAGCAGACCTGATTATCGGCAACAACGTGTTCGCACACGTGCCGGATGTGAATGATTTCACCCAAGGTTTGAAGACAGCGCTCAAACCCGGCGGCACGATCACGCTGGAGTTTCCGCATCTGGTCAAGCTCCTCGACGAAGTGCAGTTCGATACGGTCTATCACGAGCATTTTTCGTATTTCTCGCTGCAGGCGGTCGAACATATTTTCCGCGCGGCCGGACTGCGCGTGTGGCGCGTCGAAGAACTAAAGACGCACGGCGGCAGCCTGCGCGTGTACGGCTGCCATGCCGGCGACGCCCGCAGCGACGACGCTTCGGTGGCGCGCATCCGGGCGCTTGAACAGGCACACGGCATCACCACCCTTGATACGTACCGTGATTTCCAGCAACGCGCCGATGCCGCGAAAAACGGCCTGCTGCGCTTCCTGCTGGACTGCAAGGACAAGGGCGTGAAGGTCGGCGCCTACGGTGCGGCGGCAAAGGGCAACACGCTGCTGAACTACGCGGGCGTGAAGCCGGACCTGCTGCCGTATGTGTGCGACGCCGCGCCGTCCAAGCAGGGCAAATTCATGCCGGGCAGCCATATTCCGATCATCTCGCCGGCTCAACTGGCCACCGCCAAGCCCGATGTCGTGCTGATCCTGCCGTGGAATATCTCGGAGGAAGTGGTGGCGCAGCAGCGTCCGGTGCTCGGTCCCGATGTGCGCTTTGTGGTGGCAATGCCGACGGTCCGGTATCTGTGACAGACGACGGTGGCGCGTTAGTTTGAGCGCCTGAAGCGGCGTTCGAGGCCGTCACCGGTGTAGTCACCCGGTGCGGCCACTTAAGCAGGTTTCGCCAGTCTTGCCGCTGGCGCACACCGCGCAGCGCCGAAGCCCCGGCTCAGCGTTCCGGCTCACCGAGCCATGTCTGCACGCTCGGCAACGCCCGATCCCTCTCGGACAACAAGCTCACCTCACGCGGCCAGGCAATCGCCAGTTGCGGATCGTTGTAGGCGACGCCTCGCTCGGCGGCCGGGTTATAGAAAGCGGTGTGCAGATACAGCAAACGGCTGTCGGGTTCGAGACACTGGAAGCCGTGCGCGCAGCCCTCCGGAATAAACACCGCCTTGCCGTTATCCGCCGCCAGTTCCACCGCCTGCCACTGCATGAAGGTAGCCGACGCGGGCCGCAGGTCCACGATCACATCCCATACGCGGCCTTCCAGGCAGCGCACCCACTTCGCGTCAGCAGCATCGCCTTGCTGGAAATGCAGCCCCCGCACCGTGCCGGGCAATACCGTATGCGACCAGTTGATCTGCACGATCTGCCGCGCGCCGTGCGCCTCGGCGAAATCATCGGCGCAGAACAGGCGCATGAAGCTGCCGCGAGCGTCGCCGCGCGGGGTACTTTGAGCTACAAAGGCGCCCGCGATCGGCAACGCGTGCAAGAGATTCTGACTCATGGTGTCTGTCGAGCGGGATTCGGATTCAGGCAACGTCTCAGACGCGGGCTGGGCGGCGCGCTGCGTCAGCGCCCGCCGACATAAGCCGCCTGCGTATCTTCCGTGTACAGGTTCAACTGACCGACGAACTGTTGCTGCCAGTTGACGCCGGCGTATTTGCTCACCAGATGGCGCAGCAACAGGTAGCTGCCAAGACGTTCCGCACAAAAAGCCCAGACCCGCGCCTGATAGCCTTCACGCTTGACCGGATGGCGCTCGAAACAGGTCCGCACCACGGCCTCAACCGATGAAATCGCGTTCACCCAGAAATCGGCCGGGTACACGCCCAGCTCGATGCCGCCAGGCACGAATATCTGCTCGTTGAAAAACGGCATCACCTCGTGGCGACCCAGCACGCCCAGTTCGGTCGCCACCGCGGTGAAGAGCAGGAAGTCTTCCGCGACGTGCGATTCGCGGTACTGATTGAAGTAGCCGCCTTGCAACCGGCACAGTTGGGCGAACAGGAAATCGCGCCCCGCCGGCGCCATGATCTCGGCCAGGTCGAAACGCCCCAGCGCCTCGGGGGTCACCATGTCCATCACCGGATAGTTGGCTGCGACCGTCTCGGTCAGGCGTCGGGTCGAGAGGAACTTGCGGTACTGGCAGATACCGACCTGCTTCACCTGCAACTGATTCTGGACGATGTAGTTCTTGAGCGCGAAGCTACCGGCAACCGCACCCAGTTGCGGATGGTACGGCACCCATTCCGGCGCGATGTCGCGCAGATTGGCCTTGCCCGGACCTTGTGCCTCACCGAGGTAAAGCGGCGAGACGAACGACGGAAAGTCGAACGGCAGCGGCACATGCGTCATGCAGACATAGAGCAGGTCTCGCGAGGCCGGGAGCTGCGTCGAAAGAAAGCCGTCCTTGGCGCGCTCGAGGCGCTGCCCGTGGCGCGCCTGCAGCGCCGCCCCGCGCAGCGTATAAAAATTGCGCAGCGACTCGTTGTCGTCCGATTCGCCGTATCCGGCCTTGAGTTCGTTCAGCAATGCCAACTGTGCTTCGTCGTTCGACGCGCTCGTCTGCGGCGCCGCCGCCGCGCCGGCGGAATAAGCGCAGACGGATATCTCCGGGCACAGCGCGAGAATCAGCGAGGCAATCCGTTCGACCAGCAGCACGCGCATACCGATCGGCGGATTGCACGCCACCGTCGCTGCGAGTTGCTGGCGAAACGCCGGGTTCTCACCTTCGAACAGATCGAACAGCTTTTCGGTCAGCGCGAACCACGTCTCCCAGAACGAGGGCTTCGCGACGAAGTAATTGCCATAGACGGTCGAGCGAAAATCCATCGGCAGCGTGCGCAGGCGGCCGGCGTCGAGGCCGATAGCGCGCAGAAACAGCTCGGCCGCTTCGATAAAGCCGGGGTAGAGCTGGTTGGCTTGCTCGAACACGTTCAGATAGCATGCACTGTCTTCAATCGACGGCGAGAACGTGTAGACCTCATGGCCCGGATTGTGCGCGATGAAGGCGTGAACTTCGGCTGCGCCGAGCGTGGTCCGCGCCTGAAAGTCGGACGTCAGGAAGCCGTACAGCTCATCCTGGTTGACCGACCGGGTCAGGAAAAACTCGCGGATCGCGCTGTAGCCCCCCCAGCCGGATTTCGCGCCGGCGGCAGGCGTCAAGGCGGTAAAACCGTCGTCGAGCGCCTGGCCGGTCGATCCTTCATTGAAAATCTGGAAAATATTCGCGCTCATCGCTGCCCGCCTGGTTCGGCCAAATGTCCCGGTGATCCCTCTATCCCAACTGGCCGGCGCGGACCTGAATTCGCGGGCCGCACCATGCCAATCTGCATAGTGACCGAGTATGGCCGAAACCGGCGCGGCGCAAGCCGCCAAACTGACGGCAGATTTGGGCGCATTTTGGCCCTTGAAGCAACGGACGGCGGTGTTAAAAATACACACCACACTGGAGAAGCCGCGTGTCCCGTATCCATTACACCAAACCCTCGATTGGCGAGCTCGAAGTCCGCTATGCAACGGACGCCGCCGCCAACGGCTGGGGCGAACGATGCTACGAATACATCGAGCGCTTCGAAAAGAGCTTTGCCGCGTTCATGGATCTGCCGTACGCGATTTCCACGTCGAGCTGCACGGGTGCGATGCATCTGGGCCTCGCCGCGCTGGGCATCGGCGCCGGCGATGAGGTCATTCTCGCCGACATCAACTGGATCGCCACCGCCGCACCGATCGTGCATGTGGGCGCCACACCCGTGCTGGTCGACATCCTGGCCGACACCTGGTGTCTCGACCCGGTCAAGGTCGAGGCCGCCATCACGCCGCGCACCAAGGCCATCATTGCCACGCATCTGTACGGCAGCGTCTGCGACATGGACGCCTTGCTCGAAATCGGCCGCCGGCATGGCATTGCCGTGATCGAAGACGCCGCCGAGGCAATCGGCTCAGCCTATGCCGGCAAGCGTGCTGGTGCGCTCGGCGCGTTCGGCACCTTCTCGTTTCACGGCACCAAGACCCTGACGACCGGCGAAGGCGGCATGTTCGTCACCCACGACCGCGCGCTCTACGAGCGCGTGCTGACGCTCAGCAATCACGGCCGCGCCAAGGGCGAAACGCGCCAGTTCTGGCCCTCGGCAATCGGCTTCAAGTACAAGATGTCGAACCTGCAGGCGGCGATCGGTTGTGCGCAACTGGAGCGGATCGACGACCTGATCGCGCAAAAACGCGCGATCTTCCGCATGTACGCCGAGGCGCTCGCACCGCTCGCCTCGCACCTGAGCCTGAACGTCGAGCATCCGGGCACGGTGAACGGCTACTGGATGCCGACCGTCGTGTTCCACGAGCACGTGAAATTCGATCGCGACGCCTTGCTGGCCGCGTTCAAGGCGGACCAGATCGACGGCCGGGTGTTTTTCTGGCCGCTCAGCGAGCTAGGTCTGGAAGGTCTGCAGCGCCCCGTGGAAACGCCGGTAGCGCACGGCATTTACCGGCGCGCCGTGAACCTGCCCAGCTATCACGACATGGGGCCGGCGGAAATCGAGCGGGTCGCCGCCATCGTGCGACGGTTCTGCGAAGCCTGAGTTTTCTGTTCTGACGGCGTCAGGCCGGACCGGCCGGCATGTCGCTCGCATAACGGACGATGCGGGCTGGATTGCCATAGGCCACCGCGCCGTCGGGCAGATTGCGCGTCACGACCGCGCCAGCACCGACGATACAGTGACGGCCGATCCTGATGCGCGGCAAGACCGTCGCGCCTGCCCCAATCATGCTGAAATCGCCCACCTGCACCTCGCCGGCAAGATGGGCGCCGGGCGCCACATGCACGCCGTGGCCGAGCCGGCACTCGTGATCGACACTGGCGCTGGTGTTGACGATACACGCCGTGCCGAGTTCGGCTTCGGCGCATACGGCCGCCTGCGCGAGAATCTGGCAGCCGGGGGCGAGACGTGCATTGCCGGCAACGAAGGCACTCCGATGCACGGCAAGCGCCGCGACCAGTCCGGCGCGCTCGAGCTGCTCGTGAATCTCCACGCGCACCTGGCCGCGATCACCGCCAATTGCCACAAGGAAATGGCAAGGCCGCTGCTGGCGCGCCGCATGCCATTCGAGGAAGCCGTCCCAGCCGCGAATCAGCGGAATATCCGCAAACGGCGGCGCCACAGTGGGGCTGTTATCGAACACGGCCTGCAGGGCGAAATCGTCATGGATCAATTCGCGCAGCACCTTGGCTTGCCCGGTTCCACCCCACAACACGATATCTGGCCTGGCCATTCGCACCACCCCTGTAAAGCGCCTGTTCAAGCGGCCATTATGCGGCACGGGCGCTCCGTCCATGCCACTTGCCGCCGACAAAATGCGCCGCAAACCGTTAAACAAACACGCTGGATGTGATATCTAATAAGCGCGAAATAGCTGGCGGCGCATGAAGCGCTGCACTGAATCACATACCAAAGAGGTTTTCATGACTGGCTCGATGCGCCGATGCTGGATCGGTTTGACCGTCGTCGTTCTGTGCGCCTGTACCACCACGCCGCATTCGCCGGGCACCAGCCAGGCCGCGCGGCCGGCCCGTGCAATGTCCGGCACTGCCACGCTCGCCGCGTGGAACGACACGCCAGCGGAGCGCTCGATTGTCGACTTCGTGACGCGCGTCACCACGCCGGAATCGAAGGACTTCGTGCCGCGCGCCGAGCGCATCGCCGTGTTCGATCTGGACGGAACGCTGTGGCCCGAACAGCCGGCCCCCGTGCAACTTGTCTTTACGCTGCAACGGGTGAAGACGCTCGCGCCAAGGCATCCTGAATGGAAGCGCCAGGAGCCGTACCGGTCGATCCTGCGCGGCAATCTGAAGAACGTGGCCAACAGCGGCGACGCAGGTTCGATGAAACTGCTCGCGGCTACCCATGCCGGCATGACGCCGGACAGTTTTTCGTCGATCGTGCATGACTGGTTCGATAACGCCAGCGATCCGCGCTTCAACCGTCCGTATAGCGGCCTTGCTTATCAGCCGATGGTCGAGGTACTGGCCTTCCTGCGCGCCAATGGCTTCAAGACGTATATCGTCTCGGCAGACAGCGTCGAGTTCATTCGTGCAATCTCGCAGAGCATGTACGGCGTGCCGCCCGATGAGGTGATCGGCAGCACGGTTCGCTATCAGTACGGCATGTCGAACGGCGCGGCGACGATGACGCGGCTCGCACAGGTCGAAACGCTCAACGACGGCGCGACGAAACCGCAGACCATCCAGGCTGTGGTCGGACGGCGGCCGTTGATGGCGTTCGGCAATTCGGACGCCGATCTGCCGATGCTCGAGTGGACAACCTCAGGCGACGGGCCGCGCTTTGCGGCGCTCGTGCATCACACCGATGCGCAGCGCGAGTATGCATATGACCGGGCGGCGCGAACCGGCAAGCTGGACAAGGGGCTTGAAGAGGCGAATGTGAAGGGCTGGCTGATCGTCGATATGAAGGACGACTGGCAGACGGTGTTCAAGGGCGAGGCTGCGGGGACAGCGGCTGCGAAGTAAGGCAAGGTTGCCACGAGTTGCTTGGTAGCGCGGTCCAGACACTGCGTCGCAGAGTGAACCGTTGGGGCAAGGCGCCGGCTTTACACCGGCGCCCAGCTACTTCGTACTCAAGCGCGCGATCAGATGTGCAACGCATGCCCCAGCGCACGCAACGCGGCTTCCTGGACCGCTTCGCCCAGCGTCGGATGCGCGTGTATCGTCCCGCCAATATCCTCCAGACGCGCGCCCATCTCCATGGACTGCGAGAACGCCGCGGCTAGCTCGGACACCCCGCGTCCCACCGCTTGCCAACCGACGATCAAATGGTTGTCGCGACGGGCCACGACACGCACGAAACCGTCCGTCGCTTCAAGCGTCATCGCCCGGCCGTTCGCGGCGAATGGAAACGACGCGCTCACGCAGTCGAGATCGGCTGCTTGCGCTTCGGCCGGCGACATGCCGGCGGTGACAATTTCCGGATCGGTGAAGCACACCGCCGGAATCGCTGCCGGTACGAAGCGGCGCACCTTGCCGGCAATCAACTCCGCCACCATCTCGCCTTGCGCCATCGCACGATGCGCGAGCATCGGCTCACCGGCCAGGTCGCCGATTGCCCATACGTCACGCATTGAAGTGCGGCACTGATCGTCGATGCGCAGCCCCGCGCCGTTGCGATCAAGCTGCAGGCTTTCCAACCCCCAGCCTTGCGTGCGGGGACGGCGGCCTACGGCGACCAGTACCTGATCGGCCGGCAACGCCCTTTCGCTGCCTTCGCGGTCCTGTACACGCACTGCCTCGCCGTCGGCGGTGAGACCCAATACCTTGTGTCCCAGCAGAACCGAGACGCCTTTGCGTGCGAGCGCATCGGCCACCGGCTTGACGAGTTCGGCGTCGTACGCGGGCAGAATGCGGTCCAGCGCCTCGACCACGGTCACCTCGACACCCAGCTTGCGGTACACCGTGCCCAGTTCAAGGCCGATATAGCCCGCGCCGACCACCACGAGGCGCTTTGGCAGCGTCTTCGGCGACAAGGCTTCCGTCGACGACACCACCTTGCCGCCGAACGGCATCGACGGCAGTGCGGTGGGCTCAGACCCGGCTGCGAGGAGAAGATGCTCGCAGTGGATCTGCACACGCTCACCCTCACCCTCGCCTTGGCCGCTCGTGGTGACGTCCACCGTCTTGCCATCGATCACGCGCGCCTCGCCGTGCACGACCTTGACGCCATGCTTCTTCAGAAGCGCTCCGACACCGCGCGTCAGTTTCTGCACGATGCCGTCTTTCCACGCCACGGTGCGCTCGATATCGATCTGCGGCGCGCTGACACGAATGCCGAGCGGCGAGCTTTCCGCGTACTGCAAGGTCTTGTCGAATTCTTCGGCTGCGTGAATCAGCGCTTTGGACGGAATGCAGCCGATGTTCAGGCAGGTGCCGCCAAGCTGCTCGCGCTCGACCAGCATGGTCGGGATGCCGAGTTGTCCGGCGCGGATTGCCGCGACGTAGCCACCCGGCCCGCCGCCAATGACCAGCAGGGTTGTGTTCTCAATCTGACTCATGCTTACTCCACGAACAGCAGGGCGGGCTGCTCCAGCAGCGCTCGAACCGACTGGATAAACTCGGCTGCGTCCATGCCGTCGACGACCCGATGATCGAACGACGACGACAGATTCATCATCTTGCGCGCCACCACTGCGCCATTGCGGATCATCGGGCGTTCCACCATGCGATTGACGCCGACGATGCCGACTTCAGGATGGTTGATGACCGGTGTCGAAACGATCCCGCCGAGCGCGCCCAGGCTGGAAATCGTGATGGTCGAACCCGTCAGCTCATCGCGGCTGGCCTTGCCACTGCGTACGGCTTCGGCGAGCCGCACGATCTCGGCGGCAATCGACCAGACGTCGCGCGCCTCGGCGTGACGCAGCACCGGCACAGTCAGACCCGCCTCGGTCTGCGTGGCAACGCCGATATGCACCGCGCCATAACGCGTCACAACGCCGGCCTCGTCGTCAAAGCGCGCGTTGATCTGCGGAAAATCGCGCAGCGCGATCACCATGGCGCGAATCAGCAGCGGCAGCATGGTGAGGCGGCCGCGCGTTTCGCTCCAGCGCTTGTTCAGTTGCGCACGCAGGTCTTCGACTTCGGTGACGTCGATCTCCTCGACGTAGCTGAAATGCGGAATACGCCGCTTGGCCTCCTGCATCTTGCGGGCGATGGCGCGACGCATGCCGATCACCGGCACCGCGGTCTCGTCGAGACGTTCGGCGTAGCCCGAGCGTGCCTGAATCGTGGAGGACGGTGTGCCACGGGTCTGGGCGTAGGCGTCTAAGTCCGCATGCAGGATGCGGCCTGCTTCCCCTGTGCCGTGCACGAAACGCAGTTCAATGCCCATGT
>Ga0114930_10004886_pt1 | contig 11149 bp, 7 predicted proteins | sample AnhtaG_FD_87300 | JGI IMG/M metagenome (GOLD analysis project Ga0114930, IMG submission 87300) | Deep subsurface microbial communities from Anholt, Denmark to uncover new lineages of life (NeLLi) - Anholt_01485 metaG | ecosystem: Environmental > Aquatic > Marine > Oceanic > Sediment | place... | reverse complement strand
CGCAACGGCGCATGAGCGCGGCGGGTGCGGAGACCCGCCGCACGGTGGGCAGGATTGCCCACCGCGCTATCCCCAAGTGGGGCGATGCGAAGTTGACAAAGTAGCGTTAGAGAAGCCTTGAGAGAGGATTCCCATGCCACACTCGCGCGTCATCGGAACCGGGCATTACCTGCCGCCCAGGATCGTCACGAACTTCGATGTGATGAAGATGATGGAGACCAGTGACGAGTTCATCGTCTCGCGGACGGGCGTGCGCGAGAGGCGGCACGCCGAGGCCGACCAGAGCGCCACCGACCTGGCGGTTCCCGCGTGCCGGGCGGCCGTCGAGGACGCCGGCCTCGACATGACCGACATCGACCTTCTCATCATGAACACCATCACCCCCGACGCCGCCGACCCGGGGTGCGCGTTCTTCCTTCAGGGAAAACTCGACCTGCCGGGCATCGCGGTCATGGACATCCGCCAGCAGTGCGCCGGCCTGATTTACGGGATGGCCATCGCCGATCATTTCGTCCGGGCGGGCACCTACCGGCACGTACTCATCGCGTGCAGCGAGGTCCTCTCGAAACGTATTGACGGGTCGTACGACGGTCGCAACATCGCCATTCTCCTGGGCGACGGGGCAGGGGCCGCCGTCGTGGGACCCTCCGATGACGAGCAACAGGGCATCCTCTCGACCATCCTGCACGGCGACGGCAGCCATGCCAAGGCCCTCTACACGGCCGCGCCCGGCAGCGCGCTGGGCCGGATGCAGATGATCACCAAGGACGACATCGACGCCGGCCGCGTCCACTTCCGAATGGACGGCAGGACGGTCTTCGAACACGGCGTCGCGCGGATGTCCGAGGCGGCCATCGAGGCGCTCGACGTCAACGGACTGACCATGGACGACATCGACGTCCTCATTCCCCATCAGGCGAACCTGCGAATGCTGGAAGCCATCATCGAACGCACCCAGGCGCCGAAGGAGAAGGTCTTCGTGAACGTCGAGAAGTACGGCAACATGGCGTCGGCGTGCCTGCCGATTGCCTTCGACCAGGCCCGCAAGAACGGCATGGCCGGCGAGGAGAAACTCGTGCTGCTCGTGGCGTTCGGCTCCGGCTTCGTCTGGGCCTCGGCGCTGCTCCGAATGTGACGTGGTCTTGGGGGTGGCGTGGCCACGAAACCGCGCGGCGGCCTTCCCAGGCCGCCGCGAGAGCCGTGCACAGGGCGTGGTGGCCTAGGAAGGCCACCACGCGGAAGCAAGGCTGAATTGGGCAACAGCCCCTTCACACCCGCCGCGTTTGCGTATCGTCCTGCCCAACTACTTCTGCTGCGACGCCAGCGTCTCCGCCGCCATCTCGCGGAGTTTGAACCGCTTGATCTTGCCGGTGGCCGTCTTGGGCAGGGCCTTCACGAACTCCACCCACCGCGGATACTTGTACTTGGCCGCCTTGCTCTTGACGAAGTCCTGCAGTTCCTTCGCCAACTCGTTCGACGGATCGTGCCCGTCCTTCAGCACAACGTAGGCATACGGTTTGGTCAGCCCTTCGGCGTCGAGGGCGGCGGCGAGGCCGCTCTCGAGAACCGCCGGATGCTCCTGCAGCAGCGCCTCCACGTCGGTCGGCCAGACCGCCATGCCGCTCACTTTCATCATGTCGTCGCTGCGGCCGGCGTACCAGTAGTAGCCGTCCTCATCCACGCTGAACTTGTCGTGCGTGTCGATCCACTCGCCCAGGAACGTGTGCTTGGTCTGCTCGTGCTTGTTCCAGTAGCCAAGGGCGATGCTGTCGCCCTTGATCAGGAGGTTGCCGATCTCGCCGGTCGGAAGTTCGCTGCCGTCCGCGTCCACGATCTTCGCCTCGTACCCCGGCACGATCTCGCCCGTGCTGCCGGCCTTGGCGCGGCCGGGCCGGTTCGAGATGAAGATGTGCAGGATCTCGGTCGAACCGATGCCGTCGAGAATCTCGACGCCGAAACGGTCGCGCCACTTCTCGAAGATCGGCTTGGGTAGCGGCTCGCCCGCCGAGACGCACATGCGGACGTTGCCCAGGCTCGTCCGCCCCGCCTTCTCGGCCGTGTGCAGCAGGGCGGCGTAATTGGTGGGAACGCTGTAAAAGACCGTCGGCTCCTGCGTGTCGATGACCTCGAACACGGTGTCGGGAAGGGGCCTGCCGGGCAGAAGCACGTTTGTGCCCCCCATCCGTAGGGCGAAATAAAGGCCGTTCCCCAACCCGTAGGCGAAGAACAGTTTCGCCACCGAAAAACACACGTCGTCCTCCGTGAGGCCCAGCACGTCGCGGGCGTACAGGTCGGCCTCGACGATCATGTCGTGATGCAGGTGGATCGCCCCCTTCGGAAACCCCGTCGTGCCGCTGCTGTACAGCCAGAACGCCGCATCGTCTTTGCTGGTATCGACCGGGTCGAGTTCCGGCGAGGCTCCCTCCAGAAGGCCGTCAAGGCTCTCATGGCCTTCCACCGCGTCGCCCGAGACGAAGATATGCTCCAGGTACGTGAGGTCGTCGCGGATCTCGGTAATGCGGTCCAGCAGCGACGAGTGGACCACGAGGACCCGCGCGCGGCTGTCGTTCAGCAGATACTCGTAATCGGCCGGCATCAGCAGCGTGTTCATCGGAATGGCCACCGCGCCGACCTTCATCGCCCCGAAAAAGGTGAAAGGAAACTCCGGCGTGTCGGGCACCAGGATGGCCACCCGCTCTTCCATGCGGATGCCCAGGCCCTTCAGGGCGTTTCCGAACCGGTTTACCCCCTCCTCGAGGTCGCCGTACGTCACGGTCCGGTCGCCGCACAGGATGGCGGGCTTGGTGCCCCGGCCCTCGGCGATGTGCGTATCGACAAAGACGGCGGCCGCATTCAGCCGCTCCGGTAACTGGAGGTCAGTCATACGGTTTTCCCCTTGCGGCGACGTGAGACGGCGATTCTAGACCACCCGGCCGGGGAGGTCAAGCAAATGTGCGGCAAGGCACCCCGCGTTCACACTTGGGGCTAGTTGGGGCTCGCGCCGATTATATACTTGGGGCAGGGCGGACGTTCGCTTGGTTGCCGCGCTCATGGCTGGTTCTGCTGTGCCGGCGGCTACGGACAGTCGCCTGGGGCGTTGGACGCGGAAAATAGCAGACCCGGCGGCGGTCTGCAAATGTTCCAACCGTTGAAAGGCGGCGTGGGATTCGCTAGACAGTGGGCACGCGATCGGCCGGACGGGGTGCGGACGCAGTGGCGGGAGATCACGATGACCAAGGGCGCATGGCTGGTGGTCCTGTCCCTGGCCCTGGCACGGGGTGCGCTTGCCGACGACTGGCCACAGTGGCGCGGACCGAACCGAGACGGCGTCTGGCACGAGACGGGCATCATCAAGACGTTCCCCGGCCCGGCACTGGAGCCGCGCTGGCGCGCAGCGATATCAAGCGGCTGCAGCGGTCCGACCGTGGCCGACGGCCGCGTCTACGTGACCGACCGCCAGACCGATCCCGAGCCGGTCGAGCGGGTCCTCTGCTTCGACGCCAAGACCGGCAAGCCACTGTGGACGCATACGTATGCGTGTGACTACGGGAAGGTCGGCTATCCCGCCGGGCCGCGCGCCGCCGTCTCGATTGCCGCGGGTCGGGCGTATGCGCTCGGCACGATGGGCCACCTCTACTGCCTCGACGCGGCCGACGGGCGCGTCATCTGGAAAAAGGAACCGGGCACCGACTACCGCGTCCGCGTGCCCATCTGGGGCATCGCGGCCGCGCCGCTCGTCGACGGCGACCAGGTGATCGTCCAGATCGGCGCCTCGGGCGGGGCGTGTCTCGTGTCGCTCGACGCCGCGACGGGTGAGGAGAAATGGCGGGCGCTGGACGACAAGCCGTCGTACTCCGCGCCGATCATCGTCAGGCAGGGCGACCGCCGCATTCTCGTCTGCTATACGGGCGACAACTGTGCGGGCCTCGACCCCGCCACGGGGAAGGTCCACTGGACGTACCCCACGAAGCCTCACCGGATGGTCATCAACGTGCCCACGCCGCTCGCGAATGGCGACCGGATCTTCCTGACGTGCTTCTACGACGGGGCGTACATGCTGCGGCTGCTTGGGGGCGGGACCGCCGTGGAAAAGATATGGTGCCGGCGCGGCGAGAGCGAACGCAAGACCGATGCCCTGCACTCGATGATCTCGACGCCCTACTGGCAGGGCGACTACATCTATGGCGTGGACTCGTACGGCGAGTTCCGGTGCCTCGACGCCCGGACCGGCGACCGCATCTGGGAAGACGCGACGGCCGTCCCCAGGGCACGGTGGAGCACGATTCACTTTGTTCAAAACGGCGAGCGCGTGTGGATGTTCAACGAACGCGGGGAACTGATCATCGCCACGCTCTCGCCCAGGGGGTTCCACGAGATCAGCCGCGCGAAACTCATCGAGCCGACCACCGCGCAACTCAAGCAGCGCAGCGGGGTCTGTTGGTCCCACCCCGCATACGCCTACAAGCACGTCTTCGCCCGGAACGACCACGAGTTGGTCTGCGCGAACCTGGCGGCCGAGTAGGCGGGGCGCAGGCCGACGGCGGCCTACGTCGCCAGTTTCAGAAACTCCTCACGCTGGGCCTTGAGGAACGCCGCCGGGTCGTCGCCTTTGTAGTGGGTCTCGATCATGGTGAAGTGGGTGAAGTTGGCGGCTTTCAGGAGGCCGAAGAGTTCCTTCCACCGGTACCCGCCCTCGGTCAGCGTGTGGATGTGGACGTGCTTGATCCACCTCTCGCACATCTTGAAATACCGCTTGATGGAACCGTCCTGGACGTCGATGCCGTTGCAGTTCCAGCACAGGCACGCCGCGGGATGGTCGCAGTACTGCATGATCCTGGCCATGCGGTCGGGGCGGCTGGTGTCACGGCCGTGGCACTCGACGAAGAGGTTGACCTTCTTCGGCGCAGCGTACTCGGCGCACGTGCGGATGGCTCTGCCGATCTGATGGAGCGTCTTCTCCTCGCTCACGCCTTTCGGCAGGCCGTTGGGCCGGATCTTGACGCCCCAGCACCCCAGGTCGGCAGCCAGGTCGATGAACCGCTTCGTCAGGTCGATGTTCTTCCGGACGACCTTCGGGTCGGGCGAGTGGTACTCGCACGCCGATCCGAGGGCGTAACAGCGGACGGGCGACTTCTCGAACAGGGCCCGGACCTCTTTGCGTTTCTCGGCGCTGATGTGCGGCTCCACGCCGTGTTTGTGGGTTGACCGGAGTTCCACGCCCTCCATGCCGCTCTTCTCGCACGTGTCGATGAGGGTCGGCAGGTCCATCTTCGCGCCGACCATGTACGTCACCAGGCCGATGTGCATCTTGGGTTTTCTTTCGGCGGCGGATGCGCTCAACGGTTGGGCCGCGACGCCTGCGGCCAGCGCCCCGGCCGCGGCCAGCCCCGTGCGGACGAAACCTCTTCGGGTAAGATGGTTGGCCATGATCCGCTCCTGTTGCCGACATCCCCTGCAAACGGGCATCATAGAGCGGGTTCGGCCCGTGTCAAGTTGTGTCAGACCTGACCCATCCCCAGTTTCGGTCGGGCCGTCCGTGCCGTTAGGCACGATTGGACTGTAGCCACGGGCGCCAGCCCGTGGTGACAGGAGGGTGGCCTCAGCCATAAAGCCCCGTAGGGGCGCTTGAACCCTCAGTCGCCCCTACGGGGCTCTGGCCTCTCAGCCATCCACGCCGCCACGGGCTCGCGGCGCGTGGCTACAGCGCAGGCGCCCGGTGTGGGGCGAACGCCCGACGCTCCTCTGTGCGGGCACACATCTCTGGGCGGCCTCACAGCAAACTGGGGATGAGTCAGGTGTCAGAGGGCGCTCGCGCCGGAACCGGCCACCTTGAACTTGGGGGGCTCCGGTGACTAGAATACCGGCGTGAACGGCATCGTTACCGACATCCAGCGCTTCAGCGTCCACGATGGGCCAGGCATCCGGACGACGGTCTTCCTGAAAGGCTGCAATCTGCGGTGCGCCTGGTGCCACAACCCCGAGACGCTGCGCCCCGGCCCGCAACTCCAGGTCCTGCCCGACAAGTGCATCGGCTGCGACGCGTGCCTGGAGGCGTGCCCGCGCGACGCCCACGAGGTCACCGACGGCCGCCGCGTCTTTCACCGCGACCGCTGCACGGCCTGCGGTGCGTGTGCCGAGGTCTGCTACAGCGGCGCCCTCGTCCTCATCGGCCGCGAGACGACCGCCGACGAGGTGATGGCCGAGGTCCTGGAAGACCGCGTGTTCTACGAGAACTCGGGCGGCGGGGTCACGCTTTCGGGCGGCGAGCCGCTGTGCCAGGGCGAGTTCGCCCTCGACATCCTGTGCCGCGCGCGGGCCGAAGGCATCCACACCGCCGTCGAGACGAACCTGGCGGCCCCGTGGCAGGACGTGGCCGCGATGCTGCCGGTCACCGACCTCTTTCTGGTGGACGTCAAGGTGATGGACTCGGCCGAGCACGAGCGATGGACGGGCAAGCCGAACGAGTTGGTTCTCGAAAACGCCCGGCGCCTCTCGCGCGAGGGCGTGCCGATGGTCGTTCGGACGCCGGTCGTTCCGGGCGTGAACGATACGGTCGAGCAGATCGGCGCCGTCGCCGACTTCTTCACCCGCGACTTCGGGAATCTGGAGTACTACGAACTCCTGCCGTACCATCCGCTGGGGACGGGCAAGTACCACAGCCTGGGCATGGACTACGCGATGGAGGGCCTCGCGCGTCCTGAACCGGACGTGATGCAGGCGCTGGCCGCAGCCGCAGGCCAGCGAGGCATTGCGGTCCGCATCGCCGGCGCGGCGAGGGCCGACGAGGCATGATCACCGAGCCCCTCACATACCGCCGGCGCCTCGACCTTCTGCGCGAGAGGAAACTCGAACAGACCCGCGCCAAACTCGCCCGCAACGGCTACATGGACGAGGACGACTACGGCACCGTCCTCCCGCCGGACGACTTCCACTGGGAACCGACGCCCAACCACCCCGACGGCTCGTGGTACGGGGCCGAAGGCTGGGCCCGCAACTTCCGGTCGCTCATGGAGGTCCACCCGACGTACGTTGACCCGCTCGATGCCCTGGCCGGTCGGTGGATGATCTTCATGAACCGCGAGCGGCCCACGAAGTGGCCGCCCGAATACGACTACTCGCACCTCGTGCCGGAGCAGGAGCGGTACGGCATCGAACCCGGTATCGGTGCCGACGCCCACTTCACGCCCGACTACTCCATCGGATTGGCCGTCGGTTGGGGCGGACTGTTGGAGAAGGTCCGCCGCTACCGCCAGGTGCACGCGGGCGACGCGGTCAAAGCGGCCCTCCTCGACGCCGAGGAGCAGGCCGTCCTGGGCGTGCAGACGTGGATCCGCCGCACCGTCGAAGCCGTCCGCGACGCCGAGACCGCCGAAGCACATCCCGACCTGCGGCAGAACCTGCGCGAGATGGCCGACGTGAACGAGCGGCTCATCGACCATCCGCCGCGCACGCTGCGCGAGGCGTGCCAGTGGATCGCCTGGTTCAACATGGCGTCGCGCACGTACAACCGCGACGGCGCGGGCGACCAACTCGACGAACTCCTGCGGCCGTACTACGAGCGCGACGTGGCCGACGGACGCATCGACGACGAGGACGCCGTCTTCCTGATCGCCTGCTTCCTGCTGAACGACCCGCACTATTACCAACTCGGCGGCCCGGGGCCCGACGGCGTGGATCTGACGAGCCGCGTCTCGTTCCTCATCCTCGAAGCCGCCCACCGTCTGGGCGCCTCGTGCAACCTGACGATCCGCGTCCACGACGGCCTCGACGAGCGGCTGTTCCTGAAGTCGGTCCGGCACCTGTTCGAGGACCGCAAGGGATGGCCGCGCTACTCCGGAGACAAGGGGCTCGTCGAAGGTTTCGTGCGAAACGGCTACCCGGTGGAACTGGCGCGGCGGCGGATCGCAACCGGCTGCCACTGGATGGCCATCCCCGGACGCGAGTACACGCTGAACGATTGCGTCAAGATCAACGCGGCCAAGGTCTTCGAGGCCGCCTTCTGGGAGATGATGGACGAGGCGTCGGCCGCGCCGAGCGTCGATGAACTATGGCGTCGCTTCGAGGACCACCTGCGGCGGGCGGTCCTGTGCGCGGCGAAGGGTATCGACTGGCACCTCGACCACCAGCGCTACAACGAGCCGGAACTGCTGCTGAACCTCCTGTGTCACGGTCCCATCGAGACGGGCATCGACGCGGCCGACGGCGGCGTTGAGTTCTACAACATCTGTTGCGACGGGTCGGCCCTGGCCACGGTGGCCGACTCGTTCGCGGCCCTCCAGCAGCGCATCGAGCGCGAAGCCGTCCTCGCGTGGGACGAGATCGCCCGGCACCTGCGGGACAACTGGGCGGGCGCCGACGGCGAGCGCGCACGCCTGATGATGCGCTCAAGCGAGCGCTACGGCCGGGGACGCAGCCTGGGCGACGACTGGGCCGTGCGCGTCTCACAGACGTTCGCGCGACTCGTCAAGGAGAGGCCGACGCCCGGCGGACGCAACATGATCCCCGGTTGGTTCTCGTGGTCGCGGACCATCACGATGGGCCAGATCGTGGGCGCCACGCCCAACGGCCGCCGCGCCGGCGAGCCCATCTCGCACGGGGCCAACCCCGACCCGGGCTTTCGCACGGACGGCGCTCCGACCGCCATGGCCAAGGCCATCGCCGCCATCCAGCCGGGGTACGGCAACACGGCGCCGATGCAACTGGAACTCGATCCCGGCCTGTCGAAGGACGAGGGCGGCATCGAGAAGGTGGCGGCGCTGATCAAGACCCATTTCGACTTGGGCGGGACGCTGTTCAACATCAACGTCATCGACGCCGAAAAGGTGCTGGAAGCCCACCGGGACCCGTCGAAGCATCCGGACCTGATCGTGCGGGTGACGGGCTTCACGGCCTACTTCGCGAGCCTCTCGCCCGAGTTCCGCCAACTCGTCGTGGACCGCATCATCGCGGAGTGAAACGGTCGGACCCGGCGCCCTCGCGCGACCGTCAGCCGACGCACCACGTGCCGCTTTGGACCGGCTCCAGTTTCCCGGAATCGGCGGCGCGGACGCCGGCGTCGAGAATGGCCATGGCGTCGAGGTTGACCGGAATGTCGAGCGTCGGATGGACCGCCTCGCCCGTCTCCAGGTGGTGGACGTACTCGTGGGCGATGTCGTGGCGGCCCTCCGGGAGCGGCTTGACCTTGTGGACCGTGGTCTTTCCCCCGCTGCCGTGCTCTTCGCGGACAACAGGGTCGCCGTCCTGGGTCTCCATGACGAGGGTTCCGTTGGTGCCGTAGACGACGGGGCCGCCGCCGACGCCGTGGTCCCACGTGGTCCAGGTGCCCTCGAAGAGGCCCATGGCCGAGGGGAAGCGGACGATCATGGCGCCGTTGTCGTCGGCGTCGCCGAAGGGGCTGTTGAGGTTGGCCCGCATACCGACGGCGGCGACGGCGGGCTCGCCGACGAACCATCGGGCGATCATCGCGCCGTAACAGCAGAAGTCGAGCATGGCCCCGCCGCCCGCCGCCAGCGAGTGCCACCACACGGCCCCCAGTTCGGTGGCCGTCAGGGGCGCGGCCTCCTCCGTCACACCCTCGTGCCTGGCCCCAGAGCCCAGCGGCCCCGTGTGGCCCAGGCGGGCCTTGACCCCAATCACGCGGCCGATGGCGCCCGAATCGATGAGCGCCTTGGTCTTGTGTGCGGCCGGGTTCCACGTCATCGGCCAGTTGACGAGCATGGTCGTGCCGGCGGCCTGCACGGATCGGACCATCTTCAGGGCGTCCGCCAGGCTCATGGCCATGGGTTTCTCGACGCAGACGTTGGCGCCCGCAGCCGCACAGGCCTCGACGACTTCCGGGTGCTGGGCGTTTTCGCTGGTGACGATGACGATGTCGAACGGCTCCGCTCGGAGCATCTCGCGGTAGTCATCGTGTGACTTGGGCAGGCCGAGGTCCTTGAGCGCGTGCTCCAGGTTCCACTGCCGCGTGTACGGCCCGCTCCGGCGTTCCGGCCGGTCGGGCACCGTGTCGGCGCCGGCGACCAACTCGACCTGCGGGTGCGCGGCGAACAGCCCCAGCACGTTGTTGATGTGCATGTGGCCGAAGCCGATGACGCCGACGCGATAGGTCTTGCTCACGATTCGTCTCCTCTGCGTCGGCTTCTGCGCGGCGGGTGGCATGGCCACGCTTGTACGTGTTTAGCGCGGGTGGCACGGCAGCGGCGCAGCCGCGGCCGTGGGCACCCGGTGTCCAACACGGCCGCCCTTCGCACCTGCCGTGCCACCCGGCCTGCGGTGTGGCTACGCGGCGGTTCTCCCGAACCGCCGCGCCACAAGTGCTCGGGGCCCAAGCGCGACCTCGAGACGCTCTAGTCGAGCGTGATCTCGCGGCCCTCGGCGGCGGACTCGTACAGGGCGTCGAGCGTCGCGATGACGTTCAGGACCTCGTCGCGCGTGACGAGCAGGTCTGCCTGGCCGCGGATCACCTTGACAAAGTGCTCCGTCTCCTCCCAGTGACCGGCAAAGGCCACGTCGCTTCCGGCGGGCACCTGCGGCCGCACGTTCACCTGGTACGAGCCCATGTTGGTGACCAGGGTGAGGGGGTCGAGCGTCAGTCCGCCGTCGGTTCCCAGGATGGTGGTCTGGCCTTCGTTTTTTGGGATGTTGGCGGCCCAACTGGTCTTGAAGGCGACCGCCCCGCCGCCTTCGAGACGGATGAAACCGGCTGCCATGTCCTCGACGTCGAAGTCCTTCCAGTTGTACGGGCGCGGCGTGAGGACGCCAAGCGGCGCGCCCGAATCGGCCAGCGACGTGGCCAGGCCCTCGTCGCGGTTCCCCAGTTTCGTAAACGTGACGCCGCTGACGGCCGTGACCTTGGGGCTGCCCATGAGCCAGAAGAGCAGATCGATCGCGTGGACCCCGAGGTCGTAGATCGGCCCGCCGCCCGAGTGCTCCTTCATGTGGAACTGTCCCCACATCGGGATGCCTCGGCGGCGAAGGAAGTACGTCTCGGCGTAGTACGTTTCGCCCAGGCGGCCGGAGTCGCAGATCTCCTTGGCGGTGCGGGCCTCCGGCGAGAAGCGCGAACTCTGGCCCACGAAGAGGATGCGGCCGGCGGCGTCGGCGGCGTCGAACATCTCGACGGCGTCGGCCCGCGACGTGGCGACGGGCT
>Ga0114930_10004885_pt1 | contig 11150 bp, 9 predicted proteins | sample AnhtaG_FD_87300 | JGI IMG/M metagenome (GOLD analysis project Ga0114930, IMG submission 87300) | Deep subsurface microbial communities from Anholt, Denmark to uncover new lineages of life (NeLLi) - Anholt_01485 metaG | ecosystem: Environmental > Aquatic > Marine > Oceanic > Sediment | place... | reverse complement strand
TGCCTCAAAAGCGGCAGGCTTTGCTCTCATGCTCAGGATTTTTGTCCAGGCGCTGGCCGGGGCTAAGATATATTGGGCACCATTGCTGGCAATCCTGGCTGTATTGACTATGTTTGTCGGGAACCTGGCGGCATTATCACAAACCAATATAAAACGGTTGTTGGCTTATTCCAGTATCGCCCATGGCGGATATGCCTTGCTGGGAATAATCGCTCTTTCCAAAATGGGTGTATCCGGAGTTCTTTTCTATCTGGCGGGGTACGCCGTCACTAATCTGTGTGCATTTACCGCTGTGATAGCTTTCTCTAGTGCAACCGGAAGCGATGAGATAAAGGACTATGCCGGGCTCCATAAGCGGGCGCCGGGTGTTGCTTTTGCTTTTGCCATTTCCCTGCTTTCGCTGGCGGGCATACCGCTGTTTGCCGGATTTGTAGGGAAGCTCTATATCTTCGCTTCCGCGGTGTTTGAACAACTCTATGCGCTTGTGGTCCTGGCTTTGATAAACAGTATTATTTCGCTTTATTACTACTTGGGGGTGATCAGAGTAATGTATGTCGAAGAGCCGGTTAGCGATGAAATAATTCCGGTGCACCCGCTTTTCAAGGTGGTTCTGTCTGTGGAGGCAGTAGGCATACTGTTGATCGGCATCTATCCCTGGATTTTAATAAACTTGACCGAATCAGTTGCCCAATCATTTTTAGCTGGTTTTTAAACGTAAGACCCGATTTTCGGCCTTCGATCATCGTTTATCGGCCTTTCCACTACTTGCCATATGTAAATTGCTTCTTTTCCGCTCCACCCTATATACACCAACTGGTCTGTTTTTTCCTTTCATTTTTATGGGACCTATCTTTTCTGTCTTTACTATATCTTTTATCTCTCTGTGAGTACTCTCACCGATCAGTATCTGATTTTGTTTTGCTTCGGAGCAGAGTCTGGAGGCCACATTTACCGGATCTCCCAGGATAGTAAAGTCTAGTCTTCTTCCGATTCCGATATGACCCAGTACTACAGTTCCGGTGTTTATGCCAATACCGTAACTTATTTTGGGTAAGTATTTTCCTTTTACCTGAAAAAGATGTATTTCTTCTTGCATCCTAAGAGCCGCTTTTACAGCCCGCAGGGTATGATGTTCTTCATTTTCTTTTGTAGAAAAGAATGCCATGATGGCATCACCGATGTACTTATCCAATGTTCCCTGGTATTCAAAGATAATCTCAGTTAGGAAAGCAAGATAGGTATTTAGAACTTGTCTTATCTTATCAGGGGCCATATCCTCTGACATGTTGGTGAATCCTCTGATATCGGCAAAAAGGACGGTTACCTCTTCTTCTCTGTACAGTTTCTCGGAAGCCATTCTAAAGAGAATTCTTCCCAGGTAATCCATGCTGATACCTTTGGCAAAGGCCCAGGTTAAAAGAGGAAGGGCTTCTTTTGCTTCTTGAGACAGGAGATGGTGATACTCGTTCTCTTTGGAAAGAGTAATGGCCTTTTCCAAGTTTTCTTCCGCCTCTTTGTAGTTCTTGGTTTTGAAGTGAAGGTAGGCAAGACGGAGGTAGATGGAAGTTAGAACGTGCTTACTCTCAAAATTGGTTGCTTTTAACTTGGCTTCTAGCAAGAAGCCTTCCGCTTGTTTTATATCCCCGTACTTAATATGTAGCTTTCCTAAATCAGCAAGACAAAGTGAGACCTCCCATCCTCCCCCAGAACTTTCCGCGACTTTAAATGCTTGTCTCAGGAAGTCTATGGCTTTTTTGTATTGCTCTTCATATTCATAGATTCTTGATAGTACCCGAAGAGCAAAAGACAAGCCCCACTTATCATGAAGCTCATCAAAGATTACTATTGCTTCTCGTACCAGGGAGAGTGCTTTTTCTATCTCTCCTATCTCAAGATAGGTTTCCGCTTGGGTCCAGAGCACCCAGCCTCTTACTCTTCTATAATCGTATTCTTCTACAATCCGGAATGCTTCTTCTGATACTTTTAGAGACTTTTCATAGTCTCCCTGCATTCTGTAGATAAGAGACATAAAGGATAAAGTATAGGCCATCTCATGTCTGTTTCCCAGTCTTTCTCTTATACTTAAAGATTTTTGCATAAGAGATAGTGCTTCTTGGAATTCTCCTCTTACCAGATGAGGAAGGGAAAGATTATGAAGAATAGTTGCTTCTATGGTTTTATCTTTTGATTTTTGGCTTAAAGTGAGGGCATGTTTTAAAAGTTTTGTCGATTCGCGGAGGTCGACTCTTAAATAACAACTGGCCAGGTTATATAGGATGAATGCGTGTTCTATCTCGGGGAGATAGAAAAGAGATTCTTCCAGCAAGGCGATAGCCTTATCATACTCACTCTCTAATCTATAGAGTTCTCCTTGTCTGGAAAGAGAGATGCCCATACCCTCTTTGTTTTCTTCTTTCCTAAAGGCATCAAAGGCTTCTCTGTAGAGAGAAAGAGCTTCATCTACTCTTCCTGCTATCTCCAGGATCTTACCCTTGGATAAAAGTATATGAGGGGAAGTCTGCATCTCTTGGGGAAGTCTGTCTATGAAGTAAGAAAGAGTGGAAAGTCTCGAAGTATTTATCATTTCATCAGATATCTCAATAATAAGATTTTTGGCTTCTTCATACATTTCCGCTTCAAAGAAGTGATAGATTGCTTGATTATGATCAGCATTCTTCTTAAAGTAGGTAGCTGCTTTTTTGTTTAACTCTTTTAGGTAGGATGCTCCTTCCTCGGCAGCTTTAGAAGCTAAGAACTCTTTAAATAAAGGGTGGTATTTGAAAGAGTCATTAAGACGTGCGGTAAAAACATGATGCTTCTCCAAATATTTTAGTATCTTTTGAGAGCCTTCTCTATCGGTTAGTAGAGTTCCCAGGTCTTCATTTATGTAGGAAAGAATCGAGGTCTTCTTTAAAAACTCTTTTATTTCTTCATCTTCCTTTTCAAAGACTTCTTCTGCCAAGTATTCATAGATATGGGAAGAATCCATAAAGTCCAGGATAAATTCTTTTCTTTTGCTTTTTTCCACATCTTTTAAATAGTCATAAAAAAGCAGAAGTGACGCTATCCATCCTTCGGTTTTTTTCACTAAGTTTTCCAGCTGTTCATCCTCTAAAGGTAAAGGATAGATGGTGGTAAAAAGATCTTCTATCTCTTCTTTTTTAAACTTTAAGTCTTCAGTGTCAATGATAGATATTTCTCTTCCTACTCTAAGTCTTGCCAGAGATAGATCAGGAAGAGAGCGGGATATAATAATAAAATGAATATTTAGGGGAAGTTTTTCCAAAAGGAAGTTTATAAGTTTTTTGATGGCTTCTTTTTCTGCTACTTCATCAAAGTCGTCAAATACTATAGTTGTATCTTCTTTTCCTTTTAGAAGAAGTTCATTTACCAAGACCAAAAGGACTTGTTCTAATTCTTGTTCAATGTTTTCTACCTCTTTTAAGCGGGATGCTACCTGAGCGCCGAAGTCTTTATTTTCTTTTCTTATGGCCTCTGTTAAGTAACTTATGAAAACAATGGGATCAGAGTCAGTTTTGTCCAGGCGATACCACAAGGTCTTCTTTCCACTTATCTTGGCGTAGGAAGAGACCAGAGTGGTTTTTCCATATCCTGAAGGGGCACAGACCAAAACAAGCTTCCGGCAACTGCCTTTTTCCAGGAGGTCCAGGAGGTGAGATCGGCGCAGAAGCCTCCCGGCCTCCGGTTCTCGCATTTTTTCCTTTAAATACCGAGTCTTTTCTGTCAGCATGTTTCCGCTCTAAGGGATAACTAGAATTTAAATCTTATCTCGTCATCTTGCGCAACAGGCTTTAGATAGCCGACTTGGCGGAGGGCAGGGTGGGAAGTTTGAAAATACTTAAACCTATTGCAATATCCGGGTTAAAGTCTGATTGGGGAAAGTCGATAGTCAGATGTGACATGGAAGGATATAGATATGCTGACTAAAGAGACTTTCAAGGACCAAGAGTATATATCGGCAATTAAGCGATACCTTCGCAATCAGGGATTCTGCAGTGATGCTTACAAATCATCTTATCTTCAGAGAAGAATTCAAGTTAGGTTGCGTGCTAATCAACTAGACTCTTTCGGTGAGTATTTGCGGATTCTAAGGACAGATTCTGATGAATACAGGCAACTTCTGGACGCTTTGACTATTAATGTCACCCAGTTTTTTCGCGACTCTGATGTATTCGAGTCTTTGCAGAAGCAAATAATTCCCGGTCTTGTGACTGATGATAAATGCGGAAGGACCATTCGCATCTGGAGTGCCGGATGTTCTTCCGGAGAAGAGCCTTATTCTATTGCCATACTTTTATGGGAGGTACTGGGAAATCCCCGGAATAATTGCAGATTTGCCATATATGCCACTGATATTGATAAAACAAGTCTTGATATTGCCAGAAAAGGAGCTTACCTTCCGGAAAAACTTGAGCAGCTTTCACCTGAGCTGAAACAAAAATATTTTACCCTGGATGGTGAATACCAGGTAAAAGAGAATCTTAAGTCCTTTATAAGATTTAAGAGGTTGGATTTGTTAGCCGATAAGGGAATTAAGTTTAGCAGCCTTATCTTTTGCCGCAACGTTTTGATTTATTTTAACCGGCAAGATCAGGAGAAGCTGGTGAAGCTGTTTCATGAAAGTCTTCAGCCCGGTGGCTACCTGGTTCTGGGAAAAACCGAGGTATTGCCTTTTGGCCTTTCCAAACAGTTTATGTGTGTCGATAGAAAGGCTCATATATATAAGAAAGCATAGAGTCATTTTAAAAGTTTGCCTAACAAGGCAAGCTGCAAGCCTAAAGTAAGAATATTGGAGGAGAGAAAAATGAGAATCGGAAATACTGAAATACCATGGTACCTAAGCATGGGACCAAGATTCCTTACAGTAAGCTATCTCGCTATTTGTTCTTCTACAACTATCGGGCTTTTGTGGATTTTGGGGGACTTTACCCGTTATATGCCCAAGGATGTAAACTTGTTTCCCCTTCTTGTTCTCGCTGCTTTTAAACTAACCGTTTGCGCTCTCTTTATTGGGACGCCTATTTGGTTACTGGTCTTTTACAGGACCATTATCAATCCCCTGCGAAAGATCGGAGAGGTTATGGTAGCGACGGGACAGGGAGATTTGACTAAAACAGTTGAGGGTATAAAAAGGAAAGATGAGATAAGTGTCCTGGCTTATGAGGTAAATAGGGGAATCGCGGATCTTGTTGGTATCGTAGGTCGTGCAAAAAGCTCAGCTGATGAAGTTTCCTCCTCTGCACAACAGCTATCGGCCTCTTCTGAAGAGTTAAACGCCACAACTCAGCAGATAACCAATACGGTGCAAAGTTTAGCCAAGGGATCTGAGGTTCAAGCACAGAAAGTGGAGGAAACTTTTAAAACCATGAAGCAGATGACAAGTTCGTTGCAGGAAGCAGCGGCAAGAGCCCATTCGGCGGCGGAGACCTCTTCTCAGACTGAAGGAGTTGCTCAGGAGGGCGAAAAAGCGGTTAAGCAAGCTATTGAAAAGATAACCCAGGTGGAAAACGTGATATTAAGCTCGGCAACAGCAGTTAAGTCATTAGGCTCCAGGTCAGAGGAGATCGGAAGCATAGTAAACGTTATCACCAAAATCGCTGACCAAACTAATTTACTGGCTTTGAATGCCGCAATTGAAGCAGCGCGTGCTGGTGAATACGGTAGGGGTTTCGCTGTTGTCGCCGAGGAAGTCAGGGAGCTGGCCGAAGAGTCGGCAAATGCCGCGGAGAAGATTTCCGAATTGATCAGGGAAGTCCAGTCAGAGACTAAGGGAGCAGTTGGGGTGATGGAAGAGATTAGCACCGAAGTATCTGCCAGCACTGAGATAACTCAGAGTGCGGGAGAATCTTTAACCAAGATTATTGATGCAGTCAACGAGGCAGCCGCAATATCCAAAAAAATGGCCGATGAAATGCAGGCACAACTGAAGAATGGTGAAAAAGTAGATAAAGCTGTTAGTGAGATAGCGTCAGTTGCCGAGCAAAGCGCTGCCGGAACCCAACAAGCAGCAGCATCGACAGAAGAACAAACAGCCTCCATGGAAGAGATTTCAGCCTCAGCTCAGGAACTGGCTGATATGGCGCAAAAGCTTACCCAAGTAGTGGAGAAGTTCAAAGTTTAAAGGCAAAGTAAAGTAGGTTGGTGATTGAACATGGATAATGAATCCCGAGAAGTGCAAGTTGTGGCCTTTAGGTTGGAGAACGCGGAATACGGAATAGAGATAGGACAGGTCAGGGAGATTATCAATTTGTCCGAAATTACACCACTTCCTCAGGCCAATCAAACTATAGAAGGTGTGATTAATCTACGAGGTGAGATCATACCTATTATCAATCTAAAGAAACGCTTGAATTTGGCAAATGATACCTATCCTTCCGAAGCCCGGGTTATTGTAGTCGAGAGCGAAAAGCAATTACTGGGATTGAAAGTGGATGAAGCAGTTGAAGTCTTACATTTGAACAAAGAGGCGGTTCAGACACTTGGTGATATTTTTCCCCAGGCGGAGAAACGGAATCTCATTGTCGGGGTCGGAAAGCTGGAAGACAGACTGATAGTGTTGCTTGACTTGGCCAGAGTCCTGGACCACCAGGAAATCCAAGAAATACAAAAGGATATTGAAGAAGCTCAAGCGCAAGCTGTGGGTGCCGGAAAGAGTGAGAAATGAAAACAAGGATTCTGCTGGTAGATGACGCAAAATTCATGAGGATGATACTCAGGGACATATTGCAAAATGCGGGTTTTGAGGTAGTAGCAGAAGCGAATAATGGGGAGCAAGCGATAAAAACTTATCAGGAAGTAAAACCGGATCTAGTGACCATGGATATTATTATGCCAGGCATAAGCGGCCTAGAAGCTGCAAAAGCGATCATCAAATCGGATCCAAGTGCCAAGATACTAATGGTGAGCGCCATGAGTCAGCAGGAGTTGGTCAAGGAATCGCTGGATGCGGGAGCAAGTGAATTTGTGGTTAAGCCCTTTGTTACGGATGAGGTTCTGGAAAAAGTCAAGAAAGTGCTAGATCATTCCTACGTCGATTCCAAATAGCTATAACTAACTGCGAAAAGAGGACCAGTGCTCAAACCAACCAAAGTTCTAGTTGTGGATGATTCAGCTCTGATGCGGTTGATGATAAGGGATGTTTTATCCTCAGAACCTACGATTGAAATCGAGAAAGCGGTTGATGGAAGAGACGCCTTAAAAAAGATCACATCCTGGTCTCCTGATGTTGTCACCCTGGACATCAATATGCCCGGAATGAACGGGCTGGAAACCCTGGAAAGGATAATGAAGGAGTATCCTACCAGGGTTATTATGCTATCCGGTCTCGATGATCCCAAAACCGTTTTTGATGCCCTCGACTTAGGAGCAATTGATTTCATTGTTAAGCCGATCCAGAAGGCATCCAGCCTCAAGCAGCTAAGAGACGAAGTGATAGCTAAGATCCATATGGCGGTACAAGTTGATCTGAAAAAAGTAACCAATTCCCGGTCAGCACGGGTAGCCAGGGTTAAGAGGAGTAAATTCAGGGCAGGTAAAAAGGCCGTGGCAATTGGGGCTTCCACCGGGGGGCCTCCGGCTTTAGAGTCAATCATTCGCGCTTTACCGGATGATTTTAGTTGTCCTGTGTTCATTGTGCAGCATTTGCCGGTGGGATTTACCCAATCATTTGCCGGAAGATTGAACTCTGCAAGTAAATTGAAAGTAAAAGAAGCTGAGCATGGAGAGGTTGTTCAGAACGGAGTCGTATATATTGCTCCCGGTGGTTTTAATATGACTGTAGATAGACCTAAGTCTATGATTGCCGAAATGCTAAGGCTGGATCAAAAGTCTCCCCAGAATGGATTACGTCCTTGTGTAGATCGAATGATGTTATCAGTAGCGGAAGTGTATGGTCCTGGAAGTGTTGGCGTCATTCTCACTGGTATGGGTAAAGATGGAGCCCAAGGGATGAGTGTAATAAAGGAATCCGGAGGAAAGACAATAGTTCAGGACCGGAAGTCATCGGTTGTATTCGGTATGCCGGGCGCGGCGATAAAAAAACGGTGCGCTGACAAGGTGGTATCCCTAAAGGACATTGCGGAAGAAATCATAAAGGCAGTTTCCTAGGAGGGGAAATGAGTTTGATGGAAGATATGACCCAGTACATGGATTTATTTAAAGAAGAGGCTGCGGAGATACTGCAAAATCTCAATGAGCAGTTGCTGGCTTTGGAAAAGGATCCCCACGCCAAGCCCGTGGTTGACGAGCTTTTTAGGGCGGTTCATAGCCTGAAAGGAATGGCAGCCACCATGGGATTTGATGATGTGGCAAACCTCACCCACAAGATGGAAAATCTAATGGATAAGGTCAGAAAGGAAAAAATAGAGGCCACAACTCCTCTGATGAACCTGATGTTCAAAGCGGCTGATGTATTGCAGGCCTTACTTGATCAAGTGGGAAGCGAGAATCCTGCTGAAATCGATTTTGGGCATCTGGTTGACCAATTAGAAAAAACTTGCAGTGAGGATTTTACCTTTTCAAAACAGGAAAAGAAAACAAAACCTGCAAGCCGGCCGGTAGAAGCACCTCAGGACAATCAACAGGAATTAAAGAAATCGCCTTCGAGAAATACCATTCGGGTTAAGCTGGAGCATCTGGATAATCTAACCAATTTGGTCGGTGAACTTGTGATCAGCAAAGCGCGCCTGGATCAATTGGAGGACAAGCACAATGTTCCTGAGTTAGCCGAGACTCTGGACCGTGTCAAGGCAATTCTGGGTGATCTGCAACACGAAGTAATGGGATTGAGAATGGTGCCGGTGGGGCAAGTTTTTAACCGGTTTCCCAGGATGGTTCGTGATATGGCCCAGGAGATTGGCAAAGAACTGGAATTTACCATTGAGGGTTCGGAGATTGAACTGGATAGAACAATGCTTGATGAAATTGGTGAATCGCTGGTTCATCTGCTGAGAAATGCTGTTGGGCATGGAATTGAGACACCCAAAGAGCGGGAAAAAGAAGGTAAGCCATCGTCCGGCAGGATACATTTGATAGCGCGAAGAGAAAAAGAAGGGGCTGTAATCGAAGTAAGTGATGACGGGAGAGGAATAGATCTTAAAAAGATGAGAGAAGTCGCTGTCAAGAAAGGTTTTATTTCCGAACAAGAAGCAAATACTATCGATGATCAAGAAGTGATCCAACTGGTTTGTTTGCCCGGTTTTACCAGTGCGGACCAAGCGACTTCGCTCTGCGGCCGTGGTGTGGGAGTGGATGCGGTCAAAGCCAAGATTGTGTCTTTGGGCGGAAGCTTGAGTGTGAAATCAGAACTTGGTAAGGGGGCCCGGTTCATAATGAGACTGCCTCCTTCAATGGCTATTATTAAAGCATTATTGGTAAAAGCCGGAGGCGTAACTTGTGCAATTCCTCTGAAAAACGTGGCAGAAGTAGTAAAACTAAAGGAAGACGAGCTTCGCTGGGTTGATAACAAGAATGTTGCAGTTATCCATGACGAATTAGTCGAGCTGATTGAGCTGAGTCAGTTCTTTGATCGATCTTCTGGTTGTGAGTCTCAAAAAGGAAGCTTTCCTGTGGTCATTGCTGAGGTTGACGATATGAAGAAAGGATTGATTGTAGAGGCCATATTATATCAGCAGGATGTTGTAATAAAGCCTTTAAATGCAGCCTTACAGTCAATAGGCGGTTTAGGAGGAGCAACCATTCTGGGAGACGGAAAAGTTGCCCCTATCCTTGATCTTAGAAATCTATCTGTGATCACAAGAAGGAAGGGAAGGGTAAATGAAAACGCAAGAGTTAACTGAACTGCAGAAAGATGCTTTGCGGGAGATTGCTAACATCGGTGCCTGCCACGCCGCGACTGCCTTATCGCAACTGGTACAAAAGAAGATCTTTATTGAGGTTCCTCAAATGTTGGTTGTGCCCTTTCCTGATCTTACCGGCATCTTTGATGGTCCGGAAACGATGACAGTAGGTATGTATACTCCCATTTTTGGGGATGTCTCCGGAGGCATACTTTTCTTATTGCCGCAGGAAGATGCTCTTCGGATCGTTGATTTGCTAAGGGGTCGTTCAGCGGGCGAGACCAAGACACTCAAAGAAAAAGACAGAGAATTGCTTAAGCAAACGACAAACATTTTGGTTGCTTCATATCTTAGTGCCTTAACCAAGTTTATCGGACTAACAGCCCTGGCCTCCAGGTCCGAGATTTCCCATGACATGCTCGGGGCTATCGTTGATGCCATAATGATCGAGACTGATTTACACTCGGAGGAAGCTGTCCTGGTTGAAACGGAGTTATTGGAGACCACCAATAGGGTAAAGGGAATAATGTTTTTTGTACCTGATGCTCAATCCATAGATAAAATCGTGCAAAAAATTGAGGCTAAATAATGGTTTCAGATGATATCAATGTAGCAATTGGTGAAGTAAAGCTGGCAAAAGATTCCCAGGTCCTGAATTGTCAGGCTTTAGGATCATGTGTAGCTATTATTCTCTATGATCCGGATTTGAAAATTGGTGCCGTGGCTCATGTGATGCTTCCTGAAAATAACGGAAGTAGTGGAAAAAGTAAGAAATCAACAAAATTTGCCGATATAGCAATAAGGGACATGTTGAAGACCTTAAAAAGAAAAGGCGCAAAAAAAGAAAGATTGATAGCTAAGATTGTGGGAGGGGCAAATATGTTTAAAGTTAACGATAACCTGGTGAATGACATTGGTTTAAGGAATGCCATGGCAGCCAGAACCATTTTGAAATATGAAGGAATTGAAATAGCGGCCGAGGATACCGGGGGAGATTATGGCCGCACCGTCAAGTTCTATACCACTGACGGAAGAGTGAAGATACGCTCCAAACAGGGAGAAAAGAAAATCTGATAAGGGAGGGTGCTGTGAGAGAAGCGACAATCCTGGTCGTTGATGATGTGCGAATAATCAGACGTCTGGTAAAAGTCAATCTTGAACTGGAAGGTCACACCGTGCTTGAAGCGGAAAACGGAAAAGAGGCCCTTGAAAGGATTGGAGAACTAAAGCCTGATTTGATCTTGCTTGATGTCATTATGCCCTTTTTAGACGGCTTTCAAGTACTCAAGAGACTTCGAGAGGATGAGCAGACACGAAGTATTCCTGTAATTA
>Ga0114930_10004883_pt1 | contig 11152 bp, 10 predicted proteins | sample AnhtaG_FD_87300 | JGI IMG/M metagenome (GOLD analysis project Ga0114930, IMG submission 87300) | Deep subsurface microbial communities from Anholt, Denmark to uncover new lineages of life (NeLLi) - Anholt_01485 metaG | ecosystem: Environmental > Aquatic > Marine > Oceanic > Sediment | place... | reverse complement strand
TAGTCTGATCTATTCATAAAATTTAAAAGCTGGGGAATTTGTCATTTCGACCGAAGTCCCGAATAATAATAAAAATAAATACATACAATACACTATTATTCGGGACGGAGTGGAGAAATCTTCCATTACGAGATGTCTTCCCGAGTACTCGGGACTCGACATGACAAGTTGGAATATGAGTTATTGTATGTATTTTTATACGTTATATGACACATGATAGAATATTTATGAATAATTCAGGTTAGTGAGCAGTTCTGAGAGGTTCCCCTTTTTTGCCTGGGGCAAATCCTGGCAGATCAGTTCGATATTGTGTTCTTCGAGGAAGTAAAAGTTTTGTACATCCTGTTCATCGACATATACATAAGGGAGGATTTTTTTCTTATTTTCCTTATAATGCATACCGCCGATATTAACCCTCGGCAGTGATGCGCCGCGATCGACCAATTGGACGATTTCAAAAGGTGATTCTACCAGTAGAATAACTCTTTCGTGCTCGAATGTTTTTTCTTCAAGCGCCTTGATTGTTTCGTCTATGGAGAGTATCGATACTGCAATGTTAAACGGCACACAGCTCTGATACAGCTCTTTTTCCCACTCATTTTGGGCGATTTCGTCGCTGACCAAAAGGATTCTATCAGGATTTAGGACGCTGCCCCATCCAACGGTAACCTGACCGTGTATGAGGCGGTCATCGATTCGGACAAGCACTAAGGACATTTTTGAATTACGAATTGCGAGTTACGAATTACGAGTTACGAATTACGAATTGCGAGTGTCGAATGTCGAATTCCGAATTATGAGTAATCCCATCCAGCGGGAAGAATACACTGATACTCTGTTGGTGATAACACCAACAGAGAACAAAGACGAATTACGAATTACGAGTTACGAGTTACGAATTACGAATTACGAATTGCGAATTACGAGTTACGAATTGCGAGTTACGAATTGCGAATTGCGAATTACGAATGAATCGTATTAATGTACAACAAAAACTCGTACTTCGACATTCGACACTCGTACTTCGACATTCGACATTCTCTTGTTTTTATTCACCAATGATTACTTCTGTGCTTTTTAATAGACTTTCTTTCATGTAATGGGCAAGGTCCGGAAGTTTATATGATTCACGCTTGTTTACAAAGGCGAGCATCATTGGCAGATTTACCCCGGAAATTAAAGCTACATTAGGTCTGTTGCGTTTAATGACCTGGGCAGCATGCCAGCAGCTTCCGCCGTAGAAGTCCGCCATAATGAGTATTTCATTATCTTCCCAATTTCTTACAACAGAGTCAAGATTTGTGACAAGGTCCTTTAATGAAGTCAACTCGTTACTGATTACTTTTATTCCTTCAAGGGGTCCGATAATTTTTTCGGTTGTATTAAGGAGCGCCTGCCCCAAATCCCCGTGTGTGAGTATGATGCATTTTATCATAGATTTTTCCCGCACCTAACAGCATTCATTGTTACTTATTCTACATCGCCGGAGAGGTATCTTCTTATTTGGTCATTTTCTTTCATTTTTTCATCGAGTCTGTGCATGAAATCTCTTTCTGGTCTGATGCCATAGACCCTTTGCATAATTTTCAGCGCAATCACCTCGGCAATTACCGTTATGTTCTTACCCGGGAAAATCGGGAGATGGATCAGCGGAATTTTTACCTCAAGATATTCCGTGAATTCATCGTTTATACCGAGCCGGTCGTAGTTTTCTATTTTTTTGTGGTCTTCGAGGTGTACTTCGACTTCGACACGCTTTTGCACGCGTATTGCCCTGATTCCAAAGATGCTCCAGATGTCGATAATCCCGACGCCGCGAATTTCAATCATATTCTTGAGCATTTCCTGGCTTGTGCCAATCAAAACACCGGATTTCTTCCGAAAGATATTTACCACATCGTCAGCAACAATCCGGTGCCCGCGTTCGACAAGATCGAGTGCAATTTCGCTTTTCCCGATTCCGCTTCGTCCTGTAAATAATATACCGATGCCATACACATCGACCAGGGTGCCGTGCGCAGTGGTAAATGGAGCAAATTTGTCGTTTAGATACTCAAAAAGTGCCTGATATATTTGAATAGTAGGGCTTGGCGAGAGGAACACCGACACTTCTGCCTCGTCGGCGATATTGAGCAGTTCTTTATCAATCCTGCCGTTATTGGAAATAATGAGGCAGGGTATATCAGCTTTCATCAACCGGGTGAACGAGGCAATCCGGTCATTCTTGTCCAGTTCCGAAAGGTACAAAATCTCTGTTTTGCCAAATATCTGTATCTTCTTATTCGCAAAGTTTTTAGTGAATCCGGAAAGAAGCAATCCCGGTCTGCACAGGTCGTATTCCCCGATAGTTTTTTTTAATCCTGCTTTTGTATTTAAGAGCTTTAGTTTGAGCTCATGCTTGTTATCTTCATAACAGGTTTTTACGGTTAATTCGTTTTCCGGTTTCATTCTTCCTCAAATATATCGCTGTTGTTTGATACGAAATCAATTGCTTTTTTATGAGAGAAGCCCCGAAGTCGGGCTTTATATTTTTGTAATTTGCGTTCAAGTTTATCTATTGCTTTGTCAATAGATTTATACATATCATCTGAAATTTCAGAAACGGACAACAACTGTCCATAAACTTTTAAATGTATTTCCGCAATGTGTTTTGATTGATTGGATTTTATATAATCAAGGATAATATTGCAGTCGATGATACCATCAAAAAATTTTTCTAAACGTCGAATTTCATTCTCTGCGAACTTTTTAAGGCGCTCGGGCGCTTTAAAATGACGGGCAGTGATATTGATTTGCATTTAAAACCTCCATAATACAGATTAAACATAAACAGGTACTTCTTAAATTGAAAAAGAGACGGAAATGGAACATATAGTAAGTCTACATGGGTGAATCCTTTCTGTTTGAGAGGTTTTTCATTTTACTGATATCAGACTGATTCCCCGCTGCACGGGGATGCGCCTGGTTGTATTCGGCACAGAGTTTTTCTATGGATACGTGGGTATAAATTTGAGTAGTCGATAAGTTTTTATGACCAAGTAATTCCTGGACAGCTTTTAAGTCTGCTCCATTATCCATAAGGTGGGTAGCGAATGAATGTCGAAGCATGTGAGGGTGTACGTTAACACCTTCTCCAATTTCATTGAGCTTGCGGGCTACAATCCTCTGGACACTTCTGGGATTGATACGGCGATGTGTGCGTCCCCAGAAAAGCGGCTCATCGTATGCTGGATTCCCATACTGTTTTGCACGGAAGTTAAGGTAATTTCTCAGGGACATAAGACAGCGTTTACCCGTTGGAACAATGCGCTCTTTTCTGCCTTTTCCGAAGACGCGGAGAGTTCCCGAATCGAATTGTACATGCCGAATGTTAAGCTGAACTAATTCCCTCAAACGGATGCCGGTGGCATAAAGCAATTGGATTATTGCGGTGTCACGTATTTCGTTGAGTGTTGTTTCCGTTGTGGTTGTTTTGCCCTCATCGCGTATAAGTTTACTTGTAAGCAGCTCTTTACGCAAAAATCCCGGCAACTGTCTGCGCCGCTTCGGATTTGTTATCGGAATGAGGGGGTCAGTATTAATTATTCCGCATTTTAAACAATAGCGGAAGAAACTCCGCAGAGAGGATAATTTTCGTGCAAGTGTGGTGTTTGAGTAGTTCTTTTGGAAAAGATAATCTAAGAAATTTCGTATATGGTGTGTATTGACTGCACGAAGCGTGAGACCGGGTAAAAATCGTTGAAATTGGTAAAGGTCATTCTTGTAGGCGCTTATTGTAAAGGAAGAATAACCTTTTTCCTTCAAGAGATAGGTAATAAAATTGTCGATATGCTTTGTTAAGCTCTTCAATCTTTGTACCTTTATCCCATCGATGATGGAGCAACGATGTTATTGATTCTAATGGTATATAGTCACAACTTTCCACCAAAGGCAGCATCTGTGCCGGTGGAATGAGATTAGATAAACATTATCTATACATAATCAACTCCTCCTTAAATTCAGTACTTTTATTTACGATTTTTGATATATAACAATGCTCTTCTATTAATTATCACTAATTGATACGGCAATTTGTTCCCGTATAATTTAATTTTTTTTCGGTATGGAGTTTTATTTGTAATTTTTACGCGGTTTCTGTAAAGGTATTACATCACACCGCTATTGTAAAGTCGAAATCCTATTGTTCCGCGGGAGTTGTATTTTTTTCTGTTATTTTTTCTGTATGTTTACAATCGGGATAGCCGGAGCATGCATAGAAATTGCCGTATTTTCCCTTTCGAATGACCATATCTCTACCGCACTCTTTACAGGTGACTCCTGGTTTTCCCAGTGGAGATTTTTTCTCAGATTCACTTTTATTTGTGTTGATTTTTTTAGTGTTTTTGCATTCCGGGTAACCGGAACAAGCATAGAACTTGCCGCTTTTACCTGTTCGGATAACCATATCCCGACCACACTTTTCACATGTGAATCCTGCCTTTTCCGGGGGAGCTTTTTTCTCTTTCTTAATTTTAACAATGTTTTTGCATTTGGGATAGGCGGAGCAAGCGTAGAATTCGCCGTACCTGCCGGTTTTAACAACCATTTCGCTGCCGCATTTTTCGCATGTAAACTCTGCTTTTTCTAAAGGGGGCTTTTTCTCGGAATCGCTCTTTCCTGGTTCGATTTTTTTAGTGTTTTTGCATGCCGGGAAGCCGGAACAAGCGTAAAATTTACCGCTTTTGCTCCATTTTATAACCATATCCCTTCCGCATTTATCGCACGTAAAGCCGGCTTCTTCTACTAATTCCTGCTTGAATTTCCCGATGTCTTTTAATACCCTGTCAAGATTTTCCTGGAACGGCTTGTAAAAACCTTCGACTACTTCCAGGTAGTTTTTTGTGCCTGATTCTATAAGGTCGAGTTCAGATTCCATGTGTGCGGTGAAATTCACGTTGAAAATATCCGGGAAACCTTTTAACACAATTTTGTTTACGGTTTGTCCGAGGTCGGTCGGGATTAATTTTCTTTTCTCCCGATTGACGTATTTCCGGATGTTAAGTGTGCTTATAATAAAAGCATACGTACTCGGTCGTCCAATCCCGAGCTGGTCGAGTTCTTTGACTAAAGAACTGTCGGTATACCGCGGCGGTGGTTTAGTAAAATGTTGTTTTAGGTCGGAGTTTATGAGGATTAAAATCATCAGTTCAGTAAGCCCGGGCGGTATGCTGGTTTGTTCGTCGTCTTTGCCGTTATCGGGATCGGTTTTCGGAGCATCCTGCCAGATTTTTAAAAATCCGGGAAAAATAAGTTCGGAGCCTGTTGTCAGAAATTCGTATGAACCAGCGCTGATTGTCACAGAGGTCTGGTTCAGCAGCGCTTCTTTCATCTGGCAGGCAAGCGTCCGGTTCCAGATTAGTGTGTAAAGTTTGTTCTGGTCGTTATTTAAAAAATTTTTTATAGTTTCCGGTGGTCTGGTAAAGTAAGTTGGTCGAATGCATTCATGCGCATCCTGGATTTTACCTTTTGTTTTTGATTTAAATACCCGAGCTTCTGCCGGAAGATAATCGCCGCCGAAATTGTTTCGAATGAGTTCACGGAGCGCGCTGAGTGCTTCGCTGCTTATCCTTGTAGAGTCGGTACGCATGTATGTAATTAAGCCGGCATTTCCCTCGTTCCCAAGTTCGATACCCTCGTAAAGCTGCTGTGCAATCAGCATTGTTTTTGTTGGAGAGAATCCTAATCTTGTGGAGGCTTCCTGCTGGAGCGTACTGGTAGTAAACGGCGGAAAGGGATTTCGTTTAACCTTCTTTTTTTCAATCTTTGTTATGGTAAATGTTTCGTCTTTGTAACCTTGTTCTAATTCTTTTGCACTTTTTTCATCGGGGATTTTTACCTTTTTGCCGTTATATTTTGTCAGCTTTGCCCGAATTTGATGATTATCGGGTGTTTTTAAAAGAACATGTATTGTCCAGTATTCTTCCTTAACAAAAGCGGTAATTTCGTCTTCCCGTTCACAGACGAGCCTTAAAGCTACAGATTGGACGCGTCCCGCAGATAGACTACCTTTGAATAATGTTTTCCACAAGAAGGGGCTTACCTTATAACCCACGAGCCTGTCCAGAACACGCCGTGCCTGCTGTGCACCCACTTTCTGGCTGTCAATCTGCAGGGGGTTATTAATTGCATGCAGAACCGCATTTTGGGTAATTTCATTGAAGAGCGCCCGGAGAATTTTTTTATTATTGCTGATTTCCTGTGCGATGTGCCATGCAATCGCCTCGCCTTCGCGGTCAGGGTCGGTGGCAATGTAAATTACCTCGGATTTGTTTGCCTCACGTTTTAATTCATTTATGGTTTTCTGCCGCCCTTTAATAACGACATACTCCGGGATGAAGCCATTTTGTATATTAACACCAAGGCGATTTTCGGGAAGGTTCCATATGTGTCCAATCGAGGCTTTAACGGTGAAATCTTTGCCGAGATATTTATTAATAGTCTTTGCCTTTGAAGGCGATTCAACTATTACTAATGATTTTTTCATAACAATTTACGAGTTACAAATGTCGAATGTCGAATTACGAGTATTTAACTCAGCGGGAAGAATGCACTGACTCTGTCACGTAAGTGATGGCTTTCGCCATTGGTGATCCCGCTAAGCGGGACCAACAGAGAACAAAGGTTTTGTAATTTATTCACTTTTTACTTCGCACTTCGACATTCGTACTTACTCTTCGGTTTTTGTCAGACCCAAAGCATCTTTAACCTTCACTAAAATTGCATCGTAAACGTCCCGGTTTTCTTGCAAGTAGCGGCGTGCATTTTCCCTCCCCTGTCCTATCCGCTCTTCGCCGAAAGAGAACCATGTTCCGGCACGCTCAACAATTTTATTTTCGAGGGCAATATCGAGAACTTCTCCCTCGTGAGAAATTCCTATTCCAAAGAGTAAATCGAATTCGGTATCCTTAAACGGCGGGGCGACTTTATTCTTAACCACTTTGACTTTTGTGCGGTTCCCAATAATAGAGGCTCCTTCTTTGATAGAGGCAATTCTTCGTATGTCCAGCCGGATAGATGAATAAAATTTTAGAGCTCGTCCACCTGGAGTGGTTTCCGGGCTTCCGAACATAACCCCGATTTTCTCACGGATCTGATTAATGAATACGACCACGCATTGAGATTTATGAACTGCGCCGGTGAGTTTTCGTAGAGCCTGTGACATAAGCCGTGCCTGCAGACCCATATGAGTATCCCCCATTTCTCCTTCAATTTCAGCTCGAGGGACGAGGGCTGCAACGGAGTCGATCACCACCATATCTACGGCGTTACTTCGGATGAGCGTTTCTGCAATTTCAAGCGCCTGCTCACCATTATCCGGCTGGGATACGAGCAGATTATCAATATCTACCCCAAGGTTTTTAGCATAATGGGCATCGAGAGCGTGCTCGGCGTCGATAAATACCACGTTTCCGCCGAGTTTTTGTACTTCGGCAATGAAATGGAGGCCCAGCGTTGTTTTTCCTGAGGCTTCGGGACCATAGACTTCAACGATCCTGCCGCGGGGCAATCCACCAACACCAAGTGCGGCATCCAAGCCTAATGAACCGGTTGGAACCACGTCTATATCCTTCTGGATTTCCGTATCTCCAAGTCTCATAACAGAACCGCGTCCGAATTGTTTATCGATCTGGTTAATCGCAACTTCGATTGCTTTGTCTCTGTCTACCTCGTTGATAGATGTCATGGCATTCTCCTCTCAGGAAAATCAGGAAAAATAAAGGTATAATTTTAGAAAGACCTCCAAGTGTTCAGGGTCTTATTTTTTTGCTTTTTGAAGCGCTTGGTTAATCCTTTTAGGTTATTTATTTAATATATTCAGTAATTTTAATGTAAACCGGTATTTTCCGGGAGATAAGAAATTTTGTAACAGACCACCGAGTAATTTGGACAACCGTCCCACGAGTTCTCGGGGGATTACCCCTACGGTTTTATTATCCACTCAGGGAATTGACAGCCAGGTCCGAATATTCTGCACCGGACGGCTTTAATACACTCTTCATGAGTTTTACCGCGTCGACTGTAAAACTTCCTGCGCATAAAATATCGGACGAAATGAAATTTTCCAAATTATTTATGCGGTGCGATTTTTTGAAGCGCCCGAGCGTCAAATGGGGATGAAACGGGCGTTTTTCCTTAGGTATATTCAGCAGAGCCAACTGCTCTTCAAGGCGATTAGTAAGCTGAGTAATTTCATTTTCCCCCGAAGTGATCCCGACCCAAAGAATTCGCGGTTTTCTGATATTCGGAAAAACGCCGGTTCCGCCGATTGTAATCTGGAATTTCTCACCTAAAGAAGGTCCTTCAAATACATCTTTTATTACCTGATGTACAAGAGTTTCGGGAATTTCACCAATAAACTTTAAGGTTACGTGAATATTTTGGGGTTTTACCCATCTCACCTGAAAACCTGCACTGGCAGTTTCTTTTTGGAAACGGGCAATCTCTTCTTTAATATCCGAAGGAATTTCAATTGCTATAAAGGTTCTTATCATTAAGACGAAGCCTGATGAAATTCAATGCTGCCTGGGTTGTTTGCTGTTTGATCCGGGAGCGTTCTCCTTGAAGTTGGAGTGTACGTATAACGGCGCTGAATTTATCGGAAAGTGCAATATAGACTAAACCGACGGGCTTTTCGGGAGTGCCGCCGGAGGGTCCGGCTATGCCCGTTGTTGCAACGCCGATGTCACAGCCGCTTTTTTCACGTATACCTTCTGCCATCTGCCGGGCGACTTCTTCGCTTACCGCACCTTTGTCTTTAAGCGCAGCGGGATCAACACCTAAGAGTTCGATTTTTGATTGATTGCTGTATGTAATAACGCCCCGATCAAAATATTCCGAACTGCCGGGAACGGCGGTAACTCTATCCCCAATAAGACCTCCGGTGCACGATTCCGCAATTGCTAACGTGAGATTGTGTTTTTTCAAAAGGGAGCCGACCACCGATTCCAGAGTATCATCGTCATAGCCGTAGACGTATTTTGATACAATTTGTATAATATCTTCTTCAATTTGCTGGATTTTTTGCAGCATCTCTTCTCTATTTTTTCCTTTAGTGGTTAACCTGACATCTACACCGAGCGGGTCTGGCAGGAATGCGACTTCCGGATCGTCCAGATTTCCAAGCACCGGCTGAAGGAGTTCAGCTAACCGGGATTCACCAATGCCTGTAGTTCGAATAGTCCTGGATAGAACAATTTCATGTTTTTGAAGCCTGTTACGCAAATACGGAATAATGTGGTCGGTCATCAGACCTTTCATTTCATCCGGAACACCCGGCAGCATGAAAAAATGTGTGGCGCCATCGATAATCAACAACCCCGGTGCTGTTCCTCGAGAATTGGGGAAAATTTCTGCACCCTCGGGTACTTCAGCCTGTGTGATATTATTCCCGGGCATTTTATTGTAGCCGACCGCTCTGAATTTCTTTTCTACAATTCTTAGTTGCTCCTGATCAACATTAATGCGTCTGCCAAAATAACCGGCAACAGCTCGTTTGCTGATGTCGTCCTTAGTAGGACCGAGACCGCCGGTGCAGATAATAATATCTGCTGCGGAGCAGGCTTCTTTTACAGCCCATTGGATGTCTGATGGGACATCGCCTACAGAAATTGAACGAACTGGCGAAATGCCGATTTCGCCAAGTTTTTTGCCGATATAAGAAGCGTTTGTGTCTAAGATTTTACCGGAAAGAATTTCATTTCCGATTGTTATAATAACTGCGTTATTTGAAGTAATAGTGTTCAAGATTTAGGATATGCCTGATTAATAAGAGATATATATGTGCAAATACATCACCGTTATGCAGTAAATGATATACAAAGATACAATTAAAAAACATAATTCAAAACGGTAAATAATTAACGGATTTCTCATGGTCTCACGATATCTTTTTGTTTGCTCTCTTAGCCATGTCATTGATATAGCATATCGTGGGAGAAATTGTACTCTTATTTAAGAGCTACAATTATACTGATAGCAGTAATGCCAAAACCAACGATTATTGGAACAAGCCATTTAATCATTTTAACTTCTGAAGCAAGCTTTCCCACGTTCTCGCTAAGAGAGCGCATCGTGGTCAGCATCTCAGACAATGCCATTCCCTCGCTTTCCATAATAAACTCAATCTCTTCAGAACCAAGTTCTAATTTATCTTGGTACGGTCCGCTGTAAAGCTTTTTAGCCGGTTCTTCCAGTCGATGGAATTCTACAGAAATAAAGTCATCTTTATAGGGTAGCGAAACATTTTTCGGTGTTAGATTTGTTATCGCCACAATCAAACGGCCATGATATCCCGGGTCAATCTGGGGTCCTGTTGTTGCGATGAGCCCTTTTCTCGCGTACTTCGATCGTAATCCAAAACGCCCCGAGTATTGCAAACCCATCCTTATTTCCTCTAAAACCGTGACAACACCGACATCGCCGGGTGCAAGCAAAAGATAACCTGTTTCCTTTATATTCACTATCTTCTTCGAAGTCGTTGTAGCCCCCTGGTTTCCAACACGCAGGTCATATGTCGCAGGCTGTATCTGTTTTTCGCTGAAAGGCTCAATGATAATATCGCCTTTCTTGCATGTTTCACTAATTTGATTATCCGTTAAAATCAATTTTGCCTCCTGAATTTTTGTAAAGCTTTAATTAACCTGGTTAATTCATCCCGCTAAGCGGGATTCCATTTCAAAGTCCCGAGTACTCGGGATTAATTTGTCAACCTCACCCTATCCCTCTCCCATAAAGGGAGAGGAAACTAAAGTCTCCCCCTTTTCAAAGGGGGACTAAGGGGGATTTGATACTTTGTCTTTGTAATTAAATCATAAACTTTCCAATAATATACAATAAAAAAATACAATATCAAATTTTTTTTGAAATAAACACTTTGCAAAATCATTTTTTACACCTGAATAATTCATAAATTTACTTTCTAACATTATGTCCTTCCCGAAGTTTCGGGATCAGAATCTAATTTAAAAAAACAAGATCCTGATCCCGCTAAGCGGGACAGGACGACAGCAGGGGTGGCACCCCTCCCGAAGCTTCGGGATTTGGGGGTGATTATTGCAGCAAATATAATAATAACAACAGCTAGCAGAACAAATAATACTATTTTATGAATTAT
>Ga0114930_10004881_pt1 | contig 11154 bp, 11 predicted proteins | sample AnhtaG_FD_87300 | JGI IMG/M metagenome (GOLD analysis project Ga0114930, IMG submission 87300) | Deep subsurface microbial communities from Anholt, Denmark to uncover new lineages of life (NeLLi) - Anholt_01485 metaG | ecosystem: Environmental > Aquatic > Marine > Oceanic > Sediment | place... | reverse complement strand
TTTCACCGGATGGGAAACTGGTAGAGATAATCGAGATCGAAAACCACCCCTGGTTTGCAGGGGTGCAATTCCATCCCGAGTTAAAATCCCGTCCCTTAAAGGCTCACCCCTTATTCCGCGAGTTTGTGAAGGCTTCCTTAAAATATAAAAGCTCAAAAGGATTAAAAATAGTAGGGGAAAAAGAGACTCTGACTAAAAGATGAAAAAATCTAATTCCATAAAAAAAATAGTTAAAATAAAAGATATCCCTATAGGCCAGGGTTCTCCTTTGGTTTTAATCGCTGGTCCCTGTGTTATCGAATCTGAGAGTTTAATCTTGGAAACAGCTGAGAGGATAAAAAAGATCACCTATAAACTGAAATTCCCCTTTATCTTTAAATCTTCCTACACTAAAGCTAATCGCTTAAACATCAACTCATATTCTGGACCAGGCTTAGAAAAAGGTTTAAAAATTTTGGAAAATGTAAAAAAGGAGTTGGATATTCCTATTTTGACTGACATCCATTCTAAAGATGAAGCTTCCCCTGCCTCAGAGGTGGCAGATATTCTGCAGATTCCTGCTTTCTTATGCCGACAGACAGACCTAATTTTAGCTGCGGCTAAAACCGGAAAGGCTCTGAATATCAAAAAAGGGCAGTTTATGGCACCTGAGGATATGGGTCTAATTGCCAAAAAGGCTGAATCAGTTGGAAATGATCAAATCTTATTAACTGAGAGGGGAAGTTTTTTTGGCTACCATAACTTAGTGGTGGATTTACGTTCTTTAGTAATTATGAGAGACTTAGGGTATCCGGTGGTCTTTGATGCCACCCATTCCTTGCAGTTGCCAGGTGGAGGAAAGACTTTTTCCTCAGGTGAGCCTCAGTTTATCTTCCCTTTGTCCCGTGGAGCAGTTGCCTGCGGCTGTGAGGCTCTATTTATTGAGACCCATCCTAAGGTTAAGGAGGCACTTTGTGATAAAGGGAGTATGCTCCCTTTAGAGGAATTAGAAAAGCTTTTGACTCAGATTAAAGTAATAGATGAGCATAGAAGGGCCTGGCTAAAGGAGGATGGAGGATCATAAGCTCTGAGCTAAAGAAAAAGCTTAAGAAAATCAGGTTGATGTTGTTAGATGTGGATGGGGTTCTGACTGATAATTCAATCTACTTAGGAGATGAGGGTAAGGAGACCAAGAAATTTAATGTCTCAGATGGCTTAGGTATATACTTTGCAAAGAAAGCTGGGATAAAGGTGGCTTTTGTCTCAGGCAGAACTTCTAAGTCTGTTAGGATAAGAGGAAAGGAGTTAAAAGTTAAGGAGCTCCATTTAGGGATAAAGGATAAGTTGAAAGTTTACCAACAGCTAAAAAGAAAATTGAGATTGAAGGATGAGGAGGTCCTTTACATTGGGGATGATCTTTTAGACTACGAGATTTTCAAAAAAGCAGGTGTTCCCATCGGTGTAAAAAATGGTGATAAGAGGATAAATCGATTAGCCCTTTATGTAACTAAAAGAAGAGGCGGAGAGGGAGCGGTGAGAGAGGTAATTGATTTGATCTTAGAGAGTAGAAAAATAAATCCCTTGAGGTTTTTAAGATGATAATCGAAAAAGCCAAAGAAGTTATCCGCAAAGAGGCTCTTGCGATTTTGAATTTAGAGAAGAAGATCAACTCTGAGTTCCAGAAAGCGGTGGAGTTAATTCTAAAATGTAAAGGTAGGGTAATCGTTACCGGCATAGGCAAATCAGGGATAATCGGTAAAAAGATCGCCGCTACCTTAACCTCAACTGGAACCGCAGCCATCTTTTTACATCCAGTGGAAGGGTTACACGGAGATTTAGGGCTGGTGCGCCGGGATGATGTGGTGATTGCCATCACCAAAAGTGGTGAGACCGAAGAACTGCAACAGCTCTTTCCTTTATTTAAAAGGTTAGGGGTGCCCATAATCAGCCTGACTGGTGCTCCTCATTCTCCGGCAGCAGAGAAAAGTGATGTGGTCATAGATGTTTCAGTAGATGAGGAGGCCTGCCCCAATAATTTGGTCCCTACCTCCAGCACCACAGCCGCTTTAGTTATGGGAGATGCCTTAGCCATTGCACTCTTAGAGGAGAGACATTTTTCTGCTGAAGATTTTGCCTTGTTGCATCCAGGTGGTTATTTAGGGAAAAGGCTCCTTTTAAAGGTGAAGGATATAATGCATACCGGAAACAGTATTCCCATAGTTTCTGAAGATGCAGATATGAAGGAGGTGATCTTGGAGATGACTTCCAAAAGATTTGGCACCACCTCAGTAGTTGATGAAAAAAAGGAGTTAGTCGGGATATTCACAGATGGAGATCTGAGGAGATTGGTGGAGAAAACTGAGGAGATCTTCAAATTAAAAGCTAAGGAGGTTATGAGCAGAAATCCCAAGACCATAGATGAAGAAGAGTTGGCTGCCAAAGCCTTGAACCGGATGGAGTTCTATAATATAACCTGCCTGATCGTGCCTAATGGGAAAAAAGAGCCCATAGGAATTTTACATCTGCACGATCTTTTAAAAGCCGGGGTGATATAATCTTTAATTTTAATGGAAAAAATTCCTTGGTTGAAACTGAAGAAAAGATTAAAGAACTGGCTAATTTACAGATTTATAAAATTCTTAATCACCTTTTTAAACTTATTTCCCCGCAAATTTTCTCTTTTCTTAGGGGCAAACCTGGGAAAATTGGCCTACCTTATTCTTCCTGACGCCCGGAAGATAACTTTTAAAAACCTCAAGTTAGCTTTTCCTCAACTGAATGCAAACACTTATAAGAGAATCTCCTTAAAGGTATTTGAGAGCCTGGGCAGAAACTTTTCTGATGTGGTCAGGCTCCCCAGGATGAGCGGGGAAAGTATTCAAAAGATGGTCAAAGCAGAGGGTATAGAGTATTTTAAAAAAGCCTACTCTTTGGGAAAAGGAGTGATGGTAGTTACAGGCCATATCGGTAATTTTGAGCTTTTAGCCGCATACTTCTCCCTACGGGGGTACAAGATATCAGTGATAGGCAGGGAGCTTTATGACCCCAGGCTGAACCAACTTTTGATTGAAAATAGGCAGAAGATGGGAGTGCAGAATATCTCCTCCACTGTTAGTATAAAAGAGGTGATCAAGGCTTTGAATTCAGGCAGAGTCTTAGGTGTTCTAATGGATCAGCATACCTCCAGGGTAAGAGGGATATTTGTCAACTTTTTTGGAAAATTAGCCCGAACTCCAGTTGGTGCGGTAATCTTAGCTTTGAAATTAAACTCTCCCATTGTGCCTATGGCTATAATTCAAACCAAAAAAGGGGATTATAAAATAATTATCCAGGAAGAGATTAAACCTCTTCCAGAAAAGAAAAAAGAGGAAAATATCTTCTATCTTACCCAGAAATGCACAGACTTTTTGGAGAAGATAATCAGAAGATATCCGGATCAATGGGTCTGGATGCACAAACGCTGGCGCACAACTTCAGAAAATCCTTGAAAAAATAAAAAGAAGATATAATTTAATATAGAGATTTGTATGGACAAAAAGATAATACTCTTTATATTTCTAATAGGGCTAAGTCCGGTCTTTTGCTCTCAGGAACAAAGCCCAAGGAAAGCTCAAAAGACAAGCTCTTTTCCAGACCAGGTGGTGGAGAATACCACTATGATCTTTACCCTTAATGGGGTGAAGTCAGCTGAGATTAAGGTAAGGTATCTGGAGAAATACCAAAAGAAAGATCTATCTAAAGGAAAAGGAATCTATGCAGATATTTATGATCAGGAGGGGAAGCATATTTCCACCCTCCGGGCTGATTCTGGCTGGATAAGGGAGAAAAGACAGGAGATTACAGTCTTGGGGAATGTGGTGGTTAAGTCAGATCAGGGGGTAATCTTAGAGACCCAGAGCCTGAGCTGGAACCCGCGAACCAATAAGGTTACCACAGAGGATTTTGTCAAAATAACCAAAGGAAAAGATATAATAACCGGTTATGGTTTAGAGGCTGATCAGGGGCTAAAGGAACTTAAGATCAAAAAAGAGGTTAAAGGGAAGATAAAAGAGGTTTCCAAAGAGGAGATAAATGAATAGGAAATAAGAGAAGATGAGTAGGGGAATGAGCCGTTTTGTAATCCAGATTGCTGGGGTGCCACTTGACAGTTGAGGAGAAAATGCAGATATTAAACTCAGAGAAATTGGTCAAGGTCTATAAAAAACGTAAAGTGGTAAATGACGTTTCAATAGAGGTGAAACAGGGAGAGGTGGTAGGGCTTTTAGGACCCAACGGAGCAGGTAAAACCACTACATTTTATATGTTCATTGGCTTTATCAAGCCTAATTCCGGCAGGGTGTTAATCGATTCCGAGGATATAACTGATCTTCCTATGTATAAAAGGGCTCAGAAAGGGATCGGCTATCTTTCCCAGGAATCTTCCATCTTCAGGAAATTAACCGTAGAGGAAAATATGTTGGCTATCCTGGAGATGCAAAAATTAGAGAAAAAGAAGCGTAAGATTAGATTGGAAGAACTGTTAAACGAGCTGGATATAGCTTCATTAGCTAAGAATAAAGCCTATACCCTTTCAGGTGGAGAAAGAAGAAGAGTTGAGATCACCCGGGCCTTAGTTATTGAGCCAAAGTTTATGCTCCTGGATGAGCCATTCTTAGGAATTGACCCAATTGCAGTTGAGGATATCCAGAAGATAATCTCCAGGTTAAAACAGAAAAATTTAGGCATCCTGATTACCGACCATAATGTCAGAGAGACCTTAGCTATAACCGATAGGGCCTATATAATGTGTGATGGGCAGATATTGAAATCGGGCACCTCAGAGTTCTTAGCCTCTGATGCGGAGGCTAAGAAGATCTATTTAGGTGAGAGGTTCAGGCTAAATTGAAAAAAGGTTTAATCCGATAAAAGATTAGGGAGGAAATTTAAGATAAAGATATGAAATTAGGTTTAGAGGTAAAGCTTAGACAGATCATAGCCCCTCAGCTGATCCAGTCCTTAAAACTTTTGCAGATGCCTATCCTTAAGTTGGAGCAGCTGTTACGCCAGGAGCTTTCAATTAACCCTTTGTTAGAAGAGGTTGAAACCTCAGAGGAGGTAGATTTACCCTCTCCTGAAGAGGAGCCGGAAATCGACCCTCAGTTAGGTAAGATCGACTGGAGTGAATATTTAGGTGAGGAAAGTGAGTTTAGGGTGAGGCAGGAAAAGGAGAAACCGGAGGAAAAAGAGGAAAGACCAACTGTGGTGGAGAAAAATTTATATGAGCATCTTATAGAACAACTTAATTTCAACAAGCTGACCCAGGAGGAACATAGGATAGGAGAGTATATAATTGGAAATATAGATGAGAACGGTTATCTTACCTGCTCCTTAGAGGAGATAGTAGAAGGTCTGAAGAGTGACCCCGAGGTTACTAAAAAGGTGCTTAAGTTGATTCAGAGTTTCGATCCCCCAGGGGTTGGGGCAAGGGATTTAAGAGAATCGCTTCTCATCCAGATAAAAGAGCGAGGTTTAGAACAAAGCTTAGCTTATCGGATCGTGGATCAGTATCTGAATGAGCTGGATAAGAAAAGCCTTTCTCAATTAGCCAAGTCTTTAGGGACAGAGTTTGAAGAGGTCCAGAAAGCTATGGATCTTATTCGTACCCTTTCTCCTAAGCCTGCAGCCGGGAGGTTTGTGATTGGGTCCATCCCCATAGTTCCAGATCTGATCGTGGAAAAGGTGGGGAATGAGCTACTGGTTTTCCATAACGATAAGAACATGCCTCGGCTGAGGGTTAATCCGGCCTATAAAGAGATTTTGAAAAAAGATAGCTCCGCCACCTCAGAGGCAAAGGATTATGTGAAGAAGAAACTGGAACAGGCTCGCTGGCTTTTAAATGCTATAAATCAACGCCGCTCCACCATGATGAATGTGATGGGTGCAATCATTGAAGAACAGAATGAGTTTTTCGAAAATGGACCAGAGTATTTAAAACCCTTGATCATGGAGACCATAGCCAATAAAGTGAATATGCATGTGGCAACTGTCTCCCGGGTGGCTAATGATAAATATGTCCAGACCCCACAGGGCTTATTTGAGATCAGATACTTCTTCAACTCCGGGCTGACCAAGGAGGATGGTCAGGAGATCTCCAGGCGGCACATCAAGAGTATGTTAGAAGAGATAATCAAGGGAGAGAACCCCAATTACCCTTTATCTGACCGGGAGATTTACAATCGGCTGAAAGAGAGAGGTATCAATTTGGCCCGTCGGACTGTAACCAAATATCGGGAGGAGCTCCATATCCCTTCGGCTCGTTTCCGTAAAAGGGTAACCAAGTATAATAGCAGTAAATCTGAAGAAAAAGAAGAGAAAAAGGCCAATTCCTCTCCCTAAAAGATAAGCTGAAGCTTTTTGTCAAATTTTACCTTCAGCCGCAAAAAGAAAAATTAGCTCACTGGTTGAAAAAAGAAAGGAGTGCTTAGATGAAAATAAAGACAACTGCACGACATTTCGATTTGACTCAGGAGCTTAAGGATTTTGCCAACCAAGAGATAAATCGTTTAGATAGATTTTTTGATCGTATCATCGACACCCATCTGATCCTGGAGGCAGAGGGATACAGGAAGAGGGCTGAATTGAATTTGAAAGTCTATGGCACAGTGCTTACCAGTCAGCACAGCTCAGCTGATTTTCGAACTTCAATCGAAGGGGCCTTAGAGAAGATGAAAAGACAGTTAAAAAAATATAAATCCAAATTAAAGGAAAGAAAATTTCGTGAGAGAAAAAGAGGAAAAAGCTCGATGAAGCTCAACTCCATCTCTGAAAAAGATTAATTTTAAAAAAAGATGGAAAATATCACCGTCGAAAAGCTTTACAAAGAGAGAAAGGATTTCTTAGAGCTCACCCTTTTAACCACTGAGGATGGGCTCAAAAAGAAGATCTTGAATAATGAGATTCACCGACCGGGCTTAGCCCTTTCCGGATATACAGACAGATTTGCGAATGAGAGGACTCAGGTTATCGGCGAAACCGAGATCTCCTTTCTTCAGAGCTTAGATCAAAGTAGAAGGAAAGAACTTTTGGAGAAAGTCTTTCGCTTTGATATCCCCTGTATCATAATCTCTAAAAGTATCTATCCTCCCCCAGAGCTACTCGAGATCGCCAACCGCAATAAGACCCCAGTTTTTCACTCGCGGCTTTCCACCACTGAGTTGACTAATCGGTTAAGCCTTTATCTGGATAATATCTTTGCTCCTAATACTACCCTTCATGGAACCTTGGTAGATGTGTACGGGGTAGGGTTGCTTTACACCGGAAAAAGTGGCATAGGTAAGAGCGAATGCGCTCTTGATTTGGTGGAGAGGGGGCATCGACTGGTAGCAGATGATATAATCGAGATTATCCGAAAAACACCTGAGGTTATCATAGGCAGCGGCAGCGAGCTTTTGGGTCATCTTATGGAGATCAGGGGTGTGGGGATAATAGATATAGAGAAGCTTTTCGGCATAAGGGGGATCAGGATTCAGAAAAGGATCGAGGTAGAGGTAAGGCTGGTTTTGTGGGAGGATGGCTTAGAATACGAAAGGTTAGGGATCGAGGATAAGTTCACCCGCATCTTAGGGGTGGAGATCCCGGTGGTGACCATCCCTGTTTCCCCGGGGAAGAACATCACTGTGATCTCTGAGGTGATCGCTATGAATCATATGCTGAAGGTTTATGGGCAGGATCCAGCAAAGGAGTTCTCCAAAAGGCTCTCCGAGGAGATCTCTCGGAAAAAGATGATGAGTGATTATTTAGAGAGCGATATGGAATAGGTAAAGCTACCGATAATAAAAAGAGGTGCCCCAAATTTTTAGGGCATCTATTTTTTAAGAGGAAAAGATTATGGATAATCGGACCGTAGAGCTGAGAGTTGGAATTGTAGTGGCAATCGCAGCGGCCATACTTTTCTTAGGAGCCCTCTGGATAAAAGAGATCAAGTTTAATGTTGAAAGATATAGATACAGCGTCCTTTTCCCCAATGTAGGAGCATTACAGGTGGGGGATCCAGTAACGGTCTTAGGGGTGGACAAGGGAAAAGTGGAGAAGATCTTACTTGAAGGAGGGGATGTATTGGTGACCTTTAATCTAACCACAGATGTGAAATTGAAAAAGGATGCTAAGTTCAGGGTGATGAATATCGGATTGATGGGAGAAAGGTTTGTGGCAGTAGAGCCAGGTCATTCTCCAGAGCTTTTGGATCTCTCCAAGCCGGTTAAAGGTTTCTATGATACTGGAATCCCGGAGGTGATGGGGATGTCTGGACAGATGCTTGAGGAGATCAGGAGAATGGTAGCTCATTTAGAAGGTGTCTTTGGAACCCGATGGTCTCAGGAATCGATCAAGGGAACTATCAGGGATTTAAGAAAACTATCTGGAGATCTGGTTACCCTGTTAGAAAAAAATAAAGAAAAACTCGAGAATACCGCAGATGATTTGTCCTATACCTCCTCAGAGCTTAAGGGTATGTTAGACAGGAATAAAGAGAAGTTCCAGTCCTCGGTGGATAATTTTGCCAATATATCAGCTAAGTTAGATACCTTTACTACTACCTTAAGCTCGCTTTCGGTCTCTTTAAAGAATTTGACTCAGAAGATCGAATCCGGGGAGGGGACTTTAGGAAAACTGGTTAATGATAGTACTCTGTATGATGATCTTAAGAAGACCACTAAAAATGTGGATGAGCTTATAACCGATATAAAAAAGAACCCTAAAAGATATTTAAAGTTTAGTCTGTTTTGAAGAAAATTAAATTTGCTTTCGGGATCCACAATCATCAGCCCATCGGGAATTTTGAACATATCTTTGAGAAAGGATTTGAAGAATGCTATTTTCCTTTCTTGAAGCTTTTAGAAAAATACCCCTTTTTTAAGCTCTCCTTACATTACTGCGGAATATTGTTCGACTGGTTTTTTGAAAACCATGCGGAGTTAGCCGAGAAGCTCAAGTCCTTGGTGAGCAAAGGACAGGTGGAGCTTTTAAGCGGAGGCTATTATGAGCCCATCTTCCCTTCTATTCCGGATGAGGATAAGATCGGACAGCTTGAAAAACTTACCTGTTTTATTCAGGAAAATTTTAACTTCACCCCTTCCGGGATGTGGTTGGCAGAAAGGGTGTGGGAACCTCACCTGCCTAAATTCTTTGCCCAAGCCAGGATGAAATTCGCAATCTTAGATGATTCCCACTTCAAATATTCAGGCTTAGAGGATGAAAATCTTTTAGGTTATTATCTAACCGAAGAGGAAGGGTTTCCTTTAGCCCTATTTCCGATCAGCAAAAAGCTGAGGTATTATATCCCTTTTAAGGAACCAGAGGAGACAGTCGATTATCTCAGAAGTCTGGCTACAGAACAGGGGGAAAACCTTATTGTGTATGCGGATGATGGTGAGAAATTCGGTATCTGGCCCAAGACCTTTGAACACTGCTACCAGGATGGGTGGCTGGAAAGATTCTTTGAGAAGATAAAGGAGAATTCGGACTGGATTGAGATGGTGCATTTTAGCCAGGCTTTAAAAAAGCTTCCTCCTTTGGGACGGGTATATCTCCCCACTGCCTCCTATTATGAGATGATGCAGTGGGCGCTTTTGCCTTTAGCTTTCCGGGAATTTGAGAACTTCGAAAATACCCTTAAAGAGCAAAGCCTTTTTGATAAATATGGCACCTTTATCCGTGGAGGATTCTGGAGAAATTTCTTAGCCAAATATCCAGAATCCAATCATATGCACAAACGGATGCTCTATTTGAATCAGAAGATTAAAAAAATGGAAAGCTCCCCGAATATAGATGAAAAAAAACTTCTCTTAATTAAGGATGAGTGCTGGAAAAGTCAATGTAATGATCCTTACTGGCATGGGGTCTTTGGGGGGTTATATCTTTCTAATCTGAGAAATTCAATTTATTCACATCTGATCAAGGCAGATAAGCTCATGGATGAGTTAAACCATAAGGATGAAAACTGGATCAAATATGAAATTTTAGATTTTGACAAAGACGGCAAAGAGGAGATCATAATTGAGTCTCCGGTTTTTAATTTGTATTTTTCTCCTCAGATCGGGGGGACATTATATGAATTAGATTTCAAATCCAGAGAGTTCAATCTCTTAGATATCTTATCCCGCCGCCAGGAGGGGTATCATACAAAGCTCCTAAAGATAAAAAATCAAGAACTTAAAACTAAGGAGGAATTCGCCAGTATCCACGATTTAGTTCAGGTCAAAGAAGAGGGTTTAGAAAAGCTCTTAACTTATGACTGGTATAGAAGGGGTGCTTTTATTGACCATTTCTTAGGGAAAGATGCAAGGCTGGATGATTTTGCCAGATGCCAGTATCCAGAGCAGGGCGATTTTGTCAATCAGCCTTATGAATACGAAATCAACAAAAAAGGAAATTCCCTTGAATTGGTCCTCTCTCGAAATGGCTTTGTCTGGATCGATGATCAAAGGGCAAATATCAACTTGATTAAGAAAATTTCCCTGAAAGCTTTTAAAAAAGAACTTGAGATAACCTATAGATTGAAAAATAATCATTCGGAAACCCTAAATTTATGGTTCGGTATAGAGTTTAACTTGGGGATGCTATCCTGTGAGGATGAAAGAAAAAGTTATTACCTGAAAGGTCTTGAGCTAAAAGAAAAAAAGCTCAACTTAAAGGGTGAAGATGAAAATATTTCTGATTTCGGGGTAAAAGATAAAACCTTGGGTCTTCTGATAGGTTTCAAGCTGGATAGACCGGCAAATTTATGGCAATTTCCTTTATATACGGTCTCATTATCTGAATCGGGTTTCGAGAAGACTTACCAGAGCACAGTTTTATTTCCAAACTGGCGGATGAGGTTAAACCCTGAAGAGGTCTGGCAGGTAAAGATAATCAAAAGAATCGATATTCTGTAGTCCCCTGATTTATCAAGCAGCCATGTAGGTCAAGCATGTCCGCCGAAGGCGGACTGCTTGACAAATAAATAATTAATTAACTCTTAAAATGAGTTGTCAACCAGTCCTTTGGACATGGTTAGTCTGCTCGTCCTTTAAATTCCCCTCCCTTGACGGAAGGGGTAAGGGGAGGGTGACCCCTCTCCCACAAGAGGAGAGAGAACTCCACTCGATTGACCTTTTATCCTGAATTTTAGATCAGTTTTTCTTCAAAAATCTTCTTTTT
>Ga0114930_10004880_pt1 | contig 11155 bp, 11 predicted proteins | sample AnhtaG_FD_87300 | JGI IMG/M metagenome (GOLD analysis project Ga0114930, IMG submission 87300) | Deep subsurface microbial communities from Anholt, Denmark to uncover new lineages of life (NeLLi) - Anholt_01485 metaG | ecosystem: Environmental > Aquatic > Marine > Oceanic > Sediment | place... | reverse complement strand
GAGAGCCTGTGGTATCTTTAAGTCCCAATGCCTTAGCCCCTTCGATTGTGGCCATTCTCAGCACTGTTACAGCGTCCGTGACTGTTGGGTCCATGGTTTGGATCTTGTGAATCTTGGCAGCCATGTCCATCTCACCAAAAAGATCTAAGTTGTTATTTGAGGCACACCCATCCGTGCCTAAGCCAACGGTCACGCCATGTGCGAGCAGTTCGGGGACAGGGGATATACCGGAAGCCAGTTTCATGTTGCTCTCCGGATTGTCAATAGCCTTTACCCTATGCTCGGCCATTGTCTTGATGTCCAGCTCATTCAAATGGACGCAGTGATCCGCAATCAGATGGGGTCCCAGGAGACCCAGGGAATGGAGATGCTCGACCGGAGTCTTGCCATATCTTTTCTTAACCTCGGCTAATTCAGTCAATGTCTCAGCCACGTGGATAATGAGGGGCACGTCATACTCCAAGGCCAGTTTATTGGCTGTGGTAAGCAGATCAGGGCTACAGGTAAATAGGGAATGGGGCTCTACTGCTATGGATACGAGAGGGTCATCCTGCCATTTTTGGATCAACGATTCCGTATACTCGAAACCTCTCTCTATCGGTCCGTAGTTGGGGGAAGGGAAATCATACAGGACTTCCCCCACCAGACACCTCATTCCTGCTTCGCGTGCCGCACTTGCTACCTCTTCCTCAAAAAGATACATGTCGCAGAAGGTCGTGGTTCCGGACATTATCATCTCTGCACAGGCCAGAAGGGTTCCAACCCTGACAAAAGTAGCATCCATCTTGCTTTCAGCAGGAAAAATGTAATCATTCAACCAATCCAGAAGGGGAAGATCATCAGCAAGCCCCCTAAAAAGGCTCATGGCTGCATGGGTATGGCCATTAATAAGACCGGGAAGTATGAGGCCACCTTTGGCATCAAGCTCCTTTTCTGCCCTTATCAAGCCTTTTTTATCCCCGCCCGCCTCGCCTGAGTCCCGCAGAGCGAGACGATCGCGGGCAGGCGCTCCTATATAAGTTATCGTATTTCCGGATATGGCTAAAAGACCGTCTGGAATGATCTTATTCTGATCATCCATGGTAAGGATAGTACCATTATAAACCAAGATATCAGCCCTTGTCATTTCTCTAAATCCTTGATGATTTCTGTTAGTAATCTGGCCAGAGTTGGGGCTGCATTGCTGGCATTAGCGATCACCTCTTCAATTGATGTGCCTGTCATGCAATCAGGAAGATTAATATTAGTAATAGCTACAATCGCCAATACCTTTAATCCGGAATGAACAGCCTCGATAACCTCATTAACAGTTGACATCCCCACTGCATCAGCCCCAATCATCTTTAAAAATCTTGTCTCAGCAGGTGTCTCAAGGCTTGGGCCGGTTATGCCAACGTAAACGCCCTGATTCAAATTGATCTCCTCTTCTATTGCCTTTTCCCCTGCTAAGGCTATCAGATCCCTATCATAGGCAGATGTCATATCAGTAAAGCCCGTTCCGGATTCGTCAAGATTTCTTCCTATAAGTGGATTATTTCCTGTTAGATTTATATGATCTGTGAGGAGCATCAATTCTCCTGGTCTAAAATGGGGATTTAGTCCACCAGCCGCACTTGAAATAAAAAGATATTTCACACCTAAGGCCGCCATAACCCTTACTGGAAATGTAATTTCATTAACGGTATATCCCTCGTAGATGTGAAATCTTCCCTGCATAGCGAGGATAGACTTTCCTGCTATAATGCCAGACAGAAGGATACCAGCATGGCTATCAACGGTTGATTCTGGGAAATGAGGGATCTGCTCATAGGGGATATCTTGATCGATTTCCATGTTATCAGTCAGGTTTCCAAGACCGGTGCCTGTAATCATCCCAATGAGAGGTTGCCTTTTTATCCTCTCCCTAATATAATCGGCTGCCTCAGTTATTTTTGGGTTTGTTGTATTTTTTGAGTTCATTGTGTTAATGACAAATGACAAATGACCAATGACAAATTTATTAGATTAGATCAATAATAAAGTCAATTAAGTTTACCCTGTTAGAAGGAAAACATTGCCATTTTATATGGAGATAAAAGAACATAATAAATTTGAGTGGTGGTTAAAGCCATGTTCAACCTCTCTAACAGGGTTTACCAATTTTATCCTTGACCCATCTTTAATAGCTCTTTAGTATGCTCAAAATCAGGGAGAGTTTTATAAAATGGAAACTGAAAGCGCCCAAAGCAAGCTTATAAGAGAAGTAGTTGATATATATTTTTTATGCTAAGTTATACAAAAGTTTCAAATTTAATAAAGGAATGATCAATGAATATCATAGCTCAGAGATCAGGTGGAATAAATGTATTATTACAGGGTAATCAGGCTATTGCCAGAGGAGCGCTTGAAGGAGGTGCCGTTTTTTGTGCCGGCTATCCGGGAAACCCCTCTTCTGAAATAATTGAGAACCTCTCTGACGCAGCCAAGGATCTTCCTATTTACGTTGAGTGGTCGGTAAATGAAAAGGTAGCATTAGAATGTGCTACTGCTGCATCCTTTGCCGGATGCAGGGCAATTGTTGCCATGAAACAGAATGGGGTAAATGTGGTATCAGACTTTTTAACCAATCTCAGTCTTTCAGGAACAAAAGGTGGTCTTGCTCTAATTACATGTGATGATCCATCTGGTATTAGCAGTACCAATGAAGAAGATGCAAGACACTTTTCTAAGTTAGCTGAAATCCCACTTTTAGAACCAGCCACTCCCCAGGAAGCATTGGAGATGACCAGATGGGTCTTTACCCTTTCAGAGGATATCAAAAATATCTGCATGATCAGAAGCGTCTCCAGGCTATCTCATGCAAGGTCTAATGTAATGCTTGGTGATCTGCCTTCATTTAAATCAAATGCATATTTTGATCTTACCAAACCCTTTCATACCTTTCCTGTTGTTGCCAAGCATAAGGAAAGATACAAGAAATTGAAGAAGACCAAAGAAATCTTTGAGAAATCCCCTTTCAACAAATACCACGGGCCTACTAAACCCGAGTTGATAATTATCGTTTCTGGATGTGCCCTAATATATGTAGAAGAGGCTGTAAGTATCCTTGGTCTAAATGAAAAAGTTGGTATCCTTAAATTTGGAACCACATGGCCCCTGCCTACTAACATGTTAAAGAAATACCTTCTATTGTGTAATAGGTTTCTCTTTGTTGAGGATATAGATCCTTTTCTTGAAACTAATGTTAAGTCATTTGCCTCTGATTTAGGAAAACAGATAGGGGTAAAAGAGTTTATAGGAAAAGATTCCGGTGATATCCCCATTTCCGGAGAAACCTCGCCAGGTCTGATAATGGATGTACTGGGTAGGATGTTCAATATAAAATGGAGAGATGATAAATATAGAGAAAATGTCTTCCAATTAACCGATGGATCGATTCCCCAAAGAGAATTAGGTTTTTGCCCGGGATGTCCTCACAGGGCCTCTTACCATGCCATAAAAACAGCCCTGGCATGGGATGGAAGAGATGGCTTTGTATCAGGAGATATCGGGTGTTACACAATGGGAATATGGCCAACTGGATTCAATATGGTAAAGTCGGTCCATGCTATGGGCTCAGGGGTTGGCCTCGCAAATGGGTATGGGAAATTAGATATGTTTGGCTTTAATCAGCCGGTTATCACTGTATGTGGGGATTCTACGTTTTTTCATGCTGCTTTGCCGGCCCTGATTAACAGCAGATTCAATAAGGCCGACATACTTCTTGTCATTCTTGATAATAGCGCAACCGCTATGACTGGATTTCAACCCCATCCAGGAACAGGTACAACAGCAATGGAAAAGCCAACTGAACCTGTAGATATAGAGGCCCTGTGTGGATCCCTTGATGTTCTGGTTGAGGTAGCTGATCCTTATGACCTTACAACTACCTCTGAAACCCTTTATCGTTTACTCCAGCTAAAAGGCAAGACAAAGGTATTGATTATGCGCAGGAAATGTGCCTTGATCCAGGGCAGGGAAGGGGGATACCCTTTCAAGATCAAGATAGATGAAGATAGATGCATTGGAGAAGAGTGTGGTTGCAATAGATATTGTACCAGGATCTTTCGATGCCCAGGATTAATCTGGGATGAGGAAAAAGGTAAGGCAATGGTAGATGAGGTTGTCTGTGTTGGCTGCGGAATCTGTGCGGATATCTGTCCTCAGGGAGCCATTGAGAGGCAGGAGTTGCAATGTCTTTAAACCTGATAATAACTGGTGTTGGTGGCCAGGGTAATGTGTTGGCTTCCCAGATAATAGGCAACGCAGCCCTTAAAAGGGGATTCAAGGTCACTATAGGAGAAACCTTTGGGCTGTCTCAGAGAGGAGGCCCTGTCATGAGCCATATACGCCTTTCCAGGACAAGAAATTTTGGTCCACTCATACCCCCTAATATGGCCAACATTATTGTCGGTCTTGAGCCCCTGGAGACAATCAGGATACTGCATGAGTATGGAAATAAAGAGACAATATTTATTGTCAACAGCAGACCTATCTATCCTTTAAACGTTATTGCAGGAGATGTTGAATATCCCGATATAGATTGGATAAGGTCTGTTCTGGATGATTCGGGCCAGAAACTTTACTGGCTTGATGCCACCCCAATAGCGATAGAATTAGGTGAGCCCATTATCCTTAACATGATTATGATCGGAGCCCTTTGTGGGCTCCCAGATTTTCCGATTGAGGTCAAGGATTTTAGGGAGGTAATAAAAAATATCTTTCCGGAATCAAAACTTGAAGCCAATTACAAGGCATTAGAAACAGGGAGAGGTCTCATTAATAAAACCTGTTAGGCTTTCCGTAAAAAAATGTCTTCCATGATCGATGATCTTTTAGACCCCAGATTTCTTCCAGATAAAACAGAAAGGGTATCTCTAACTCAGACGCATATCTCTCTTGTTTTTCTTGCAGATGAATTTGTATATAAGATAAAAAAACCGGTCAATTTTGGATTCTTAGACTTCTCAACCCTTAAAAAAAGACGCTATTACTGTCATCAAGAGATCATACTTAACAGGCGCTTATCAAAGGGTATATATATAGATGTATTACCAATAACCTATGATGGCAAAATCTACAGGATAGGAATAGGGCAGGGAAGTATTGTAGAATATGCAGTTAAAATGAAAAGGCTTCCTGATGAAATGCTCATGAAATCTCTGTTTATTCAGGGAAAATTGAAGGATAAACATCTAAAGGAAATTGCCAAAGTTCTTGCAAGATTTCATCTAACTGCCAGTAATTCCAATGATATTGATAAATTTGGTGAGCCAGAAATTTTCAAGGTAAATACAGATGAAAATTTTGCACAAGTCCGGAAATATATTGGAACAACGATTCAAAAAAATGACTTTGATGCCCTCAAGAGATGGACTGGAAATTTTTACAATTCAAATAGGGAACTTTTATGGAGAAGGATAAAGGCCAAAAAGATAAGGGACTGCCATGGTGATCTCCATATGGAACATATCTGCCTTACAGAAGACCTTCCAATATTTGATTGTATTGAATTTAACGATAGATTTAGGTATACTGACACTATTGCTGATATTGCCTTCCTGTTGATGGATCTGGAATATCATGGGGGAAATACCTTTTCTAAAATACTTTGGAATTTTTATAAGGAAATGGCAGATGAGCCCGGTGTGGATTCCTTGCTTACCTTTTATAAGGTTTATCGAGCATTTGTGAGGGGGAAGGTGGGCAGTTTCCAGCTTGATGATGAAAATATAGGAATAGAAAAAAAGGAGGAAGCTATACAAAAATCAAGCAGATATTTCCAGCTTGCCAGGTCATATATAGATTAGGCAGTAGGCAGTATGCAGAAGGGAGAGGTGCAATAAAAAGTGCTTACTCCTTACTTATCAGAATGATACAATTATGAAAGAGCTTTTTATAGATTTTATGAAAAGGGAATTGGTGCCTGAAACAGTACTTATCGCATGCGGGCTTCCTGCCTCCTATAAGACAGAAACCACAGAAGTTATAGCCAAACTTAAAGGCTATAAGATATTAAGGACAGACCTGATTAGGCTTGAAGTATTAAAAAATGAGGATATCTTTGAGGAGAAGGTTGCATCTAATATGAAGAAAAGGGAGCTTGTTTACGATGAAATGTTTTCTTGTGCAGATGATCTTGCAGGTAAAGGTGAAGGGATTATTCTGGATGCCACATTTATCACCCAGGCGCTCAGAAGGAGGGCTGCTGAGATTGCTGCAAGACATGAGAAGGTTTTTGTTATCCAACAAACACAATGCCCCCAAGAGGTTTCTCTCAGAAGGATATCAGATAGAACAAAAGAAAATTATGAGTCAAACGCTCTGACCGAACAGGCCTATCTAAATAATAAAAAAAGGTTCCAGCCAGTTGATCTGGATGACTTGAAGGGCATATTTCCCTCTATAAATATTGTACATCTCCTGGTTGATACAACTTCGGATTTAGTTGATGAATGGTTTGTGATTGGCAAGGTAACACGGTAAGTCATCTAAAGTTAAAAGTGCCTAAGGTTATTGATTTTAGGTAATTTATTACCGATTCCGAAATGTATTTTTAGGCACTTATAACCCTGGCCCAGACCTGGCTTATAGGCTTAATAGACTGATCAAATCATGTAACGCTTTATAGACTTAAAAGGCTGATTAAATCACATAGCGCCAGGGCGGGCTTTAGCTCACTTTTAACTTTAAGTACTTTAGGCACTTATAATGACAAACATACCTAAATCAGTTGGGATAATCTTTAAACACGATTTTGAGCCTGCAAAAAGGGAGTGTCAATGCTTAAAGGATTGGTTTACACAAAGAGGAATAACCGTATATACAGAGGAAATGTCATCCAGGGCCTACTTAAGCCAATACCTTGAGGAAGAAACAAGTATACCGGATTCAGTAGACTGGGTTGTTGTATTGGGTGGAGATGGGACATTGCTGGGGGCTGCCCGGAAGATTGGGCGATATGGTCTACCTATTTTAGGTATCAATCTTGGGGGATTAGGTTTTTTAACAGAGATTCCATTAAAAAGGCTTTATGAGGACATGGAAAAGCTTATTGCTGGCGAGATAGCTATTGAAACCAGACTCATGTTGCAGGCCAGCGTAATAAGGGATAGTGAAGAAAAATGTCGTTTTTCAGTATTAAATGATGCGGTTATTAATAAAGGTGCGTTGGCCAGAATTATTGATCTCAGGGTATCTATTGATGGTCGTTTTCTGACTACCTTTAGGGCAGATGGGCTGATAATATCCACCCCTACAGGTTCTACAGGCTATAATCTTTCTGCTGGGGGCCCGATACTTTACCCAGATTTAGAGTCTTTGATAGTGACTCCAATATGCCCATTTACATTGACGCATAGGCCCATTATTTTGCCTGATAAATCAGTGATAGAGATTAAGATGGGAGAAAATAGCGAGGAAGTGACCCTTACCCTTGATGGCCAGGTCGGCTTTGATCTTGTAGACAATGACAGGGTTATTATCTCCAAGTCAGAGAAAAAGCTGAAACTAATTAAATCACCCAGTCAGGACTATTTTGATATTCTAAGGACAAAACTTAAATGGGGTGAATCCTCTTATAACAATAGAAACCAGTAAATATATTTTGTCTATAGATAGGAGAGAAATATGTTATTTACAATGGATAATAGAGTCCTATGATGGAATGGCCTCTATGAGAACCATAAATCCAGCAAATGGTGAGATTGAAATCTCTATATCTCCAGGGTATAAGGAAGAGATCTTTTCACTTATAAAATGTCTAAAAGAAGAGGGGAGTATTCATGTTAAGGATAAATCTTATTAACAGCATTGTGAGCGCTTCTGTGATTATAATGATTGCATTTTTTAATATAGGGATGGGGACTTTTGGAGAAAGAGAGCCCACAAAGATCCCTGAGCCTAACTATAATTTCTCAGCTAAAGTAATTGACCAGTGTGATGTTTCCTCATTTTTAGTCTCGAGGGACAGACGTTTATCTCAGGTAGGCACGGAGGTGCCACAGTTTCCATCCCCTTTGATAACATCCAGGAAATAGATTTATATGCAAAAGGAAGTGATATATTTGCAATGGTTATCATGAGAAAGGGGCCTCAAGTTGAGTTAAAAATGGACAAAGACCACATTTTTTATGGCCAGCTTTCCTATGGACTTTTTTCTATAAAGATAAGAGATGTTAAAAAGATTATCATAAGGGGTTTGATAGAGCTGGAGAAATAATTTGAGCCAGTTGTTTTATATAAAAACCTTTGGCTGCCAGATGAATAAGCATGATTCTGACTTCATCAGCCAGGTACTTCTTAATAAGGGTTACAGGCAAACAGATAGCATTGACGATGCTCACATTATCTTGATTAATACCTGCACAGTCAGACAGAAGGCCGAGGAAAAGGCATTAACCCTTATCGGTCGCTTGGCTATCTTAAAGAGAAAGAAACCATATATGATTACTGGCGTCATTGGATGTGTAGCCCAGGAAAAAGGGGCACATCTCTTAAAACGCTTCCCCTATCTTGATTTAGTTTTAGGCCCAAGAAATATTTATCACATAGATGAATTTCTCTATAAAATCGATAAAGAAAGGAAGCAGATTTCCTGCCTTGATTTGACCTGTGAGTTTACATCATTTCCTAAGTATAATGGCTACTTAAACGGAAAAGTTAAAAGTTTTATAAAAATTATGGAGGGATGTGATAATTTTTGTTCCTATTGCATTGTTCCTTTTGTTAGGGGTAGGGAGATAAGCCTTACAGCAAAACAAATTATTGATGAGGCTAAATATTTAGTTAGTCAAGGAATAAAGGAGATTACCCTTATAGGACAGAATGTAAACTCCTACAATGCTAAAAACGAGGCCTTACCGACATTTCCTGGTTTACTCAAGCAGTTGGATAGTATAGCAGGTTTAAAAAGGCTTCGCTTCACAACCTCTCATCCCAAGGATATATCAGATGAACTGATAGGTTCTTTTGGAGAATTAGAAAGCCTCTGTCCACACATTCACCTGCCAGTTCAATCAGGCTCGGATAATTTACTTAAGCTTATGAATAGGGGATACACAAGGGATAAATATCTTGGTTTGATAGAGCACTTGAGAAGAACAAGGCCTGATATAACAGTTACAAGCGATATGATTGTTGGTTTTCCAGAGGAGACGGAAAAGGACTTTGAAGATTCTCTTCGATTAATAGAGGAGATAGAATTTGATAATCTTTTTTCATTTAAGTATTCTGATAGACTAGGAACAAAGGCATTACAGCTTCCAGGAAGAATAGGGGAAAAAGAAAAGCAGAGACGATTGTCTATACTGCAGGAGAGGCAAAGAGAGATAACCTTACGTAAAAACAAACTACTTGAAGGAACAATTCAAGAAATTTTGGTAGAAGGTCCTGGCAAAAGGGGAGATGATCAGCTAACTGGAAGAACACTGGGAAATAAGGTGGTCAATTTTTCTTCCAAGGTCAATCCCAAGATGCAGTTAGTTAAGGTAAATATTATCAAAGGTTTTCAGAACTCATTACTTGGTGAGTTATAGGATTTTGGGCTGGGGCATGCCCTGGCGCGACATGACTGGAATATGCTTTTATCGCTGTAATATTCTGGAAGCTTAAGCTATTTAACTTAGTCGTTGAAAGTCAGGCCTGCCCGACATCCGGCAGGGATGGCGGGCAGTCGGGTCTGGGCCAGGGATTTTGGATTGCGTATAATATGAGTGTAAAATAAAATGGGTACACGAGTTTGCAATCCGAGAAATTTGGAATTATCTATACATCATTAGATTATCTTAAAGATGGGGCAAAAATACGATTATAATAAAGAAGATCTCTTGATCGTTGATGATGAGATAGAGATAGGGAAAGTTGTGTCAGATTTACTTTCAAGTTTAGGGTTTAATGCTGATTCAGCCAATAATGGAGAAAATGCATTACAGAAGCTTAGAAATAGAAAATATACCTTTTTAATTACCGACATCAATATGCCAGAGCTTAATGGCATTGAATTAATAAAGATTGTCAAAAGAGAAACTCCTAATATAAATATAATTGCAATGACCGGTTACGATAAAGATTATGCATATATGGATGTTATTAATGTAGGGGCAAATGATTTTATTATTAAACCCTTTAAGATTGATGAGCTGGAGGCCAAGATCAAGAGGATTTTAATAGAGAGACATGTTAGAGATGAATTTGCCAGATTATCAATAACTGATAATCTTACTGGCCTTTTTAATCAGCGACATTTTTATAATAAATTAAAGGAAGAGACAGATAGGGCAAACCGCCAGGAACATCCTTTATCACTAATCCTTTTGGATCTGGACAAATTCAAAGACTATAATGATAAATATGGTCATCTTGCTGGTGATAAGGGACTAGTTGATAGTGGAAAGATAATCCTTTCAAACATCAGGGAGAATGTTGATACAGCTTTTAGATATGGAGGGGATGAGTTTGCAGTTATTTTGGTTGAGGCGGATGAAAAGATTGCTATTAGTACAAGTGAGAGGCTAAAAAGGGATTTTGAAAAAAGTGGTGTAGTAAAAGCAAGTGTAGGATTTGCAACATACTCAAAGGAAATGAAAATTAAGGATTTGATTGATGCTGCTGATAAAGATCTTTATAAGGGAAAAAATGCAGGCGAGGAGTAGAAATTATTGAATATATGATGTCTGATAATATATATTATGTAAACTTAAATAAATATATTGACTTTATTCTTTTTGTATACCATCATCCTGAATCTTTATTAAATTCTTGGAGGTCTTCACTTCTATGAGCAGTGTTGTAAAAAAAAGGAGAAAAAAGATAAGAAAACATAAGTATAGGAAGTTGAAGAAATCTATGCGGCATAAGAACAAATAAGGGAGACTCCTTGAGGGGTCTCCCTTATTACCACGATTTATTGGCTTCTTATCAATACCATCCACCCCCGGTTTTCTTGCCGAGTTTACCCGCCCTCAGCATTGTTTTCATTAGATTTGGAGCAACCCATTTGTTCTCTTTGTTAAGCTCTTTATAGAGGTATTCGATTACAAAGTACGCTATGTCGATACCTGTCAAGTCCATCAATTCAAATGGTCCCATGGGATAATTGAGACCATTTTTGACCGCCTTGTCCACATCCTCAATGGAG
>Ga0114930_10004879_pt1 | contig 11155 bp, 11 predicted proteins | sample AnhtaG_FD_87300 | JGI IMG/M metagenome (GOLD analysis project Ga0114930, IMG submission 87300) | Deep subsurface microbial communities from Anholt, Denmark to uncover new lineages of life (NeLLi) - Anholt_01485 metaG | ecosystem: Environmental > Aquatic > Marine > Oceanic > Sediment | place... | reverse complement strand
CGCAATCGTCGCACTGGTCATCCCCATCTCCGTTCTTTATTACTATTTCAGCCACAGCATCATCGGCGCAATCGTAGCGGCAATTGTGATGACAGTTGCCGGATTTCTCTTCGCAGCCGTTGCAGGATTTCTCGTGGGAATGATCGGATCGAGCAACAACCCAATATCAGGACTAACACTCTCGACTCTCATCATTGCTGCTCTTCTCATGGTTATAGTCGGAGTAAAAGGAGCCTTCGGTATCGCAGCCGTTCTCGGCGTTGCCGCGGTGGTTTGCTGCTCCAGTGGTGTTGCCGGTGATATTATGCAAGACCTTAAAGTAGGACATATTTTGGGCGGTACGCCAAAGGCCATGCAGATGGGGGTGATGATCGGCGTCATATCCGCGGCCCTTGTCATGGCTCTCGTTCTACAACTTCTCCATACCGGTTATGCTGAGATGGGCGGTATCGGCGGCGAGTTACTCCCCGCTCCCCAGGCAGGTCTCATGGCAATGCTAAGCCAGGGGATCATCACCGGCGAAATGGCATGGCCACTGGTAATCATGGGCGCACTCTTTTCCGTAGGCATGATACTCATTGGCGCCCCATCACCTATGCTGATTGCGATCGGAATGTACCTGCCCCTCTACACAACCTCTGCCATCTTCGTCGGCGGAATTATCAAGTGGGTCACAAGCACGATCATGGAAAAACGTAAATACAATAAAGAAAGGACCGAGAATACCGGCATCCTCATCTCTTCTGGATTGATTGCTGGGCAAGCGCTCATGGGCATCGTCATTGCAGCTACTGTTGTCATAGGCGGCGGTAGAGCACTCTTGCCAAAAATCATCGACGGAGGTAACCCCTGGCTCGGCCTGGTTGTCTTTGCCATTTTGGCCTATGTGCTCATTTCTATTCCTTTGAAGAATGGGAAAAAGAAAGCTTAAAGAACAGAATCTACTGGACCTCATTCCCGTCCATGCGGTAGAATGGGAAAAAACAAGAGACGGAACCGTTTTTCTAAAAAGGCCGAAATTCCGAAACCGTTTAATGAACAAGATGCTCATGCGTTTTGGAAAGAGCACCCATATCAAAATTCAACTGGACGACTTCGGTAGTTACGTGTGGGAAAGATGCGACGGACACCACCGGGTCGAGCAGATAGGTAAGAATCTCAGAAAGGAGTTCGGCGAAAAAGTAGAGCCTGTTTACGAGCGCTTAGGAGCCTTTGTCAAGATCATGGCTTATCAAAAATTCATCACGTACAGAGGACTCTCAGATCCCAAACCATAAACGTTGTTACCAATCGAAGCAACCCTCTGGTATCTTCAGAGGGTTGCTTCATTTTCGTATTTCCCTATTAACAGAGAGCCTTTCCATTTAAAAGTTGAGTTACATCCAATGGTCATGTTGAATCGTGCAATCCATTCTGCCCTCAAAGACTGTCTTAAAGTGCGTCAAGAAGAGATGGTACTCATCTTGGCCGATACTCCCCTCAGCGAACTCGGTTACCAATTCTACAAAGCAGCAAAGTCTCTATCCAACAGACCACTTCTTCTCATTCTGCCCGAAATCACCAATCATAGAACCGAACCTCCAAAATCTGTAGCATCCGTCATGGCTGACGCCGACGCTATCGTCACACTGACCAGTCACTCCTTGTCTCATACCAACGCTCGTCGCCGAGCTTCTCACCGCGGAGCACGTATTGCCAGCCTTCCTGGGGTAACACCGGAAACACTTTCGAGAACCCTGACTGGGAACTACAAAAACCTCATCAACAAGAGTCGAAAACTTGCCGACATCCTGACTATCGCGCGTTCAGCCCATCTGACTACCCCCGCTGGCACCGACCTTACCTTTTCCCTTACCCGAATGCGAGGGTTTGCCGATACCGGAATGATTCACGAGCCGGGCCAATTCTCGAACCTCCCTGCCGGAGAAGGATGCGCTTCACCCGTTCAAGGATCGACTCACGGAGTCCTGGTTGTTGACGGATCCTTCACAGAAATTGGGAAGATCAAAACACCCATCCGAATGACAGTGAAAAACAACCACGTGATTCGAATCACGGGTAGTGAAGAAGCCAACAAGCTCAGAAAACTTCTTCGCCCCTTCGGAAAACTGGGTCGGAACATTGCAGAGATCGGTATCGGAACCAACCCTAAGGCAAAACTCACAGGATGTACTTTAGAGGACGAAAAGGTGTTGGGAACCGTTCACGTTGCACTGGGTGACAACATCTCTTTCGGAGGCAAAGTCTCGGCCGGATGCCATTTCGATGGAGTTCTGCTCAAACCTACCTTGATCATAGACGGCAAGGCTATTCTGGAAAACGGCACTCTGCAGGTCTGAATTTTAGAACATCTGAAATCAACTTCATTCTTCCAATATATTCTCAAATATTTTTTCAGGATAATTCATTCAACCAACACCGTATCTTCTCTGTAACCCCTTTACCGGTAAACCCGAATTTCTCCGCCAGAACCTCATGCGGAGCCGACGCACCAAACTCATTGATACCCAAAACCAATACCGGAGATCGGGTCATCTCATACCAACCCTGAGTAACACCTGCCTCGACCACCACAAGAGGAACCCCTCTTCTCGGAACCACGGATTCTTGATACTCCTCCCGTTGTGCCTTAAAAATATCGAAGGAAGGCATCGAGACAACCCGAACATCCCGTCCCTCCCTCTCCAACAACTCTTTACTCTCCAACGCAACAGCAACTTCAGAACCACTTGCCACCAGCACAACATCGGGCTTTCTCCCTTTTTCTCTCGAAATCACATAGCCACCCCTCAGGACATCCCCAATGTCAAAATCACCTGGGCGCTTAAGGTTCGGGACTTTCTGCCGGGTAAGGCACAGAGCCGTCGGTCCGTCCTGTTTTCTCAGTGCATATGCCCAAGCCATCGCCGTTTCCAGGCTATCCGCCGGACGGATCACGGTCAAACCAGGGATGGCACGCAACGCGGCCAGTTGTTCTACCGGTTGGTGAGTGGGTCCATCCTCTCCCACAAAAATACTGTCGTGGGTAAAGACATAAACAACTTGCAGTCTCATGAGCGCAGCCAAGCGAATGGAAGGCCTCATGTAATCAGAGAAAACAAGAAAAGTAGACCCGTACGGCAGAAATCCACCGTACAAAGCCAATCCGTTCAGGATCCCTCCCATTCCGTGCTCCCGGATCCCGAAATGAATGTTGCGTCCGGCAAAACATCCCGGTCCGATGGAATCAGCGCCGTCGATCAGGGTTTTCGTCGACGGTGCTAAGTCTGCTGATCCACCGTAAAGACTCGGTATCATCTCAGCAACCTTCTGCATAATTTTTCCACTTGTACTACGGGTTGCGGCTGGTTCCTCTGGCAAATGTCCAACGAGGGTCTTCTCTAAATTCTCGGGTATTTCTTTCTGCAGAATCTTGTTCCACAAATCAGCCAAATCAGGATGTCTCTTTTGCCACGCTCGAAAACCTGCTTGCCAGTGGTCGTACTCTTCATTCAATTCCTCCACCCTGTTCTTGAAAAGTTCTTTGACTTCTTCTGGTACGAAAAAGGCTGGCTCCAGAGGCCAACCCAGTTTCTCCTTCGTCTTTCGGACCTCTTCTTCCCCCAGAGGTGCACCGTGCGAAGAAGCTTTGTCCTGTTTGTTCGGGCTTCCGTAAGCAATGTGTGTCCTCGCCAGAATCAGCGTAGGTCGTTTTTTCTCAACCAAACCCTCCTCGATGGCTTGAGCGATTTCTTCATGGTTATGTCCATCAATCCGGACTGTATGCCATCCATAGGCCTGAAACCGTCTTTCGACATCTTCGGAAAAAGTCAGTCGTGTCTCTCCTTCGATGGTAATACGGTTGTCATCGTAAAGGTAAACCAGATTTCCCAGTCGAAGATGACCAGCAAGAGAAGACGCCTCTGAAGCAACTCCCTCCATCAAATCGCCATCACTCACGATACCAAAAACACGATGATCCACCGGCGAAAAATCATCCCTATTAAACCGCTTAGCCATGATTTTCGCAGCGAGGGCCATCCCAACCCCATTGGCAAACCCCTGACCCAGAGGGCCTGTCGTCGTCTCCACACCTGGCAAGCATCCCTTTTCCGGATGCCCCGGTGTTCTACTTCCCCATTGCCGGAACTGTTGTAAATCATCCAGAGAGACATCGTACCCTGAAAGGTAGAGAAGCCCATAGAGAAGCATCGATCCATGACCAGCTGACAACACAAAACGATCCCGATTGGACCACTCAGGATCTTTCGGATTAAACTTCAGGTATCGTGTCCAGAGAATGAAAGCACAATCCGCCATTCCCATGGGCATCCCAGGATGCCCCGAGTTTGCCTTCTGAACCCCATCCACAGCCAAAAATCGAATCGTATTCACCGCCAATTGACTCAACTTCGGATCTCCAATTTTACCACTCACTCTGAAACCTCCGTCATAATGGAAATAAAGATGTTCTCACCTTGAAGTGTGTTTCGGAAAATGGTCGCATTCGAGTTGTTGGTAAAAGCATGGAGTGTCAAAATCGTTTGTAAGGAGTTATAGATAGAACGATTGTGTAAAAATCAACGGGTCAATTTACGTTTTGTCTTCTTTGGACTCCTTCCAAAAAGTGGAGAAATTTCCACGTGTCGATCCTTCCCCTTCTCTCCGAAACTTTCCGTCTTCACACCCTCACGATCCTTTAAATAATCGTGAATAACAAACCTCTCAAACGATCCCATAGGTGGCAAAATTTCGTACTTCCCCTTCATCAGAACTTCCTGCGTCTTTTGTTCTGCAAGTCGTCTCAAATTTCCTACAGGATAGACCAGCAAGACCACATTATCGTCTTCTTCTCGATAACCTTTCACTTTATATTCCTGAGTCTTTTCAAAGTGTTTGTGAATCTCTTTCCTCTGGTATGCGTTCAACTCACGAATCGTCACAAAATGGATGGCATCCCGTAACTTTTCTTCCGCCTGAGCGATGGATTCTTGGGCTTTCCTATCCACCCTCGGCTTCCTTCGCAACTGCTTACCTACTCTCTTCGGTCTCTTTCCTCTCTCATTCTCCACCTTCCGCTCCTCTTAGCAGTTCATCAGACGGTGCGCGAAAGTTAAACTTCTTCAACAGAATCCTTACCGTATCTGTTTTTATGAACAATGTCTTCCAATTTTCTCTTGGGCACATGAAGAACACCCTCTTTGTCTTTCCAGTATTTAATCGAGCCCCGGAATTCCTCTAAAACAGGCTGTTCTTTTGGATAACCCAAGGCAACCACAGAATTCACAACGAGATGATGGGGGATCTTCAAGATTTTCTTGATCTGTTTGCGGTTTATGGATTCAAGCCAACAGCTACCAATCCCTTCCTCCCATGCAATCAGCGAAATATTCTCTATTCCAGCAGCTGCATCCACCTCTCCCCCTTTCTTCTTCCGATGTATATCAACAAGAACAACGATATACGCGACTGGCCTCTCTCCTGCAAGAGGATTACCCGCTGGCGCAATGTACCCTGCCCATTTCAAACAGGGAAATAAAGCATCGATTAACTGTCGATCGTTTACAATAATGAATTCACAGGGTTGAATGTTCGCACCCGACGGTGCTAAACGCGCCGCATTCACCAACTTAAGCAAAACCTCTTCAGGTAAGGATTTCTCTTGAAACCGTCTAATCGTTCTTCTCTGACAGACGATCTCGTAAACACTTCTCATGTTGGGAATCCTCCGATGTTCATCTAAGAAAAACTTGTCCCCATTATAAGCAAAATGCACCAGATTTGCAAGGATTTTTCTATCGGAAATTCATATCGTGGATTGCATTGATTCTTATATCGCTTCCATTGCTGTCCGGTTAAGCGATTAAAGAATAAATAAGAAGGCCCGATTTACCTCAAGTTTTGTTATATTGCATTAAACCATAACACAATAACAGAACAGGAGGTTATCGAGCCATGGCATATCATACAACAATTTTTCGACAAATGCTACAACTAATTCCAAGACTTGAATTTCAAAGTATCGTTAATCAGCACAAAGGCGATTATCGAGTTCGACGTCTTTTCTGCTTGACCCAATTCGTCCATCTCGTTTTTGCCCAACTTTCAAAACGCCATTCTATAAGAGATGTTGTAAATGGTACTCGATCCCAGGAAAATAAAAGGGCATAATATCAAAATGAAGCCCTTTTTGTCGGGGCGGTGGGATTTGAACCCACGACCTCATGCTCCCGAAGCATGCGCGCTGACCGAACTGCGCTACGCCCCGCTTCTCACTATACCGAAAATACTAATAACACCCAATGAAGCCAATGTTACGATAACCCCGGCAAATAAAATGCCAAGTAAAATACACGGAATCGCGTACTTCAAGGGTATTCCAAAAACAAAAGCTGCAACAGCTCCTGTCCATGCCCCTGTTACTGGAAGTGGGATACTCACAAAAAGGATAAGCCCTAAACTCTCGTATTTTTCAATTATTTTTCCCTTTCTCCTTGTCCTCCTGAAAAACCATTCAAAAAATCGGTCAAATGTGTTGTATCTACGTAAATAAAGGGACATCGGTTTTAAAAAAATAAGAATCGGAATAACGGGTAAAAAATTTCCTAAAACAGCAAAAAAGTACGCGGATGGCCATGAGAGACCGCCACCTACCGGGGGCGCTGCAAGAGCCCAGGGGATCGCTCCTCTCAACTCTGCAATGGGCAATGTCGCCAGAATGACTGTAATCATTTCCACGGGTACATTCTTTAAGAAATCTATGAGAGCCTGAACCATATTTTCTTCTCACTTGGATTGTTTTTCTCTAATCAGCCTGAGTACCAATTGGCAAAAACGCTTTGTATCAACAAACCGCTGAATGTGACTCCTGTAACTTTCATAAATAAGTGGAATAGGGCAGAAAGCAATTCCCCAACCATTCCAGAATGTCCTGACCAAAAGTTCGGTCTCAACCTCGTAATGACTCGAGAGTATTGTCAATTCTCTTAAAACGGCCGAGCGATACAGTCGGTAACCACATTGAGTATCGCGAATTATCTTTTTCACGAACGCCGAAATAACCAAAGAACTCATTATATTTGAAAAAATCCGATCAAATGGCATCTTACCGATTCGAAAGCTGCGAACGCCTATGACTAAATCGCAAGTCGTATTCTCCATTCTGGAGATAAAATCCGGGATGTAATCAGGATCGTGCTGACCGTCACCGTCCATGGTAATGATGCCATCATGATCATCAGCCAGTGCCAACTTAAAGCCACTCTTCAGTGCCTCTCCTTTTCCTCTGTTTTTATCATGTCGGAGCAAAACAACGCCTCGACAAGTCGCAACCTCTGCTGTCGAATCCGTAGATCCATCATCTATAACGTAAATATCCCTTGCAGGAACGTAGGTTAAAGTCTTTAAAAGAACACTTGAGAGTTTATTACCCACATTATAAGCAGGTATGACTATTCCAATTTTCATGTGGATGTCGTCCATTCCCTAACTCAAATGTTTTAAAATATGCTCCCTCACACCTGTGTCCCGACCCTTGAGGATTAGTCAAAATAAATCCCTCACGGCTCACAAACTCTCCGGTTCTTCCATCAACAGTGGTAACAACCGCATTCACTACACCAGTACCATCGCAGCTCATTTGTAAGATACAACATCTTGGACAAAAAATAAAGAAAAATTTTGTAACTATATTCTTCAATATATTTTAAAAAGCCAAAATAACAATAAAGTTCAACAACAAAAACCCCGAAATCTTGAAGACTCCGGGGCAGTACTCAATTGGAATAACTATTCTGTTAGAAAACTTAACCTTCTGAAAACTTCCAAATCAGAACGACTCAAAAATGATAACATCTTCCAGATTCTTTTTAGGTGGTGTCTCAGGACACTGTTCCGGAACACCAATTGGCGTAAAACAGATGAGCCTGTACTGATCGGGTATCTTGAAAAAGACTTTCATTTCTCTCTCGGGAAAAAACGTTGTATAAAAACCGGTTCCGTATCCCAAAGTCCTAGCTGCAATCATTAAATAGCCCGCAGCCAACGTTCCATCATAAATCGCATAGTCCGAATACTCTACTCTCGAATCTACGAGAACCGCAATGTAAACCGGTGCAGAGAGAATGTTTTCAAACATCCTTCTCAATGTTTCTTGGGCCGAATTGAGCTCTCCCTCCGTAAGATTCTTCTTGCTCTTGTAGAGCTCAAGATACCATGAAAGCGCTTCTTTCTTCAGTTGATCCAGCTTCTTCCGGTCTTGAACAACCAAAAACTTCCACGGTTGCTGATCATCTGCCGTCGGCGCAAACCGGGCCGTATCCAAAATTTTCAGGATATGCTCTTTAGGAATCGGATCCGACTTGAACTTACGCACCGTCCGGCGCTTCTTCATCGTATCCAGCAGATACAGCTGCTCGGTGGTGTACTTGATCCCGGAATTCTCCTCCGTAACGTACCGCTCAATGGGAGTAACCACATCGGCCACGACTTTCCACATGCCGTCTTCCTTATGGAAAATCAGTGTAAAATAGGCATCCAGGATGTAGTGACCTCCTTCAGGAGTTTTGCTCTTGTAGTGAAAAATGGCTGTCGTATACCCATATTCGGTTCCTTCCTGAACTTCCAACAAATCCACGGGCATTTCCCAGTCTTTTTCCTTGAACCAATTCTCATGGAACCGATAGTATTCTTCTCTGGTATCGACGAGTCTTCCACGAGAGGTTAAAAAGAAAAATCGTTCCTGATCCGTAACCGTGCTGAAAAGACCCTCCAGATCCGAATTCTGAATGGACTTTACGTAAAGCTCGAAGGTCTCTCTCAACGAAAGACCTGGGCGATTCTGTGCTATCAATTTACCAGGTAACCAAAACGCCATGAATAAGAATCTGACAAAAACCATCGTCATCGTTTTTTTAAACGCCCTCCATGAAATACAATTTCCGATAAATGTCTTAATCTCGTCTTCCATAATCAATCAAAAAGACCTTTGAAATCATATCCTTTTTCAATAAAGAACTTTTTATTCTCATCAAAAAACGTCCAAATCGTTTCAATCGAAATAGCATGGGTAATGCCGTAATTGATATCGCTCTTCAATTGAACATAAGTATCACCACGGTAAGGAACATTCGGGTCGTACGAATACTCACCCACATCTTCCGAGGGTCTTAAAACATACACATGTTTGACAGAAACCGACTTTGCTATTCCAACCAATTCAAAATTCGGTACACCATCCTTGATAGCCAGAACAACCCCTCCACTAAATCCTCTGTTGAACAGGGCATCGATTAAGAACCTACCCGAAGCATCCATGTTGGGATTGCTCACGATACCTCTCGTGATCATCTTAAAACCTACTGGGTAGCCGATGAGATAAACAAAGCTTCCCCATTCCAACTCGGATGATTTTCCAGCAGGATAGCTAAAAACAGGAACGAACCCACCGAGCACAAGACCTTTTCTTCCCACTACGGCGATATCTTTTTTTCTATCGATTTTAATAATTTCCACTTCGCCTCCGTAAATGGGAATATCAACAATGAAATTCTGTTGTCTCACTTTTATAGACACACTCTGAATAATCTCCTCCCCTCCACGTTCGGCTCCTCGAAAATAGGACATAATCGTATCTGGAGTGTCGATGATGTGAGCGCAAGTGAGAAGCGCTATTCTATCGGCGTCGTGATAAATGATCGTGGCTGTTCCAGAACCCGATTTGTTGAAAACGACATTCTTGATCGCCTTATTCCTTATTGTCCTGCTGTTCAAATCAGATTTTGTTATCTGATCTTCCTCGGAAAAAATGTAAGAATTGTAATAGACAATGCAGTTTAACTTTTTCACAGAACGCGATATCTCTTCCAACTGTCTTGAACAGTTCTTGTAAGGAAATTCGGTATCATATTTCCCATCGCTCAGTGTTGGATAGACGACATCGTATATCTTTTTTGTACATCCAGTTAAACATATGAGAACAAAAAAAAATAAAACGGAGTGATTCAAAGGACACTTTGATAATGCATGAATCTTTTTCTCGAATACAAATGGCATCTTTTTATACACGGCTTTTCACCTCCTCGTAAAGGTATCTCCTTAAAAGATTTTCAATCTTCACAGATCGCTCTAAGTGAAATACAGAAAGATTCATATTTTTTTCAACAAAACCGCCAGTAAACACTTTTCACGCTTCCTACTGTTTGTTTACAAACGGTATTACCCTAAACTCGCAGCAGTCATCTCCTCTACCGATAGACCTGACCAAATGAACCTCCACTTCCTTATCCAATGCCTCTTCAAAAATCGTTTTAATCCAGCCCCTTGAACAGAAACATAAAACAGGTGATAGTTTTACCAAGCGATGCCTGACCAATGGACACCCACATTCTTTTCCTATAGCATAAATAATATTTCCTTTCAGTTTCCATTCACCACACCATTCTAAGTATTTATTTATCAGAGAGAGAAGTTCATAAAAATTTTTTTCCTTTCTCTTTACTGCTTTTATCTTCGAAAGATCGTTGTGAGCAATAACGCATCTTGTACCACATTTTTCCATTATTTCTCGAGTCATGGACTCATTTGAGGCTCCCCCTAAATCATTCAACAATTCCTCAACCCAACTCTTAAAAACATCAAAGGCTTTCTCCTCAACCATGATGTAAGCTCCTGATAGTTACAAGAGAACACTTCCGTCGTGGGTTAAGAATATCGAAAGTTTTATACCCCGATCCGTGTTCCAAACATCCAACGATGCGACGGCCTCCATCCGGTACTTCCCATCCTTACCAGAAGACCCACACCCTCCCATAATTTAAAACGATTTAGGAGAAAAATACCCTTTGAATCAAACATGAAAAACGTAATCAGGATGCAGTCTATTACCGAACAGACGACCCTGAAGCGTCAAAATCGTTCTCTAAAACATGTTCGACGGTTACTCAAGTTGTTATGGAAAAGATTGATATACTTGTGTGGTGGTCTTCTGGTATTATGAAAGGAGAAAATGGTTCTTAATATTTTTAGTACTTCATTATTAAAAAATAAAGATTGCGCGTAAACTCTACAGAGCTTATACGGAATACTCTACTAAGTCAAATTAACAAACTCTATACCTCAAGCATCTAGCCTCTTGAACTCGATACGAAACTTCGTTCCCCTCCTTCTATCTAAAATG
>Ga0114930_10004877_pt1 | contig 11159 bp, 10 predicted proteins | sample AnhtaG_FD_87300 | JGI IMG/M metagenome (GOLD analysis project Ga0114930, IMG submission 87300) | Deep subsurface microbial communities from Anholt, Denmark to uncover new lineages of life (NeLLi) - Anholt_01485 metaG | ecosystem: Environmental > Aquatic > Marine > Oceanic > Sediment | place... | reverse complement strand
GCGGCGAAGCCGTTGCCCATCACCATCGTGAACACCGCCATGCCGATGCAGTACACCGCCACCGCGACGAACCGGTAGTCGAGGTTGATGTAGGCGGTCGTCACGTGCGCGACCGCCTTGCCGACGCCCGCGTCCGAGAACACGAGGCCGAGCATGCCGAGCATCTGCGGCAGCACCGCGGCCCACGAGAGCGCGTCGACCAGGCGGCGTGCTTCCTTCATCGACTGGCCGACCGTGTCGCGCGTCATCGCGCAGGCGACGGCCAGGGCGATCACGCAGCCGATGCCGAAGCCGATCAGCGTGACGTTCTTCTGCTCGATCAGCGGCGTGCCGCCGAAGATCAGATGGCTCGCCGCCAGCGTGATCACGACGGTGATGACCGGAATCGTCAGCGCGGGAACGAACAGCTTGTTGCCCAGGCGCGCTGCGCTCGCCTGGCGGGCTTCGAGCGAGAGCACCTTGGGCTTCGCGGCTGTCACGCCGCCGAACCCGGCGATCAGCGCCATCGCAATGACCAGCACGCCGACCACCGAGGGCGGCAGCAGGTCGCCGATCAGGAAGATCAGCGCGTACAGGATCCAGAAGCCGCCGGCGGTCAGACGGCGCGGGTGTTCCTTGTCGGTGAGGATCATGCCGCCGATGATCAGCAGCACGATGCCGAGCAGCCAGAACAGATAGTTGATGGTGAGCGTCATGCTTCATCTCCTGTCGCGGACGGGCTTTGCGCAGCCGCCTGCGCGGTGGCGTTGCCGCGCAGTTCGCGCTCGAGCTTGCGATCGAGCAGATACAGCCGGAAGCCGTGAATCAGGAACGCGCTGATCGCGGTGGGGATGCCCCAGACGGCAACGTGGATCGGTTCGACCTCGATGCCTGCTTCGCGCAGGAAGGTGGTCATCAGCACGATCGCGCCGAAAGCCACAAAGATGTCCTCGCCGAAGAACAGGCCAACGTTGTCGGTGGCGGCGGCGAAGGCGCGCAGGCGGTGGCGCACCGCGTCGGTGAGCTTGCCGTAACGGGTTTCGGTGGCGCCCTCGGCCATCGGTGCGATCAACGGACGCACCATCTGCGGATGGCCGCCGAGGCCGGTCAGGCCGACCGCCGCCGTCAGTTCGCGCACCAGCAGGTAAACGATCAGCAGGCGCCCGGCGGTGGCGGCCTTGATGCCGGCGATCCACGTCTGTGCCCGCTCGCGCAGGCCGTGCCGTTCGAGCAGGCCGATCACCGCCAGCGGCAGCAGGATGATCAGGGGAATGTTGCGCGTCTTGATGAAGCCCGTGCCGATGGCGGCAAGGATTTTCTCAGGTGGAAAGTGCGCGGCCAGCGCGGTGACGATAGCGGCGGCGGCCACGATCAGCATCGGATTGAAGCGCAACACAAAACCGACGATGATCACGGCCACGCCGATGAGCGGCCATAGATTGACTGCTGTCTGCATCAGGATCTCCAAACAGGGTTGCTAACCTTGCCGCTGATGGCGGCTAACGTGAGGCGGCCTCGGGCTGTGCCCGGCGCCGACTTGCTGTGCGCGGCTCTGGGTGGCCGCGTCAGTCCACTGCAACTGCCTTTACTTGCGTTTGCGTCTGCTGCTGCCTGCTGTGTTGCGGGTACGGCCTTGTGTACTACTAAATCGTGTTGCGGGTCTCGCTCGCGTTTTGCTATCTATTGCCGCTGGCAAACGCCCCGCGTGAGGCGGGGCGTTGCGTACTTCATGATTGACCGTGATGCGCGTCGCCGAGACTCAGGCGCGCACGGCGTTGGCCGCGTGAACTTCGATGCCGGCATTTTCAAGCGCGCTGCGGATGCGGCGCGCGAATGCCAGCGCATGCGGACCGTCGCCGTGCAGGCAGATGGTCTGTGCGTTGAGCGGCACCCAGCGGCCGTCGACGGCTCGCACGCGTTGCTCGCGCACCATCGCGAGGGTGCGCTCGAGCACTTCCTCTTCGTCGTCGAGCAGCGCGCCCGGCTCCTTGCGCGGCACGAGCGAGCCGTCGGCGCGATAGCCGCGGTCGGCAAACACTTCCTCGATGGCAACCAGGCCGGCTTCGCGGGCGGCCGTCACGAGGCCGCTATTGGCGAGCGCGAACACCGCCACCGATGGATCGAAGTCGTGCACGGCGGAGACGATCGCATCGGCGATCTTCGGATCGCGCGCCGCCTGGTTGTAGAGCGCGCCGTGCGGTTTGACGTGCGCAATGCGCCCGCCTTCGGCCTGGGCGATTGCCGAGAGCGCGCCGAGCTGGTACAGCACGCCGGCGTAAATCTCACTGGCGGGCAGATCCATTTCCTTGCGACCGAAATTCTCGGGGTCGTTGAAACTCGGATGGGCGCCAATCGAGACGCCTTTGCGCACGGCCCAGCGCACGCAGTCGTGCATGGCATTGGCGCCGCCCGCGTGCCAGCCGCACGCAATATTGGCTGAAGTGACGAGGTCGAGCAGCGCCTCATCGGAGCCACAACCCTCGCCGAGATCGGCGTTCAAATCGATTTCCATAATTTCCTCTACTGGGTCTTACAACGCTGCCACCGCCGGCTGGCGTGCGCAGCGCTCTTCATGCATCGCGATTGCGGCATCGATCTGCCGCAGATACGTTCTTTCTTCCACCAAAGCCTGACGCGCCTCTTGAGGCGTAGTCGGGATAAAACGGATCGCGCTGTTCAGGCGCACCTGAGCCAGTTTCCATAGATCGGCCTGAATCACCGCGCCGATCTTCGGATAGCCGCCGGTGGTCTGCGCGTCGCTCAGCAGCACGATGGGCTGGCCGTTGGGCGGCACCTGGATCGTGCCCGGCACGACCGCATGCGAGAGCAGGTCGGTGTTGCGTGTGCGTTTGAGTTCGGTGCCGGCGAGCCGGTAGCCCATGCGGTTGCTGTTCGGGGTGACGAGCCATTCGTCGGACCAGAACGCTTCTTGCGCGGCAGCCGGAAACTGCTCGTACTCGGGGCCTTGCAGCACGCGGATCGGCACGGCCCAAGGGACGCCGGACGGGTGGCGCCCACGCCGCAGCGGCTCGTGGACCAGCACGAATTTGCACCAGGCGGGCGCTTTCACGCCGAATTCGGGCGCCTGCGGACTGAAGCCGCGACCGGCGCGTGCCGACGGCGCGCCGACCGGCAGACGGTCGCCATCGCGCAGCGCCCGGCCGCCGAGGCCGCCGAATTGTCCGGCGAGGTCGGTGCTGCGCGAGCCGAGCATGGGCAGCACGTCGATCCCGCCGGCGACCGTGACGTAGCCGCGCATCCCGCGCCGCGCCGCTTGCAGCGTCAGTTCCTGGCCGGCTTGCACCGGCAGGCTCCACCATGAATAGACCGGCTTGCCATCGAGCGTGGCGCCGAATTCGGTGCCGGTGATCGCAATCCGGGTGGCGCGGGGAAAGCGTAGCACGGTGGGTCCAAACGTGACCTCGAGGCCGGCAGCGTCCGGCCGGTTGCCGACGAGGCGGTTGCCCACTTCCAGCGACAGGCGGTCGAGCGCGCCTCCCATCGCCACCCCGAGGTGCCGGTAGCCGTGCCGTCCAAGATCCTGAACCGTGGTCAGGAGGCCCGCGCGAATCACGTCGATCATGCGTCTATCCCCGCGACGGTGAAGCGCACCCGGTCGCCCGGTTGCAGCAGGGTGGGCGGAGTGCGGGTGGGATCGAACAAGGGCGCGGCGGTGCGGCCGATCAGTTGCCAGCCGCCCGGCGAGGTGGCCGGATAGACGCCGGTCTGCTCGCCGCCGATACCCACCGATCCGGCCGGCACTTCAAGCCGCGGCGACGCGCGGCGCGGCGTGTGCAGGGCTTCTTCGAGGCCGCCCATATAGGCGAAGCCGGGCTGGAAGCCGAGGAAAAACACCACGTATTCTCCGGCCGTGTGCCGCTGCACCACCTCTTCGGCCGACAGACCGGTGTGGCTCGCCACGACCTGGAGGTCCGGGCCGAACTCGCCGCCGTATTGCACCGGGATCTCGACCTCGCGGCCGGCAGCCGGCGCGTCGCCGCCGGCCTCCCACGCTGCCTGCAACTGGCTGGCGAGCGCGGCGCTATCCGCTTCCAGCGGATCGAACACAATGGTCAGGTTGTTCATGCCGGGCACCACCTCGAGCACGTGCGGCCAGTCGCTCGCCGCGGCGGCAGCGGCCCAGACGCGCCGCTGGCAGGCGAGCGTGGCCGGTGCGGGTGCCTCGCAGACGAGTGCGGCATCGCCGAACTGAAAGATTCGTGGTTGGGTCATTGCTGCTTCATTCGGGTCGGAAAACCTGTAAAGGTGCAAACCTGCGCTATGCACCGCTCATGACTGGTTATCTGCGCCAGGAACGTTACCTGAGATGCATAGAGTACATTCTCAATAAAATATCGACAATTTATCAATAAGAGTTTTTTCCAGGCATCCATTTCGGGGCGCTCGGCGTACACTGCGCTCTCAAGAAATTCCTGTACTGAGAACACCCGTCATGTCGCGCCAACCCACCAAAATCGTCTCGTCGGAACATCTCGTGTCTGAATCGAGCGCGGAGCTGTCCGAGCTGGAGTACGGGCTCATCATGGCGAGCAACGCGTTCAATCGCTGGATGGTGCGATGCATGTCGGCGGCGGGCGAAAAGGACATGACCGCCATCGAAGTGTCGTTGCTGCATCACGTCAGCCACCGCGAGCGCCGCAAGAAGCTTGCCGATATCTGCTTCGTTCTCAACATCGAGGACACGCACGTTGCCACCTACGCGTTGAAGAAGCTGGTAGCTAGAGGGTATGTAAAAAGCGAAAAGACCGGCAAGGAAGTGTTCTTTTCCGCCACCGAGGCTGGGCGCAACCTGTGCCTCAAGTACCGCGAGGTGCGCGAAAGCTGCCTGATCGCCACGCTCAGGGAGAGCGGTCTGACGAATGAGCAGATCGGCGAGGCCGCGCAGTTGATGCGCAACGCCTCCGGGCTCTACGACACGGCGGCGCGGGCAGCGGCGTCGTTGTGATGACTGACCCGCTGGCTCCGCTGGCCTGGTTGGCAGTGCCAGTGGTGCTGCCTATGCCGGCAGGGGGTAGCAGCCGGCTTCGGTGACGATCAGGTCGAGCGGGATGTCGTGGGCTTCGCGGTGCAGCGCGTCGATGCGGCAGGCTTCGTAGGCCACACCGACCGTGACCGGCCGCGTTGCGCCGGGCCATGCCGCCAGCGTGCGGTCGTAATAGCCGCCGCCGTAGCCGAGCCGGTAGCCGTCGGCGTCGAAGCCGACACACGGCACGAACAGCAGGTCGGGCGTGACGACAATCTGCGTGGCGGGTTCGGGAATCCGGTGGTGGCCGGTTTTCATCGGCGTGTCCGGTGTCCACGCATGGAATTGCAGCGCCTCGCCGCGGTTCGTGACCACCGGCAGGCTGGCTTGCCGATGCGCATCCTGCGCGAGCCAGATGGCGATTGACGCACGCGCGTCGAACTCGCCCGGCAGCGGCCAGTAAAACCCCACGCAAGCAGGTTCATGAAATTTCAATGTATCGAGCAGGCGGCGGCTTAGCGCCTCCTCGGCAGCGGGCTCGAGAGCCGCATGCAGGCGTGTTTTCAGCAGTGTTTTCCGGAGCGCGTTTTTCGATTCCGCAAGGGGGTTGCGTGCTATGCTTGGGTTCAATTTGCGCTCCAGAAACAACGATGTCAAAAAGCCTTTTTCGAGTATATCGCGCGGTCGGTCTTGCCCTTGCCGCTGCGGCGCTCGTGGCGTGCAGCACGGCCTCTGCCGGCAAGCCTGTCCCGCTTTCGCAACTCTCCAATGACGACCAGATTTTCGTGCAGCTGCGCGAAGCGGCGCGCAATAACGATGCTGCGCGAGCCGCTCAACTGGCGGCGATGATTCCGGACTATCCGGCGCCGTCCTATCTGGAGTACTTCCAGCTCAAGCCGCAGTTGTTCGATTCGAGCGGGCATCCGCGCGTCGATGCGCCGGATGCGCCGGTGCTGTCGTTCCTGCAGAAGTACGACGGCCAGGCGATCGCCGACCGGCTGCGCAACGACTACCTGGTGGTGCTCGGCGCACGTCACGACTGGAATAACTTCGACCAGCAATATGCGCGCTTCGTGCTGAACGACGACACGCAGGTCAAGTGCTACGCGCTGGAATCGCGTGCGGCGCACGGTGAGAACGTGGCGAACGACGCCCGTGCCTTGCTGACCGATCCGAAATGGTATGGCGACGGCTGCGTCGACCTGATCACGGCGCTTGCCATCAATCAGCAGTTCAGCACAGACGACGTCTGGCAGCAGATCCGCCTCGCTTACGAGCAGAACTACACCAGCGCCGGCAGCAAGCTGGTCGACGCGCTCGGCAACCAGCGTCCCGACCCGGTGCTGTTCGATCAGGCGGCGAGCACGCCGCCGTTGCTGCTGGCGCGCGGCGTCGGGCCCGATGCGCAGTCGCATCAACTGGCCCTGCTGGCGATTACGCGCATGGCGCGCAACGACCCGGCCATGGCCGCGGCCACCTTTGCTTCTGTTGCGCCGTCGCTGAGCTCGCCGGAACGCGCGATCGGCTGGGGCACGATTGCCTATCAGGCGGCCACCAAGCAGATGGGGACCGCCGTGGACTGGTACCGGCTGTCGGCGAATGCGCCGTTGCTGTCCAATCCGGCTTACGAATGGCGCACGCGTAGCGCGCTGCTGGCCGGCGACTGGACGATGGTGCGCTGGTCGATCGAGCAGATGCCGGCCTCGTTGCGCAGCCAGCCGTCCTGGGTCTACTGGCACGCTCGCGCGCTGAAGCAGGCGGGCGATACCGCCGAGGCCAACCAGGAATTCGAATCGATTTCTTCGGGCTTCAACTTCTACGGGCAACTCGCCCTGGAGGAACTGGGCCAGAAGATCACGGTGCCGCCGAAGACCACGGTGACGGACGCCGAGGTCCAGCAGGCGGCCAACACACCGGGCTTCGCGCTCGCCCAGCGCTTCTACCAGCTCAACCTGCGGCTCGAAGGCAACCGCGAGTGGAACTGGCCGCTGCGCACCATGAGCGACCGCCAGTTGCTGGCCGTCGCCGAGTACGCGCGCCGCATCGAACTGTATGACCGCACGGTCAACACGGCAGATCGCACCAAGGCCGAACACGATTTCTCGCTGCGTTACCTGTCGCCGTTCCGCGATATCGTGGAGCGCGACGCGCAGTCGAACGGTCTCGATGTCGAGTGGGCGTATGGGCTGATCCGCCAGGAGTCGCGCTTCATCATGAACGCGCGTTCGGATGTAGGCGCGAGCGGCCTGATGCAGTTGATGCCGGGCACGGCGCAACTGGTGGCGAAGAAAATCGGCCTGGGCCCGATCTCGCGTGAGCAGATGAACGACATCAATACCAACATCCTGCTCGGCACCAACTATCTTTCGATGATCTACAATCAGTTCGACGGGTCCGCTGTGCTCGCCACCGCCGGCTACAACGCCGGACCGGGCCGTCCGAAGGCCTGGCGCGAAGGGTTGGCACGTCCGGTGGAAGGAGCGATCTTCGCGGAGACGATTCCGTTCAACGAGACCCGCGACTACGTCAAGAATGTGCTGTCCAATACGGTCTACTACGCGGCACTGTTCGAAGGCCGTCCGCAATCGCTGAAGGCGCGCCTCGGTTATATCGCGCCGTAAGCGTCGTGCCGCCGCGTGCCTCGCGGCGGCGCCTCACTCCAGCCGTTGCCGCGGCTTCCACCAGGGAGTCGGAAATGCGACATCAAGCCATTGCGATCATCGGCGGCTCCGGTTTTATCGGCAGCCATCTCGTCAACGCGCTCGTCGAGCTCGGCAAAGACGTCCGCATTGCCACCCGCCGCCGCTACAACGCGCGCCACCTTACTTTGCTGCCTATCGACGTGATCGAAACCGATGTGTTCGATCCGGTTCAGCTCGCGCGCTTCGTCGAGAATGCCGACGCGGTGATCAACCTGGTCGGCATTCTGCATGACGGGCGCGGCTCGCCATACGGTCCTGGGTTCGCCAAGGCGCACGTCGAGTTGCCGACGAAAATCGTTGCGGCCTGCGAAGGCAAGGGCGTGCACCGGTTGATTCATATCAGCGCGATCGGTGCGGACCCGAAGGGGCCGAGCATGTATTTGCGCTCCAAGGGCGACGGCGAAAAGGCCGTGCACGCATCGACGCTGGCGACGACGATTTTCCGGCCTTCAATCCTGTTCGGCCCCGAGGACAGGTTTCTCAACCAGTTCGCGTTCTTGCCGCGCGTATTCCCGATGATTCCGCTGGCCTGTCCGGACGTGCAGTTCCAGCCGGTGTACGTGGCCGATGTCGCGAAGGCGATCGTCAACGTGCTCGATCTCGATGCCGCGAACGGCCGCACCTACGAACTGGGCGGCCCGACGGTCTATACGCTCGAACAACTGGTGAAGTATTGCGGTGAAGTGATCGGCCGCCATGCGCGGATCATCCGGTTGCCAGATGCACTGGCGCGGTTACAGGCACTGACCTTCGAGATGGCGCCGGGCGAGCCGGTGATTTCGCGCGACAATCTCGATTCGATGAAGGTGCCAAGCGTGTTGAGCGGGCCGCTCGCGCCGGAACTGGGTGTCGAGCCCGCGAGCATCGAAACGATTGCCCCTGTGTATCTGACCGGCGCGTCGCTGCGCTCGCGCTTCAACACGTTCCGCGCCAGCGCGGGGCGTTAAACCTGTCCTTTCTCTTTGACTGAAGCATGAAACTTCTGATCGGTGACAAGAACTATTCTTCGTGGTCGATGCGGCCGTGGGTGTTGTTGAAGCACTTCGGCATTCCGTTCGAGGAAGTGTGTGTCGAACTGGGCGAACCCGGCTCGAAGGCCGCGATCCTCGCGCATTCGCCGTCGGGCAAGGTGCCCTACCTCGCTGCCGGCGACGGACTCTCGGTGTGGGATTCGCTGGCGATTGCCGAGACGTTGGCCGAACGTTTTCCGCAGCACGCTTTGTGGCCACGCGATGCGGTGGCACGTGGCGTGGCGCGCAGCATTAGCGCCGAAATGCATTCGGGCTTTGGCGAGCTGCGCACGAACATGTGGATGAACATCCGCGCATCGTTTCCAGGCCAGGGCGCTACACCGGGCACGCTGGCCGATATCGCGCGCATCGAGGAGATCTGGAGCGGCTGTCTCGCGCAATATGGCGGGCCGTTCCTGTTCGGCGAGTTCAGTATCGCGGACGCGATGTATGCGCCGGTGGTGATGCGCTTCAACACCTGGAAACCGGCGTTGTCCGACACGGCGGCGGCCTACGCGCGGCGCGTGACGGAATTGCCGGCTGTGCGCGCGTGGATTGAGGATGCGCAGCGCGAGCCGCATGTGATCCCTGCATACGATACGTGCGCATGAATATCTACGCAGTAGGCGGAGCGATTCGCGACGAGTTGCTGGGCGTGCCGGTTCAGGACCGCGACTACGTGGTGGTGGGCGCGACGCCTGAGCAGATGGTGGCACAAGGCTACCGGCCGGTCGGCAAAGATTTTCCGGTGTTTCTGCATCCGCAGACGCACGAGGAGTATGCGCTTGCGCGCACCGAGCGCAAGACGGCGGCCGGCTACCACGGCTTCCAGTTCTTCTATGCCCCGGACGTGACGCTCGAGGAAGATCTCGCGCGGCGCGACCTGACGATCAACGCGATGGCGCGCGAACTTCGGCCGGATGGCGCACTGACTGGCCCGGTGGTCGACCCGTTCAACGGCCAGGCTGATCTGCAGGCACGGGTCTTCCGTCATGTGAGCGATGCGTTCCTGGAAGACCCCGTGCGCATCCTGCGGGTAGCCCGGTTTGCGGCGCGTTTCACCGACTTCACGGTCGCACCGGAAACGATGGACCTGATGCGCAAGATGGTGACTGCGGGCGAGGTGGACGCACTGGTTGCGGAGCGGGTGTGGCAGGAGGTGTCACGCGGCTTGATGGAGCGACGCCCCTCGCGGATGTTTGCGGTGCTGCGCGAATGCGGGGCGCTAGCGCGGATTTTGCCGGAGATCGATGCGATGTTCGGCGTGCCGCAGCGGGCGGATTACCATCCCGAGGTGGATACGGGGGTGCACGTGATGATGGTGGTGGATCACGCGGCGGCGCAGGGTTATGCGCTGGCGGTGCGGTTTGCCGCGCTCACGCATGATCTAGGGAAGGCGACGACGCCGGAGGATGTGTTGCCGCGGCATATCGGGCATGAAGGGCGGAGTGTGGATTTGCTCAAGCCTTTATGTGAGAGGCTGCGGGTGCCGAATGAGTGCCGGGATCTGGCGCTTCTGGTTGCGCGGGAGCATGGGAATATTCATCGCGTGATGAAGACAGGGGCCGCGGGGGTTGTGCGGCTGCTGGAGCGGTGTGATGCGATTCGGAAACCTGGGCGGTTTGCTGAGGCTTTGCAGGCTTGCGAAGCTGATGCCCGCGGGCGGCTTGGGTTTGAGGCGAGGGAGTATCCTCAGGCTGAGCGGCTTCGGGTGGCGCTCGTCGCTGCGCGGGCTGTTGATGCTGGGGCTATTGCTAAAGGGTTTGTTGGCAAGCCTGAGCTTATTAAGGATGCTGTGCAGAGGGAAAGGGTTCGGGTGGTGGGGGTTGCTCTAGCTGGGTGAGTGGTTTTTTTTGCCTGCGCGGCGCTTTGGGTGGTGTTCTTGCGGTGTTGGCCTTTCCTTGTTGTCTTAGTGGTCTATTAGCGTTGCCCCTGTGCGGGGCGGCACCTACTTTTCTTTGCCGCCGCAAAGAAAAGTAGGCAAAAGAAAGCGGGCTGCAACCGCCAGCCGGTAGTGAGCCATCCCGGTCTGCTACCGGGAACGGCCCAAGACAAGACCCGTCCTCGCGTTCTCCCCGTTAGTGACACAGCGCTCATCCGCTCCAGCGTCGCGCTACGCGCCCCGCCGAAGGGTATGGCCCATTCGGCAAATTATGTAGGCATTCTAACTATCTTTCCCCCGCCTTCCAACAGCCCGGTACCGCCTGTACGCCGAATGCCCGTAGCGCGCTACCTTGGTGTGCTCTTCACTAAGCGTCCTCGCGCCCCGCTATTGCAGGCACACCCATTGCCACACACCCTGGCGGCCCCGCTTTCCCGAGCATCCCCCTCCGCGACGCACGAAGTGCGGAGTGGGATGGATGTAGTGGCCTAATGAACCTGGACACCTCAAAAGGTAGACTTATAGCCAGACAGAGAGGTGTCAGATGGGAAGACGGGAATTCTCGGAGCAGTTCAAGGAAGATGCGGTCGATCTGGTGCTGC
>Ga0114930_10004875_pt1 | contig 11162 bp, 9 predicted proteins | sample AnhtaG_FD_87300 | JGI IMG/M metagenome (GOLD analysis project Ga0114930, IMG submission 87300) | Deep subsurface microbial communities from Anholt, Denmark to uncover new lineages of life (NeLLi) - Anholt_01485 metaG | ecosystem: Environmental > Aquatic > Marine > Oceanic > Sediment | place... | reverse complement strand
TGAGCCGGGACGGGCGCGTTCCCGCCTTGGCTCAGTGGCGAACGAGGTCCTGGCCAACACGGATTGGGCCGTGAGCGGCCGCATATGGGAAGAGACACAATGGCGGCGGAAGGCCCCGCTCAGATCAAATGCAAGCTCGTCGCGCTGAATCAGGAGGCGGGCGGTCAGGAATTCCTCCTGGACGGCCCAGTAGTGAGCGTGGGCCGTCAGTCCGCCACCGACATAGACCTCTTCTGGGACCCGTACGTGTCCAGGCGACATGCTCGGCTGCGGAGGGAGGGCGCTGACTGGCTGCTGGAGGACCTCGGAAGCGCCAACGGCACTTACCTGGGCGACCAACGCGTAGATGGTCCGGCCGCGCTCAAGCCTGGAGACAGGATACGCATTGGGCACACCTGGCTCGAATTCCAGGTCGAAGAGCCAGTGGCCGACTCCGGACCCGACCAGGCCGAACCGCTGGGTGAGAGCGCCCCTACTCCGAGCGTGTGGAAGCGGGCGATATCTTTTCTCCGGCGGCCGGCTCAGGCTAAGCCGGCACCGTCAGATCGATCTGAGGGCGCCACCTTCCCGGCGGGAGCTGACCCAGTGGAGCCGCCAGCGCAGGGAGCGCCGCCCGTCTCGCAGCCCGCGACGTCTCAGCCTCCACACCACCCCGAACGCGAGAACGACGAGGCTGGGGAGCCGGGGATCAGGGAGCTCGCCCAAGCAGATACGCCAGCAGCCGCACCGACTCCCAGCAGCTACCTCTCATGCACGATCTTCCCACTATCAGTGGATATACGTGCGCGGTCGCGGGCGCCGGAAATGACGGCCCCCGCCGAGGAGCTCAGAGCGGCATTGCGTGGCCTTGAGCCAACTGAGGACGTCGTGGTGAAGATCGTAGAGGCCCTCGGAGACGAGGATGCTTGGATCTCAGTCTCCGCCCCGCCAGGACAACAGGCGGCCCTGCTGATTTGTGCCGGGCAGGTGGTTGATCGGCTGGTGCGCGCCGGGTTATGAGGACGTGCTGCTGGCTCCCCAGCCGGCTCAGCGGCGCGCTTGGACAGCACCTGCGGCAATCGCGGAGTAGAGCACCGACGATCCTGCGCAGGACACTCCCGGCCCCCCTCCACGCATGGCCCGAACGCATCCCCGGCGTGAGGGTGGTGGATGTTGGGCGCACAGTCGCCGCAACAAGTGCTCGCCCAATAACCATGCCGAAGGGCGCCATATCCTCCCGAGGCTAAACGCGCCTTGCGGGGCGACCGATCTGGTGCACAGTTCCCGCGTTGCGGCCGGAGGCAAGCGAATCATGCGGCGCCGATGCGCTCGCGCTTGAGGAGTTCGTCGAAGTCGCTGGTGACATGGACGTAGAGCTCGTTTGCGGTGCTGACACGGGTGCGATGGTACGGCCGCTCCCGCTCATGGGCGCGAGCCGCCGCCGCGCGCCGCGCGTGGCTCATCGCGACGCCCTGCTTCACAGTCCTCCCCGACTCGCTGACCACGGACGCTGGCGGCGCCTTTACCGAACCGTCCGGCCCTTCCTGCACGGGCCGCACTGCCCCGGAGGCTGCTCGCCCCTGTCTCTGCGCCGCCTGCACGTGCGCGTACGCTATGGCCAGGTCGTCGTAGGCGGACACCTCCAGAGGGTTGAGCGTCACCGCTTTCTTCAATCGCGCGAGGGCAGCCTGATAGCGCTGCTTGCGCACCAGAATGTGGCCGGCCGTGGCGAAGGCGTTCGCGGCAGCCTGCTTCTCGCCGCTCGCTTCGAGGATGCTGCCCATGACCACGTAGTAGGACGCGTTGTTGCCCGCCAGATATGCGGCGGCCCCGTAGTGCCGTGCCGCCTCGGCATGCGCACCGCGCTCCGACAGCCGCTCGGCCGCGGAGAAGTGCTCGGCGGCTTTTCCCCTGAGCCAGTCCTGGCGGCTCTTCCGCAGCTCGGGCGATACGGCAGGGACGGTGCGCGCCAAGAGCGGCACATTCTGGTGCACGACGAGCAGATTCACCAGCGGTCGCCGCGGCGATACGACGGTTGTGCCATCGAAGTACAGGGCGCTGGATGAGCCGCCGTCCAGATTCATGGCCTGCACACAGCCCATGGCCTTCATGATCTTGGCAAGTTCGGTGAGCGTCACGGCACGGCGCACGGCAACCAGGAGCAGCTTGTTGTGTGCCGTCAGGCCGACGGCTGTGCGCGAAGCGCGCCCGAGTACGTGCGGGTCGCGAAACCCCTCACGACGTGCGTTCATGGCCACCTCGCCATCGGCCAGCAATCTCGGGCCTGCACCAAGTACGGTTTCGTGCGCCCGCCAGTCGCCGCGGCGCTCACGAGGCGACGGAGCGAATGTCACCGCATTGTACGGGGTGATGGCCATGACCGTGCCGAGATGGCCGCGATTGCGTATGCGCCCGTCTGCAACGATCTCGCCGACTGGGTGAAAGGAGCTATTGTGGAAGTACGTCCCGGTGATGGCCGCCGCCGGGGCGGCGTGGCCGATCAGCGTCCCGAACGGCTCGTTCGCCCGAGGGAATCCCTGGGCCGTGGCGATAGACACCTTGATGTGAGGATCATTCAGGTTGACCGTTATGACGTGCACGGAGATGCCCAGGACGCGCCGAGCGTCATAGGCGACGCTGCGTTGGTCAACAGCAAAGACACGACCCGTTGCCAGGGTCCAGATGACGCACAAAAAGAGTGAGCTCAATGCGCTCCACCGCGCCATTTCCGCTCACTCCCTTCGTGACGACTCTGAGTTTTGCAGCCCTCCCTCGCCACTAGAATTATACCGCAAACGAGGGCTCGATTAAACGGAATGTACCACAATTTGGCATAACTAGCCGGCCCACGGCCTCCCGCGCCGCTCTGCCGACACGACGGCGGCCATGGAAGCTCCAAAGAAGGCGGCTCATGCGGCCATGCTGCGTGCCGCCACGGCCTGCTGCACGCGGATCCGGAGCACGCCTATCTGCTCGCGATCGCAGACGAACCGTATCTCCCATGCGCCCGGCTCGCCGAGGTCGGGAACGCGGAGCGGGATCGATCGGGGTGTCATGGGGGCGTCGAGATTCACCGTCACCTGGGTCCGATGCTCCACGCTGCCCAGCCGCCACCACTGTACCGACAGAGCCACCTCGCCGCTTCCACCGACGATATCGAAGAAACAGAATACATCCCTATCGATGCCCAGCGTGAGGACGCTCAGCGGCTCCTGTGGCTGTCCCTCGCGGTCGCGGCCACGCGCCAAGCGGATGTTCTCCAGTCGCAGCCCGCCCGGCTCCGTCGGCGCCGGGGCTCTCGGCGCAGCCGCCTTCTCTGGCGGCTGCGGCGGCGCGGCGCGCCCCCGTCTGCGATTCAACAGCATGGTCACCATAGTGCTCCCCAGCAGCGCGAGCACGAACACCCCTATCATGAAGGCCCGACGGCCACGAACCTGCTCGCGCTCGGCTCGTAGGCGCACCCGCTCCAACTCCAGCGCTACCTCGGCACGCTTCTCTCGCTCGCGCAGCAGCTCCGCCGGCACTCGTGGCCCGGGCGCACTTGTCGGAGCGCTGCGCGAGTCGATGGCGGCGCCGCATCGATTGCAGAACGCACTCCCGTCCGGGATCTCGGCGGTACAGGCGTCGCATTTCATTCTGCCATCGCCGCCTCTCGACACATGACTGCAAGGCCACAAGAGGACCCTGTCGTGCGGCTGCGGCCAAGCGCCCCGAGGAGGGGCGCACTCATCTCAGGATCTCGAAGGTCGCCGGATATGATTCGATCTTTGGGGCCATCCTGCCGATGACGCGATACCGCGCGGGCACGCGCAGTCCCTCGCCCGGGACATTGGTGCGCTGGTCCCACGTCTCCTTGAACTGCGTCACAGCACCGGGCTCGAGGCGCACGGACGTGACCACCATGGCGAACATGCGTCCCTGACTCCAGCGCCAGACTTCCGTGCCGTCCCTGGCACGGACGAAGAAGTCGTATGGCTGCGCCGAGGGGCGCTCAAAGGTGACCGGCTCCCGCAGCGCATTGCCGAAGGTTAGCGTCAGGCGCACCGCCTCACCCAGCTTGTACACGTACTTGTCGGTACTAATGCTGCACGTCAGTCCGGCAATGCCGCCGGGCGCGGTCACCGCCGTGGGCTCGATGTACGGGACGCCGCTGCGTGCTGTGCGGCACACGCCGGTCACGCGTACGCGCCGGCCCAGGCCGCTTCTCGGCAGCAGCGAGATGTCCGATTCGGGCTGGACGTCCGCACTGCAGTAAATGTGCCCCGTGCCGTCCCGCAGTACCCAGTCGCTTCGTGTCGCCGGCGGGTCATTCTTCGTCGCGAAGCTGAAGGGGTCGGGCTCCCAGCCGCGGTACTCGCCGGCTATGCGGACCAACTGGCCATCGTACTGCTGGGGGCTGGCCAAGATGGCCGCGATGCTGGCGTCCGTGGGCTCCCCGGAGAGCGGGAAAGCAATGAGCAGCGTCTTGCTGCCGGCCTGCCATCGGAGCTTGGCACCCAACGCCTCTGCCAACGGGCGCAGCGGTGCGAAGAGGCAGTGACCTCGGAGCATGGGTGCTGCGCCCACGGGCAGGAGAGCGCCATCGGCCCGGACGGCGCCGGCAGCGGCGTCGAGTGAGACCTGTCGCCCACCGGCAGAGATCACGACCCGCTTGGTGGCCCCGGCCCATTGCACCGTCGCGCCCATCTGTTGGAAGAGCTCGCGGACCGGGGCAAACACGTGCCCGCCGTGGAGAAACGCCGGCGTCGGCAACGACGCCGGGCGCCCGTTGATCAGCACCGCCACGATGACTACGGCCGCTTTCGCGCCCATTGCTCACCCTGACCTCTGGCAGGGCTGCTCACAGGCCGATGACGGACTGGCCCCGCATGTAGGGTCGAAGCACCTCCGGCACCTCCACCGTGCCGTCGGCGCGCTGGTAGGTCTCCAGGATCGCCGCCAGCGTGCGACCGGTGGCGAGGCCCGAGCCGTTCATCGTACACGCGAACCGCGGCCGCGCCGCCGGCTCCGGCCGGTACCTGGTGCCGCAGCGTCGCGATTGGAACTCCCCGTAGATGCTGCACGAGGAGAGTTCGTAATAAGCGTCCAGGCCCGGGAAATAGGCTTCGATATCGTATGTCTTGTACGAGGAGAACGTCAGCTCTCCGGTGCACAGAAGCGTGACGCGATAGTGCAGGCCGAGGCGCTGTACAATCTGCTCGGCATTCGCCACGAGCTTCTCGAGCTCCTCGTCCTCCTGCTCGGCCGTGACGAACTTCATGAGCTCCACCTTGTGGAACTGGTGCCGGCGAATTAGGCCTCGCGACTCTTTCCCTGCCGCACCAGCCTCCGCCCGGAAGCACGGGGTGTACGCCGTGTAGCACTTGGGCAGATCGGCGGCGTCGAGGATCTGCCCCCGGTGCAGGTTCGTCAGCGGCACCTCGGCTGTCGGGATCAGATACAGCCCCTCGCGCAGCCTGAAGAGGTCCTCCTCGAACTTCGGGAGGCTCCCCGTCGCGACCAGACACTCGGCGCGCGCCAAGTACGGCGGCCACACCTCGGTGTAGCCATGCTCGGACGTGTGCACGTCCAGCATGAAGCTTATCAGCGCCCGCTCGATGGCAGCGCCGGCGCCGAACTGGATCACGAAACGCGAGCCCGCGATCTGCGCCGAAGTCTCGAAGTCCATCACGCCGAGGGCCTCACCGACTTCCCAGTGCGACTTCGGCTCGAAGTCGAAGCGGGGCTTCTCTCCCCACGTGCGAACGGTCTTGTTGTCAGGCTTATCATCACCGATGGGCACTTCATCCCGAGGGATGTTCGGCACCTCGAGCATGGCGTCATTAAGCTGCGCCTCGGCCTCCGCCACGCGAGCGTCAAGCTGCCTTATCTCGTCGCCAAGTGTCCGCATGGCCTCGATCATTTCGCCCGCATCCCGGCCCGCCTGGCGCAGTTCGCTGATCTTCTTGGAGGTCTCGTTGCGCCGCGCCTTCTTCTTCTCCACGTCGTAGATCGCCTCGCGGCGCTGTGTGTCCAGAGAGAGGATGGCGTCGATATTCACCTCCATGCCTCGATTTCGGGCGGCGGCCTTCACGAGGTCCGGGCTCTCGCGGATGATGTTGATGTCAATCATGGCCTGCTACCTCTGGGCGAGGAGATCCAGTCTAGCCAGACAGCAACGGGAGGGCGTCGCGCCACCATGCGACGAGTATGATGATGAAGGCGACGTAGAGCAGCAAAGCGCCCAAGAACGCGTAGCCGCTAAGGCGCTCGCGGCGCCACGCGCACAAGAGCAGGATGGCGCCGGAGACCAGCGCTATGGCCACCGAAGCGAGTGACGGTACGTGCTCTGCCACCGGCAGAAAACGCCACTTGGTGAAGCAAATTCCGATGGCAGGCGGGATGCAGCTCTGGAACACCATGGCGCCGGTGATGTTCCCCAGCGCCAGAGTATCTCGGCCGCGCCGCATCCAGAGAACGCTGTTGAACTTTTCGGGCAACTCCGTCGCAATCGGCGCAATGACGAGTGCCAACACTCCAGGGCCTATGCCAACAACGGGTGCCAGGGCATCTATTCCATCGACGAACAGTCCGGCGCCGAGCAGGATGCCCCCTAACGCAACCGACACCTGCGAGACACTCATCCACAGAGGCGGATGGGTGGCCCTTGGAGAGAGATAGAGCGGGCGCAGCTTAATCTCGTGCATGTCGCTAGGCCGCCGAAGATAGACGGAAACGTGCCGGTAGTAGGCAGCGCACAGCACGACAGCCAGAACCCACTTCAGATAATCGTGTCGCGCCACCGCCTCAGGACGCAACGCCCAGGCGACCGCCACGACATATACGAGCAAGAAGTAGCGCATGTCGCGCAGGATGACGGGCCGGCGCAGCACGACGCGGTGCCCGGTTTGGCGGCGTCGCGCGTACGCGATGGCAGACAGGCCCACCATAGCGAAGGCGAGGGTGCTAAGCATGAACGGCGCGCCCAGTATGGCCCCTATGCCTACTTCGTGCCCGGCCGCGCCGCCCTTGAAGAAGATGGCCACGATGGGGATGATGGTCTCGGGCAAGGCAGTGCCTACTGCTGCCAGCACACTGCCTACCGCGCCTTCGGAGAGGCGAAGCTGCTTGCCGACCCACTCAATGCCATTGGTGAAGAGCTCGCAACTGAGCAGGATGACGACCAAACCGAGGGGGAGGCCGATGTAATGGAAGAGCTGTGCTGCGTCTTCTGGCACCAACGAGTCACGCCTAGTGGGGGGATATTAGCCCTTGGTAACGCCAAGCGGCCGGAAGCGACAGACTTTGCGAGAAATATCTGCGCCCTGGCACGCCTCGACCACGAGATCGATGTCCTTATACGCCTCCGGCATCTCCTCAGCCAAGGTGCGCTTTCCCGCCGCCCGCACGGTGATGCCCTGCTGGCGGAGCTCACTGAACACCTGGCCGCTCTGTTTGCGTCGCAGAGCCGCACGCCGGCTGAGGCGCCTGCCGGCCCCATGACAGGTTGAGCCGAAGGTGTCCGTCATGGCGCGCTCTGTGCCAACGAGCAGATATGATGCTGTGCCCATATCGCCGGGCACAATGACCGGCTGTCCAATGTCGCGGTACCGGGCGGGCACGTCCTCGGCGCCCGGGCCGAAGGCCCGGGTTGCTCCCTTGCGATGGACACAGAGCGAAACTGGCTCTCCGTTCACCATATGCGTCTCGATCTTGGCAATGTTATGCGCCACGTCGTATACCATTTCCAGCCCCAGCTTTTCCGGACCGGCGCCGAGGACCTGGGCGAACGCCTCGCGCACCCGGTGCGTGATGCACTGCCGGTTCGCCCAGGCGTAGTTGGCCGCGCAGGCCATGCCGCTCAGATACGCCTTCGCCTCCGGGCTCTCAACCGGGGCACAGGCCAGTTCCCTGTCGGGGAGCCGGATGTCGTACTTCCGCATCGCAGCTTGCATCTTCTCCAGGTAATCGTCGCAGACCTGATGTCCGAGCCCGCGCGATCCCGTGTGAATCATGAGGGTAACCTGACCCGGCTCAAGTATCCCCATAACCTGCGCCGCCGACGGATCGTAGATCTCATCCACGACCTGGACTTCCAGGAAGTGATTGCCGCTGCCCAGCGTGCCGAGCTGTGGGCGACCGCGTTTGTGCGCCCGGTCCCCGACGCAACTCGGATCGGCTCCCTCCATGCACCCGTTTTCCTCGGAGAGCTCCAAGTCATCCTCTACGCCATAGCCGCGGCTGACGGCCCACCGCGCGCCCTGCGTCAGGACGGCATCTAGCTCTGCCTGCGCGACGGAGATTTTGCCCCTGCTCCCGACTCCCGCAGGCACAGCAGCGAAGAGGGCGGCGACGATGTCGTTCAACTTCGGCCTGACCTGCTGTTCGGAGAGATTCGTCCGCAGTAGGCGCACGCCGCAGTTGATGTCGTAGCCAACCCCGCCGGGTGAGACCACGCCTTCGTCCACCCGAGTTGCCGCCACCCCGCCGATAGGAAAGCCATAGCCGTAGTGGAAGTCCGGCATGGCCATAGACCGGGCTACAATGCCCGGCAGGCAGGCCACGTTTGCCACCTGTTGAAGTGCAGGATCGCCGTGCATGTCCTGCATGAGTTCGTCCGTGGCGTAAATCCGCGCAGGCACGAGCATGCCCGCCACCTGATCCTGCGATATCTCCCACCGGTACTCATCCAGTCGGCGGGCCTTGACCGTGACTTTTCCTCTCACCAGCTTCGCTCCTCCGGCTGTGTCATCCTTGATTCATCCGGCTCATTGGACGACCGCATGGCGGCGCTTCTTGCCGCCCGCAGGAAGCTCTCTCGAATCCCTTTGTCTCTTACGGATGCACCAAGGGCTGCGATCCTCCGCTCCTGGCTCTCCGTGAGTGCGACCTTGGGTTGGCGTCCGCGTATATGCTCCGCCTGATTGCTGCCTACCTGGAGTCTTTGCTCGGCGTGAGCTCCCAGACAATTGAAGCGCACCTCGCGGATGACATTGCCCCCGACATGCTCAGCAATCTTGGCGAGTATCTCCCTCTGTCGCAGGCTCAACGTGTGCGCCCAAACCGGCGTCGCGCAGTGAACGTACATTACGCCATCGACTATCCGCTCGACACAAGACACTCCGGCGATGACCTTCCCGGCTATCTCGCCCCACGACAAGCGAACCTGCTCCTGGCGAGTGCGCGCGTGCATGTGCCGCCGGTGCAGATACTGCGCCAAGATACTCCTGATCGGAGCAATGGTGCGTCTCTTAGTCATGGGAGAGCATTGGGCCACTGGGGCCCGACACGCGCTGCTGGGGTGTATGCCCCTTCTACCGCATTTCACGCCTGATATCTTGAGGCCCCGGCATCAATCGTCGTTACATGATCTGCATCGGCATCAGAACGTATAGATAATCCGCCTCGCCAAGCGGCCGCACCGCCCCAGGGCTGAGTGGTCCGCTCAGTTCGATCTCGATATCGTCGGCCGCTATTGCATTGACCACGTCGAGGAGGTACCGTGCGTTGAAGGCTATCTCGATGGGCGCTCCATCCAGCGAAACCGGCACTTCCTCTGAGGCGTGTCCAACATCCTGACTGTCTGCGCTGATTCTGAGCGCGTCTCCTTCGGCTGCCAGTACGACTCGGTTTGCATCTTCCCTGGCAACGATCAATGCTCGTCGGAGCGCGATGGCCAGTTCCTCTCGCTTCGCCGTTAGCTTCCTGTCGAAATCCGTTGGGATGACCTTCTCGTAATTCGGGAACTCACCCTCGATAAGGCGCGAAGCGATGGTCAACCCGGGCACGCTGAACTGAATAAGCCGCTCGCCCAGTTGCACCTTCACCGGCTCGTCCTCATCTCGCGGGAGGCTGCGAGCCAATTCGTTAAGCGCACGCGCCGGTACAATTGCTCTCACTGGTGCATCAGGAAGCCCCTCAAGTCCAGTCAGCTTGCGCAGCGCCAGCCGATGGGTGTCAGTGGCCACCACGGTCATCTCACCATCGGCTATTCGAAGCAGTGCTCCGGTGAGCATGGGCCGAGTCTCGTCCGGCGAGGCAGCAAGTGTGATCTGCTCGATCACAGCTTTCATCGTGTCTTGCGGTATGGCGAATTCAATCCCACCCTCTATCTCGGGCAATGTCGAGAACTCTTCCGGCGGGAGCCCACGAATAGCATACTCGGACTTCTGGCATCGAAGTGCCACGGTGTTTGCTTCATCCACCGCAAGCGTTACGTCAGCGGACGGCAGATTCTGCACCACCTCGGTGAATACCCTCGCAGGTGCAGTCAATGCACCGTCTTCCTCTACCTGCGCCGGAATACTCGCTTCAATGCTCAACTCGAGGTCTGTCGCCACGAAGCGCAAAGCGTCTTCGGCTCCATCAACCAATACGTTGTTTAGAATGGGAAGCGTAGTGCGCCCCGAGACGGCTCTCGCAACCACCTGCATGGCTTCGAAGAGTGTGTCTCGTGGGCACGTAGCCTTGAGCATCAGCGCTCTCTCCCTGTCGAGCGTATCTGGGTGCGCGAGGGTGGTTACCCACATACGCTGGGCAGTACTGTAAGGAATTCAGTTCATTGTAACATAAAAGGCGTAGTAGTAGTAGAGGTGTGAATTCCGTTCAAAACTGGCAGTGATGGGATAGTGATGGGTTGCAGAGATGGGCATAGCCTTTGAATACGCGAGCATCATGTTCCACAACATTCACAGGAGCCGCTGCCGAGCTGAGTAATCCCCAATAGGCGAACACTTCTTCCGCAGATGCTCCACTATGAGGTTTGCACCAGCGACATGAGGTCGTTCACAAGACCGATAGTCGCGTCATCGGTAGCCATCAGCCTGGATATCTTGCTGCAGGAATGCAGAACAGTGGAGTGATCTCGTCCGCCAAAGGCCTTCCCGATGACCATTAGAGAGTCGCTCGTGAGTTGTCGGGCGAGGTACATGGCAATCTGCCGCGGAAACACGATATTCCTACTGCGTTTCTTGCTGTTCAGGTCCTGTTTCGAGATCCCGAAGCGGTCACTTATAAGCTTCACAATGTCATCGATAGTCACTTGATGCTTACCCTCGCCGCTGGCGTAATCCTTCAGGACTTCCTGTGCCACTTCCAGTGTGATGGCCTCTCCCTGCAGGGAAGCATAGGCGAGCAGGCTGATAAGAGCACCCTCGATGGTTCGGATATTCCAGGTTATGTTGGCGATATGATCGAGCACATCT
>Ga0114930_10004874_pt1 | contig 11163 bp, 8 predicted proteins | sample AnhtaG_FD_87300 | JGI IMG/M metagenome (GOLD analysis project Ga0114930, IMG submission 87300) | Deep subsurface microbial communities from Anholt, Denmark to uncover new lineages of life (NeLLi) - Anholt_01485 metaG | ecosystem: Environmental > Aquatic > Marine > Oceanic > Sediment | place... | reverse complement strand
TGCTGATCTCCTTGCTGGCCCAGCCTCCTGCCGGGCCGTACCATGAAATCAGCAGTCTAACGAATTCTCAGACAGAGCCTAGTGTGCCTGGGCAGTTGTAGCAAGCTGTTGGCACTTTGTCGGCAGGTACACATGGGCCGCGGACAGCGCGGGTCAAGGATGCCCCGGAATACATTTGTCCTTTCTCGAAGGGGGAGTGAGACTCGGTTCGGTGGCGGTCTCTGTCGGCTTCGGCAATTCCGGCGCCAAATCGAAGCCTACGCAGGGGTGTACTCAACTGAAAGGTTACGTGATTTCGCTGGAGACGTGATCTGTCCGAGCGGCTGCTTTGCCTTCCCTCACGTTCACCGTTGCCAGCACAAGTGCCCCGAGCACAAAGAAACCGGCCAAACACCCCACCGCGGCGCGCGTGCTGCCGGTCAGGTCCCTGGCCAGGGCGAAACACAACGGCCCCGCGAAGCTGCCGACCTTGTTGAATATGGAGAAGAAGCCGAAGAACTCGCCCGATCGTCCCGGTGGAATCATCGAGCCGTACAGCGATCGGCTCAACGCCTGGGTGCCGCCCTGAACCAGGGCCACAAGAAAGCCCATGATCCAGAAATGCGTTGCGGTCTGCATAAACAAGGCGAAGACCACCACGCCGATGTAAGCCGCCAGCCCCACGAAGATTGCCCCGCGCGTTCCCAACTTCTTGGCCAGGGTGATGAAGACAAACGCTGCCGGAAAGCCGACGAACTGAATCATCAGGACGCAACCGATTAGCGTGGTCTTCGACAGTTCGAGCTCATCCTTTCCGAACACAGCCGCAACGAAGATGACCGTTCCTATTCCCGTGTTGTATAGAATAAACGCCACCAGTAGACGCGCCAGATGCTTGAACCTGTTCAGCTCGGCAAGCGTGCTGAGGATTTGACGCAATGAGGATATTACGAGGCTGCCGGACGGTGCGCCGGTGCGGCGCATTCGTTTCTGCCGCACGTGCCGAAGGAGCGGCAACGAGAAGACCACCCACCAGATTCCCACCGTGATGAACGCGATCCGGATAGCCTGGCTCGCGTCCGACAGGCCAAACCAGTGCGGCCTGGAGACCATGACGAAATGGGCGGCCAGCAGCAACCCGCCGCCCAGATAGCCGATCGCATAGCCACTGCTGGAGATGGCCCCTAGTTCCAATTCGTCATTGGATAGCTCGGTCAGGAGCGAGTCGTAAAACAGGTTTCCGCAAGTCCACAGGAAGGCTGCGCCAACGTAGACAAGGCCGCACAATTGATATTGACCCTTGGCGGTAAGAGCCAGCCCGCACGTTAGGGCGGCACCGACAAGCACGCAAAATGCCAGGTAGCGTTTCTTTCCGCCGGTGCGATCTGCCGCCGCGCCGAGAACCGGCGACACCAGACCGGCGGCGAGCATGTACACGCTGCCTAGATACCCCCACAAAGCGACCCCTGACGTTTCATAGTGATATCGCCCGAAACCGACCCGAGGCGGCTGCCCCTCCGGAATGAGGTCCAGGAAGTGAAATTGCAGCAGCACCGCCGTGATGCTGGTCACAAACGCGGAGTTGGCCCAGTCGTACAGGCACCAGGAGCGCACGTCCTTGCGGCGTAACAGTGACCCGGTCATGGCTGTGAGGCTATGGCCTCCGTGCAATGCACGCAATGTATTCGTGGCTGACTTCGTAATCCCTTGGGCCCTGGTGTCTCTCAGCGAGCAGCCTGACGAACTCCTCTGTTAGAAAAGTCCGTCTGTCGGTCTCGATTGCCTCATAGAATGCGGTCCCGGCGCCGGATTTCAGCAGATGCTCGAGAACACCTTCCGGGCTGGGATAATGAAACACGGCCGCCCCTTCCCAGACCTCCTCGATGTGCAGCTCCGCCGCAGCAAGCCCGGCTTGCACATGCCCGACGTCGCGCGGGAAGTCGAACGCCACGCGCTTCAGCAGCACGGATGGATCGCGGGCAACAAGTTCCGCGAAGATCTCCAGCGGCTCGCGCGGAGAGTTTTCCTTGTGAACGATAAGCGCCAACCTCCCGGCCGATGCCAGAGCACGGCCCGCCGCGAAAAAGAAGGGCTCGAGCGGTATATATCCCAAGACCCAACTCGTAAAAACAACGTCGAACGGCCCTTCAGATTCCAGCACCTCGAGGGCATCGGCCGCTACGAATCGAACGTTGTCGGTCCCTGCGGTCCGAGTCCGTTTGCGAGCCTCCGCCAACATGTTTTTGGAGAGATCCACCGCCAAGACATCATTGGCCTTCCTGCCCAGCAGAGCGGTCGCATAGCCCGTTCCGCAACCGGCCTCGAAAACGCTCTCGCCGCCGCGCAACGTTAGTCTGTCTACAAGGTCCTCAATGGGCTTCGCGGCCTCCGTCAGCCAGAACTCGTCGTAGTCGTCGTGGACATGGTCGTAGGCGGATTCCAGCTCATTTCGACCGACCTCTTCTCGCGCTTCGGAGTGAATTCTGAAGAAACGCGGCAGGGCGTGCGAGTCGGGCACGTGTTCCTTGCAGATTCTCGACGATACGTCTGGAGGTGTCGGCAATCCACAATCGGTAACATGCTTGGCGAGCAGACAGCCGACACAGCTCGTCCTGGGCCTGCAAAAATAACGCCCCATTCGGTCGAGAATATTTGCGAGCGACTCGTGGGCGACGTTCCCGAAAGACAAAGGCGCGAACTGGCACGGGCATACCTCGCCGCTCCCATCAATATACAGGTGCGTAAGCCCCGCCCCGCATCCGAAGGCTTCCGCAGATTCGATGTAGCCGTAGGAGGACAGGATTGGCAGATCGTCGTTTTGAGCCACTTGCCGCTGGTAATCAAGGATCAACTGTCGCTCCGCACTCCCAAGCAGAACGTCCGTTCGCCCATCCAAGTTGCCCGTCGCGCTGGGTTCAAGCAAATGAACCTCCATGGCACCCGTCTGGGCGGCGAACCTCATAAATGACATGAAGTGATCCGGCTGCAGGAATTCGCGAGTCGCCACTGAGACAATGTAAGGATAAAGACCGCTTCCCCGGGCCATCTCCAGAGCATTGAGTGCTATCCGGTAGGCACCGGTTTTCCCGCGCATCCGATCGTGCTCTCCTTGGTCGGTCGAATCCAGGCTGATGCCAACGCCGAAGGCCCCGCCATCACGCAGTCCACGGGCACGCTCGGCAGTCAAACCCGCGCCCGTTGTTCCCACGATTACACACGATCGCTCGTCAAACAGCCTGACGATTTCCTCAAGGTCATTCCGGAGCAATGGTTCGCCGCCGGTTAGCGTGATCATCACGGCGCCCAGCTCTTGCAGTTCAGGGATAACCCTCTTCAGCGTACCGATAGTCAGATCCACCTGACTGCGGCCGGCGTTATAGCAGTGCCAACAGTTGAACATGCATCTGTTGGTTACGGCCAACGTCACTGAGTAGAGGCGTCTCTCGTCGGCGTCGCCGAGCAGGCGGAAGCCGTCTGCCAGATGATCGAACGCCCTGCTGGGATACGGAGGGAAGTGAGTGTTCACGACCATCTGGTCGCCGAAGCGTACGGCCTTCTCATGTGAGAAGTAGTCTTTAAAGAAGCCCGCCAGCTTAGGATGCAGCTTCGTAAACGGCGGCCTCTTTGCAACCTCTGAGAAAAATGCATCGCCTTTCATTACCATCTCCCACCCTACGGTACGATTCAGTTTCCAGTAACGATTGTCGTTGGCCAAGCTCTCCTCCATGGCTTTTGTTCAGCGCAGCGTGACATTCGCAGCGCATGGCACTACGGTTGTTTCTCCGCAGTTGGCTTGCGGAAACGGCCTCGCTCGAGGAACGCCAAAACCGCATCGCCTACGTCGTCTCGGTTCATGATGAACGTGTGAAATCCCGGAACAATCAAGTGGTCGGCCTCGCCGGGCAGATGGGTGTCTTCCGGCCGGACTTTCCCGTCTGCCGCCGCAGCGATCACCCCGAACTCGACATGAACCGGGACCGCAAGCTGATTGACGTCACTGGTCGGATCGTCGCTGAGCTGTTCAAGTGGCTTGATGACCTTCCCAAGCAGCGGTGCCAACTTCCGGGCCGCTGCGGATCCCCGGTTCGGGGGTGCCAGCATGACCACCCGCCCCATCTTCTCAGGCACCTCCACCATAAGCGCGTACCGCGCGACGATCCCGCCGAGGCTGTGACCGACGATGTGGATCTTCGAAACGCTTGGATCGCTGTCCATGGTGACGAGAGAGTCGTGCAGGCGCTGACCGTGATCTTCGATGTGTCCGCGCGTGCTTCTGTACGCCCAGTCCTTGACACGGTAGCCGCCTTGCTCGAGCCGCCGATGGAGCTCGCTCATCGACGCTGATGTACGTCCCAGACCGTGCAGCAGCACTACGGTCTCCTGTGCCGAGACCGGGAATGGCTCACGCCGCTGACCGCAGCCGACCACGCCGGTAAATGTGCTCAGCGCCAGGATGCACAGGCCACTCGCGATGACCCGGCAGCCCGAAGGCGGCCCGCTGCAGAGGTTTCTAGTCGCGCGTTTCATGGTCTAGCTCCTTAAACCGCTTGGCCTGGTCCGTCACCAGACCGCCGTACTCCTTCCGCCAGGGGTAGTAGGCCTACCACGTTCGCGATATCCTTGCCGATGCCCCCGACATCCTTGGCTTTGTTGGTGTCCCACAGGACCACCGGAAAGATTGTCAGCGACGCCTCCGGGTCCTTGGCGTGCATGGCCTCCAGCCGCTTTTGTTGTTGGGCTGGTACTTCTTCGTTACCCTGGGCGGCTGGAGCCGGTGGCGACGCCAGCGATGCGGCCACGGTCGCCAGAAAACCTGTCAGCAGTCTTCGAATGTAATAATGACTTCTCATGGTATTCTCCTTCTGAACAAGGTTTGTAATGTAAGTACATACTTACATTATGGACAAACACATAGGATCAGTTTCACAGACAACGAAGTCTCAGTAACAGCGGAGCCACGGTGAGCAGCGCCGTGCCCAGCGCCAGTATCGACCCTGCGAGTAGCCTTCCGATCAGTTCGTGATTTCTCATCATCTTCTCCCTTCGAACCGAAATCCGACAATGTAAGTGTCTACTTACATTAGCGGCAAATAAAAAGTCCTCACCTGTTTTGTCCCTCTAACAACAGGCCGCCGACGTCGGCAAACAACCGCCTCCGCCGCCGATCAGTCAGCAACCCTAGCTCGCGGCTGATATTGGCCACGTTACCGAGGCCCACAATTGCCCATGCACAAAGCTCGGCGTCCGGAGACGATCTTTTCCCCTTGTCACCGCGGTGTGCGGAGATCTGACGGCGAATGAAGCGGTGAAAGCGGCCGTACATCTTCTCCAACGCCTCGCGAATCTCCGGCTCGTCAGTCTCACTGAGGCCGGCGAAGATGATGGGGTGCAGGCCGGATTCGCCGTAATGCTCCGCCTCGTACTGTAGCAGTCGCAGCGCGGCCCCCGCCTTGCCGTCGCCTTCGCTGAGAATCCTCTGCCAGATGTCGGCGGATAGCTGGTAGACGTATTCGATGGCCGCCACGAACATCGACTTCTTGTCGGGCCACAGGCGATAGAGAATGTTCTCCCGGACCTTGCACCGCTGGGCCAGCTCGGCTGTCGTCGCCCGCCGATAGCCCAGCTCAGCGAACGTCCGGGCAATCACGGGCAAGAGTTTCTTGCGTCGCTGCTCGGATTGGCTTGGTCGGGCCATGTCGATTCTCGCCGCTGGCGAAGTAACTATTTCGTAAGTACCCACTTACAGTATGGCACAAGAACCAGCGCCGGTCAAGTGAATTATGCGAGTTTTGCAAAAAAACTACCCGACCCCGTGAGCGCTGGCGCCCGTATGCGAGCACCTCGCCAACGTCTTGAGCTAAGCCTCTGCGACGCCTCGGCGCCCGAAGTGGATCTTACGGAAGACAAACAGAAGCAGTGTCATGACAACCAGTCCCCACGCGGTCACGGTCGGAATCGGCGCCCACTCCACGCAGTCGGGTATGCCGCTATTGTCATCGTCGATCGTGTCGTCTTCTCCGGGGCATTGGTCGAGACAATCAGCCACAGTGTCGCCATCGCTGTCTAAGTCGGGCTGACCGCAACCGCAGATACCCGGTGAGGTTTTGCCGGCGTCATTGGGGCAGCCATCGCAACCGTCCGCTGTGCCATCACCGTCGGTATCCACCGTATCGTCGAAGCCCGGACACGCGTCGTTTGAGTCACAGACGCCGTCGCCGTCGCTATCGTCCGGGTTGTCGGTGGGGCACGGATCGTCGGAGTCGCATTGCCCGTCCTGGTCTGTGTCGTCCGGAGAGTCGAGAGGACAGGGATCACAAAAGTCGGGCACGGTGTCGCCGTCCGTATCCACTGTGTCATCCCCGCCAGGACAGATGTCGCACTCGTCCAGCACGCCGTCGCCGTCCGTGTCCAGCCAATCCACTGCAAACAGGTACACGGCTCCGGTGGAGGTGCCGAAGTCGTCAGCACCCCGCGCCCCCACGACTGCCCATTCGTCGTCGAGGAAGAGCGAGCTTCCGAAGGTGCCCGTTGGATTGCTAGGAACCAGCTTGGCCTCCTCGACCCAGACGTCGTCCGAAGGTTCGCCCGGTGTACCGCTATCATCGAGCCGGTAGACACAGACCGGGGCCGGTCGCCAGCTCCCGACAAGGGTCCGGTCTCCACGGACGGACACGGGGTGCCCGAATCTGTTCCCCTCAACCGGGTCCGAAGGCGACAGTTCGGCCTGTTCGAGCCAAACGTCGTCGTTTGGGTTATCGGGCGTGCCGTTGTCGTCACGCCGGAAGACGTACGCAGCCCCGGCGTTTTCGCCCGCGTCATCATCTAGCGGAGCCGCAACGAACACCCAGTTACCGCTGATGGAAATCGAAAAGCCAAAGTAGTCACGTGGAGCGGCGTCGGACGCCGTCAGCTTGGCCTCCTCAATCCAGACATCGTCGCTCAGATCGGACGGCGTGCCGTTGTCGTCGTGCACGATTACGTAGGCCCGTCCAGGGTCGTCGCCACCATCGTTGATATCGTAAGCCCCGACGGCAAGGCGGCCGTCAGAGGAGTCAAGCGAATAACCGAATACGTCATTAAGCCCCGCGTCCGAGGCGGTTAGCTTGGCGTGCTCGATCCATACGTCGTCAGTCGTGTCCGCGGGAGTACCGTTGTCGTTGCGCCTGAACATATACACCGCCCCGGCTAGGGATTCGCGTTCGTCGTCCCATGGGGCGCCCACAGCTATCCAGTTGCCCTCTATCATCGATACCTTCCGGCCGAAGTAGTGGTACAAATGCGCGTCCGATGCGGTCAGCTTGGCGTGCTGGACCCAGGAGTCATCGCTTGGGTCACCCGGTGTTCCAGCGTCATCCTGGCGAAATACGTAGGCTGCGCCGGAGCGTGGTCCGGCGTGTTCGTCGTTGTAAGCCCCTACCACGACCCAGAATTGGCCGTCGTCGCAACTGATGGAGACCGAGATGCCGAACGCATGGTCACGGACCGCGTCCAACGCGGTGAGCTTGGCCTCCTCGACCCAAAAGTCGTCGCTCGTATCCGACGGCGTAGCATTATCATCATGGCGGAAGACATAAGCCGACCCCGCGTTACAGTGCACATCATCCGGGCATAGCCAGTCGTCCAAGGCTGCGCCGACGATTAGCCAGGTTCCCATCGCCCCGGAGTCGAGTGAAACCGACCCACCGAAACTCGAGAATTCCGCCGCGTCGGAGGCGAGCAACCGGTGCGATTGTTCCAGGACGCACACCTCGCCGACTGCCGGCGCAGCGTAATTAGCCGCCAAGACTCCAGCCATTAAGACAAAGACCGCTGATTTGCAGCATGAATTCTTCACCGCACCTGCCCTCCTTTCGATTGAAATGGCCTGATGACACCCACGCCAACCGCGGACGGCTCACGTCGGAACAGGCGCCGGGCGAAGCACGCACGAACTGAAAGAATGAGACAGACAGGCCTGCGTTGCGCCTATGTGCTGGCGGCAGTAGCGGTAGGCCACTCACCCCCTCGCCTAGCCTACACAGCCGAACGGTGCAAGCCTGGCATCGCCACAATCCTCCTTACATACTGAGTGCAATCTTAAAGGAAGTCACCTCGATGTGTCAAGGACTATAGGACGCCTAATCTCCGCGGTGTATCCCGTGCAAGCGCGTCGTCGGACAGATTGCTGGGCCTGCAATCCAGGCAAAGTGGATTGCCTCGCTCCGTCGAGCCAACATGCGCGCCGCTCGTGACAACACCCGGTCCGGCGGGTCAGAGCCGCCGGATGACGCCGATTACAACTCCTTGGATCTCAACATTGCGCACATAGATCGGCTCATAACGGTCGTTTGCGGGCTGAAGCCGGATCCGGTTCTTTTCTCTATAAAACTTTTTCAGTGTAGCGTCGCCGTCAATCAACGCTACGACGGTATCACCGTTTCGTGGATTTGAACGCTGCTCATACATGACCCAGTCGCCGTCGCGGATCTGGTCGTCGATCATGCTGTCACCCGCCACGGTCAGAATGCCGACCGGGGAACGGCCCGCGAAGACTTCTTCCAGATCGATGGTGTCGGGCGTCTCAATCGCCTCAATGGGCCGGCCCGCGGCGATGCGCCCGAGCATCGGGATCAATGTTGGCCGCTCATCCGGGAGCTGCGCCAGGGGTGTCAACTCCAAAGAGCGAGCCCTGTTGGAACGCCGCGTGAGCATGCCTTTTCTTATGAGCACTTCGACGTGCTCGAACACGGTGATTTTGCTGATCCCCAGTTCGTCGGCGATCTCCTGCAACGTCGGGGAATAGCCAAAGTTCCTCCGGGTGTCGCGAACGTGGGTTAGGATCTCCATCTGTCTCGGGGTCATACAGCGTGTTTCCTGGTGTTTCTTTCTCTTCTTTCGTTTGGGCATGGTTCGTCTCCACGAAGCAGTCAAGGCCCTTGGGCCCCATGGCCACCAATTGCAATTCTTCGCAAGTCGCGTGCGACGGTAGTCCCGACCAGCAACGTATCATATTCCGGGCGAGAGCTATGATCCCCGCCAGCCGCGACCACCACAGGATCACACCACGCGGAGCGCCGGCTCCGCCCGTAGGTTGGGTTGGCAAGGGCACCGGTCGAAGCGAGGGAGCTTTGCCTTCGCTCACAGGGACCAGCCTCGGGAGCCACGCGGTCCTATAATCACCCCCGGGGCCGAAAACACACAACGGTAATTCGTCCTCGGCCCTTCGCCCCGGTCGACGAACTCCGTCGGCACTCTGCATCCGTTCTCGCGCAACCTTGTCGGAGACCATCCGTGGTCCTCTGTTCAGTGTCTGTTCGGCATTCAACATAACCTAACTAAACCCAAACGTCAAGGTTTTTTTGCATTTTTTTCGGCTGGCCCACAGCAAGGCACTTCAACGGCCGGTCTAAGGGACGACGAGTCTGAGAGACGCGCAGGTTTGGCACTGGGGACGAAGGTTTGGCACTGGGGGTATATGACAAACACCCCCTGGGTGAGCCCTACCGCAGCTTTGGGCTCGACGCAACAAGGGGTGTTAATTGTTCGCGGGCTCTACCCGCTTATCGCCCCGGCCGCTTGCCGGCGACGCTGTTTCACTGTCTCTTGTTCGGACGATTCCCGGCGTAACCGGGCTTCAACCCATTCCAGGTCGACGGCCAGGACCGTGACCTTATCACCTTCATTGAGCCCTTGACGCTTCCGGGCACGCCGGGCCACGTTCTGCAGGAGCCCCTTGCACCGGCGGAGCGACCCGAAGCCAAGCATGTTGGCCACTTCCACCAGGTACCGCGCGGCATCGGCGGCCAGCTTGACCGGCGGCTCGTTGTACAGGTCCCGAATCTCCTAGAGCGTGTACAGGGCCTTGCCACCGGCGTACACATCATGCCCTTGGGTCAGGTGGTGGATCACGTCGAATCGGCTGTAGAGCTGACCATGATCCGGGTCGGCGTCCTTAACGATCCGCTCGTGCAGATCCTTGGTGGCTAGTAGTAGCACCGGCACGCCTGCCGTGTCGTGGATGTCCCGCAACAGCTCGATAGCCGAGTCGGTGAACTTGTGGGCCTCGTCGATCACGATCAGCCGGTGGCTGTCCCGGAGTATGTCGATCACGCGCTCGAGCTGAGTATGGTGAGCGCCGACACCCTTGGACCTGGCATGCGTGCGAACATTAAGCCTCTCAGCTAGAGCTTGTGTCAGCCCTTTGGCATGATGATAACCCCCGATGATCCTGACGTAGATCGAATCCACGTACTTCTCGTGGATCGCCAGGGCACACCGGCTCTTACCGATCCCCGTGGGGCCGATCACCAGCCCCATCGTCCGACCTTCTCGTACAAGTCGGGCAACGGTAAGTAGTTGTCCCTGAAGAAGCACAATTCGTCTTGATTCGTAGTGTTTTTGGTCGTTGTCGTGGCGTGAGAATTGCAGGGTAGATAGCCTGTTGGCACGGAAACCTTGCAATTTTGGAAGCGGCATGGAGGCCTTATGAACCCCAAACCCCAGCCCCGCGACGCGTTTGAACTGTTCCAAGCACACTTCGATCAGATACTCGATCCCAAGCACGAGTTGGTCTTGCTGGCCAACAAGATCGACTGGTCGGGTATGGAAGCTGCATTCGTGGACACCTACTGCCCGGACTTCGGGGCACCGGCTAAGGCCATTCGTATGATGGTCGGTTTGCACTACCTCAAGTACGCCTTCGACGAGTCGGACCAGTCGGTGGTGTCCCGCTGGATCGAGAATCCCTACTGGCAATACTTCTGCGGGTACACGCACATGCAGCAGGAATGCCCGATCCATCCGACCAGCATGACCAAGTGGCGGAATCGTGTCGGCGCCGAACGGCTGGAAGAACTGCTAGCGGAGACGATTCGTCTTGCGGTGCGTGAGAAGCACGTGTCCAAGAATGATCTGGAGCGTGTCACGGTGGACACGACGGTTCAAGAGAAGAACGTCACCTTCCCCACGGACTCGAAGCTTCTGTACAAGGCGATCCGCAAGCTTGGCGACGCGGCGAAGTCACGTGGTATCCCGTTGCGGCAGTCGTACGTTCGGGTGGGCAAGGCGGCGGCGGTCAAGGCGAGTCGTTACGCCCACGCCAAGCAGTTTAAGCGTATGCGTCGGCAACTGCGCAAGCTACGCACCTACGTGGGCCGGCTCATTCGTGACATTCGGCGCAAGACTCCGGACCTTGATGAGGCACTG
>Ga0114930_10004873_pt1 | contig 11164 bp, 12 predicted proteins | sample AnhtaG_FD_87300 | JGI IMG/M metagenome (GOLD analysis project Ga0114930, IMG submission 87300) | Deep subsurface microbial communities from Anholt, Denmark to uncover new lineages of life (NeLLi) - Anholt_01485 metaG | ecosystem: Environmental > Aquatic > Marine > Oceanic > Sediment | place... | reverse complement strand
TTTTGCTTTTTCTCACGCGCTAAATGCCTGCTCAGTCCAGCGCCAACATCTGAGTTTAAAGACGTGACTTTTTATGGCTAAAGCCGCCACATAATTCGGAGCAGGGATAAATGACTCAATTGACCGTAGGGATAATTCCTTCGAATATCCTTCTATTCTGAGCAGTCTCGATGGTTCACCTGGAGCCAACGATACGTCGAATTTATCTAAAGGCAGAGACAAACCGTCTCCAATTGCTTTTATAAAAGCTTCTTTACGAGTCCAGCAGTTAAAAAATGCTTTTTTTTTCTTGTTTTCAGGGAGAGTACGAAAAACAGCATCTTCTGTTTCGGAGAAAAATCGTTGAGAGATATGATCCATTTCATAAATATCGCGGATTTCTTCGATGTCCACACCTATTTCATTGTCTCGATCGAAAGCAAAAATAACAAAGCCATTTGAGTGAGATAAGTTAAAACGAATTGTTCCTTTGCTATAAGTATCAGCGAGCGCTGGTTTTCCATTCTCCCCATAGCGAAACTCAATTCGACTTGGATCAACATTTAGGTAAAAACCCAAGATCGTTCTAAGAATCCCACGGCGGATGATGAAACGCTTCCGATCTCGCTCAAAATAAAACCGCTTGGCTCTAATTCTTTCTTCCAGAGAAAGCGTTTGAAAATATTTTTTGAATCGATAAACTAATTTATCTAGTGCAGCGCACCAGATATGGATTTCATCCTTTGCCAACTTAAAGTTCGGAGGCATCAGACTGAATGCGGCACTAAACATCCCTAAAAATCCCTACTTTGCTTACTAAAAAAAGGCTTACGGTCATCGCCAACAGCCGCGCAGCAGACGGTAAACCTTCTTGCTTAGCCACAGCTTCCTGCGTGAGTGAACACAAGTGTTGCGCCCATAACAAACGAGTTTGCCACCGAACTTCGCCTTGAAATCACGCACGCCATAATCCTCATCCGGTTTACCTGCACCACCAAAGTCGTAAAAGCGATAACCATTTTCAGCTCCCCACTTGAGAATGTGCCACGTTAGTAATTCGTTGGGCACATATGAGCTATAAGCACGATCCACACCACCGTACCAGCCAAAAATGACGTCTTTGTAAAGTAGCTCCACCGATGCGGCAACTGGGGTCTCGCACACACGGGCCAGGGTAAACCGCATCATGCCTTTGGGATAAAGCAGGTCAAAGGCACTTTCAAAGAGGGAGCTATCGGCCAGGGGGACCTTGGCAGCCTGGTAAGTCTGGCGTAGTAAGTCGTAGCAGGTGATTATCTGTTCTCGCTCCCTCAACTCTTCAATAACGACCTTACCTTGTTTAAGTCCCCGCCTTATATTCTTACGCGTTCGACGTCCGATACTCTGGAATATGGCCTCCGGAGAGCGCTTTAGGTTTATTAGGTAGTTCAATTCGTCTTCGTAAACAAAGCCGTGCTTGAGTAAGATAGGCTGCATCGCTTCCAGGTTGGATAGTAGGTTGCGTAGCTCGGTGAAGAGCAATGGTCCATCTACCTCATGCGTGTAAGTTTGCAGCAGCTGAGCCAGAGCCTCCTTTCCTTCCGCGTCAGGCACGCAGAGCACACTGCCATAGACAACAGATCTGGTAGTAAAATGGCGCAGTAATCCATTCATCAAAGTTATCTTTACGGGGAGCAACAAGGCCAGTATTCTTCTATTCTTAGTTGCAGCCCACAACTCTGGTCGATGACCCTTTGTACAACTGAACACCTTAAACATCTCCGGCGTGTGAAAGACGTTCCCCGCCGGATGTTCTTCCACAAAATGCCGCCATTCGTCTTCCGGCAAGGTGTTAGTCACAGTTATACTCATACTACTCCCATAATACAGTTCAAGATTTCTGTGTAGATTTTAGAAACACTCATAAGCTACTTTGTTTTTTCCGACAGGTCGTGGCATGGCATCTAACCTGTAACCAGGGTGGTCTCTATCGGGCATTCAGCCGTTCCACTAGAGCGACGTACTCGGCGCTAATCTTTGTCCAGTTGTAGCCCTGGTTGAATTTTTGGATGCCTTGGGCCAACTGGGCCAGCCGTGCCGGGTCATTGTATAGCCTCATGATGGAACGGGCTAAGTCATCCACGCAGCCGGGCATGAAAAATTCGACCATGGTGTTGTCAAAATACCTTGATATAGCAGTAGTCCGAGAGGCAATGGAAGGCAGTCCCAAGGCAGCGTACTCCATCAATTTAGTCGGTATTAGGCCATCAGTGAAGTGGTCATTGCGATAAGGAACAATACCAGCATCGGCCGCCAGGATAATCTCTGGTAGTTCCTCTGCAGGCCGAATCTCCCAATGAAATGTCACTTGATTATTGAGGTTGAGCTCATCGGCCAACCGCATAAGCGTTTCTATTTGGTCCCCCCTTCCCAATATTGTGAGATGAACGTCGGGCGCATCCCGGCGTAGCCGAGCCATGGTGCACAACACCAGATCAAGGCCGTAACGTTGCGTAACAACGCCATGGTAGATCAGACGCAGTTTCCCATCGGCTCGATTTTGTCTGCGCCGGTTTGCGGGTGGCCTAAAGATAGCGTCGTCAGCTACATTCATTACGACACTTACTTTTTCATCGACTACACCTCGTTCAATAAGCACCTCTCGCCATTGATGGCTGACAGTTATCACATGATGGGCAAACCGGCAGGAGAGGCGTTCTTGCAGGCGAACTAGATGTACGAGCAGGCTGCCGGAGTTTCGATGATGGCGTCCTATATAGAACTCAGGCATCAAATCATGAAGGTCCAGGATGACTCCCGCCCCTAACAGCTTTGGCATCCAGGCTGCAAATACAAGAAAGTCAGGCAAGTTGTGAACCTGGACAGTATTGTATCGCTGTTGCAAGTGCAATAAAGAGACCTTGAACATCGCTAAGAAGAAAAACGCCAGATATTCTACAAACTGAACTATCAAGCCAGCGCCTCTGTGCCGTTTGACCGGTAAGCGATAGATGCGAACGCCTTTAAAATAATCAGTTGCTGGCTCGCCTTCTTTATGCAGACACACAACGTCTACTTTGTAATTATGTCTGAGCAATACCTCGGCCTCTCTTTGAACCCGTGTTTCGCCTAACGGATAGTACGCATGGACGATCATACAATGACGTCTGCGGGACTCTCCATTCTTATAGATGTCCATTTTCGTTGTTTAAAATCCCCTGATATTCAGTATCAACTTACTCAAATCTCTAATGCCTATAGTTAATTATTAACCTAGACGCAAACTAATTTATTGACCATGAGAGCATTCGGGCCAACTCAAATATCACAATACAATACGTTCCACCAAGAATAATCATAAACAATGAGTTCACATTAAATTTTAAAAGATTTCCGAATAAGGGTCTTACTAAACACAAACAAAAAGGGACATGTATCAAATACATCAAATAGGAATGGTTACTAACTTGATTCAAAAGCTTGACTGATTTTTTCGGGGAACAAAAAATCATCCGGTGGCACGCATAAAGTATCACCAAATAAACTCCTTCTGCAGTAAGAAAGCTATTATAAGCCTTCCCAAATGATAAGATTATTTGGCCTAAGATGCTAATATGCTCTGTCTGAGGCTGCATTAAAAATAAATCTTTATGATTGTTTTTTAACATCTCCTTTCTATACTTTTAAAAATTATTATTTATTGAGGATATAGGGTGTCATAAAAATAGTTTATAAAGCAAACTTTAGTAAAGACGACCTTAAATAGCGGATTTTGTATTCTTAACCTATCATGGGAAAAGAAGAATTAAAAAATAAAAAAAAGGGATACAACCTATATGTTACTTTATCCCGATTTCGCTTTTGTCGCCAACCATAAAGTGGTAGACGGAAGGTTTCGGAGGGCACTTCTATATTTTCACATCCCGTCCGATTAAGCTCTCGTCAATCCTGCTCCCAACCTCGTGTATCTCACTCTCTTCCAGGACAATACTGTGCTCGATTTCTGTCTGAATAATCCTCCACCTCTTCTGAATAAAGGTAAAAGACCGATTTAAGAATCGATAATCTCTGTCTTGGCCCCTATTATGGCTGACTCCCTGATAATGCTTTTCTGGACCACGACACCTCCCTCCACTACAGCCTACCCGTTTATCCGCGATGCCTCATCAATATTTCCTCGAACCTGATCCTCTATAGATTCAAGAATCAGGCAATTGGCCTCAAGGATATCCTCTATCTTGCCAATATCTTTCCACCAGCCGGGCACAAGATGAGGATGAACTTCATAGCCGTGATCGACAAGATACTAGATGGAATCTGTAATTTAAAGCTCATTCCTCCAGGAATTTCTCCTTATTCTCCTTAAACTCATCTATAGCTCTTTCGTAGTCATCGCGGCGCCCAATATCTAACCAGTAATCACTGCTTGGATAACCAATGACCCTTTCATTGTTCTCCAGTAACTTTTTTACTAAATCAGGGAAATCCAATTTCTCGTTTGGCTTAATATAATTTAGAACCTTGGTTTCAAAAATATAAATGCCCATACTGACCATATGTTCTAAGTTAGGCTTCTCAATATAATTAATAATTTCATTATCAGTATTCAATTCAATAACACCGAAATCAATATTAACTGTTCTCTGATGCATAGCGATTGTGGCTATAGCCTGAGGGTCTCCCCATTGTCTGAGGGTCTCCAAATTACCAACATAAATCGTTGATTCTTGTTTACCTTGTTCAATCAGTGCTATTTGGCGAGCAAAGTTAGAATATACAAAATCCTCCTTCTCTCCTGGTCCTGTGATATTAAAAGCTCTTGTTCGAATAATCTTTAATCCATAATTCTTAAAATATTGATAGCCAACCATATCTTGAGCAAGTTTACTTATCGCATAAGGGCTTATTGGACGAAAAGGATTAGTTTCCGTGATCGGATTTTCATTTTCAAGTATTAATCCACATTCAGCACTGGAACATGCAATATGGACTAATGGATGAATTCCTAGTTGTCTAACTGTTTCAAGCAAACTTATAGTGCCAAGAACATTTGTAATATAAAATTCCTCAGGGTATTCACGGGAATCTGGATCAAACGTTAAGCCTGTTAAGTGGAAGATCCTATCAGGTTTAATCTCTTTTATTATTTTCTTCATTTGTTCTTTGTCTAAGATGTCACAAGTAAGCACTTTTACCTCATCTAAGATAAGCTAAGCGCCGTTGCTGACATTTCTCACAATGTCAATACCATACAAATCTATATTGGCATTATACTTATCTTGGGACAGTAGGTATTCTGCTAAATGGATTCCTGTAAAACCAATTATCCCTGTAATTAGCACTCTCATAAAATACCTTAGATTATTTCTTCATAGAGTCCTATAATATTCCTTACAATTCTCTTTGATGATAAATGTTTAATATTATTTCTTCCGGTAGTCCTCATGTTCTCATTAAGAGCCAATTTTATCTTTTCAGCGATATTAGCGGGGTCTTGCGCACAAACATAGCAATTAGTAGCACCTTTAATTACCTCTGCAACATCACCAACATCAACAGATACGATAGGTAAGTTACAGGCCATGGCCTCTTTTATGACCATAGGGGAACCTTCCGAATTAGAGGTTAACACCAAAACATCGCAAGCATTCATAATTAATGGAACTTCGGAATAAGGACGGCCCGTATTACTCAAGATTACGCGTGCAATATTGTGATTGTCTTTCTGAAGCAATTCTATAGCTCTATTGAAGATATCGAATCTTTTTTCAGTTCTTTGGGGACTACTGGGGAACAAAACAAGTTTCTTACCAGATGGAAAACCCAATTTTCTTCTCGCTGCTTCTTGGGTTATTGGTTTAAAAAGACCAAAATCGATTCCACCAGCAATCACCGATATCTTATTAGAGTCTGCTCCTAAATCAGAAATAAGAGTATTCCTTATCTCACTGCTCACAGCGATGATATGATTAGACCGAAATACAACAAATCTTTGTAACATACGATAGAGCCTGTTACGTAGAGGTTCTTTTAGGGCATCACTTCCCACAAAAGTTATTACAAGAGGTCTTATTTTTATTATCGCTGCAAAGAGGGCAGAGTGAAATCCGTAATATGCGTGAACTATGTCGTAAGAACTGAAAAGTAGATAAAATATACATTTTAAAATAAAGGGCACATAGGCAGTAGAGTCTGTTCGTTCTTTTACCACCTTTATTACGCTGAAACCTTCGCCTTCTAGGTCTTTTACTTGTTCTTTTATAAAAATTCCTAGATGGGAATTCTTACCAGGATACATATTGCTTATAACTAGAATCTTCATCTTTTACATTCTGCCTTGCCAATAAAAAGTTGACTCCATAATTCAAAAGTTAAAAGTCTGGAGATGAGTTCCATATGATTGCATTTATCTCTAATATGTCCTTGCAAGATACGTTCTACAGTCTTAATATTTAAAATGCTTCTGCTATAACTTTTTCTATCTAATAATGTACCACGAATAAAGCTGATTAAATTTTCATTTTCCCTTGACCATTGAGCATACTTGACAAAGAGATTAATTGAGGAACCTTTAAGATACTTGTTGTCAGTCACTTTTTTATCAATTATGTGAATCTTTTTCTTTAAATGCTTCCTAATTAAACATATAGTCATCTTAACAAAGTTATTGGTGGCATAAATGAGCAATCCAGTCTTTTCCCAAGGCATTTTGGATAGCTGGGGAAAAGCCGTGAAAAAGTTCGAGTGCATAAATATTGATATCTTCTTTCATAAGATGTCGTATTAACAATGAAGTCAACAAAATCGTTGTCGAAGAAAGGGCTTCTAACTTCCATATGAGTTTTCTTAACAAGATTGCCATAATTTACAAATCGTCTTACGTATTGAGTAGAAATAGAATAATCTATGATACTACTGGCAGACTTGGATTTACATTTCTACGAAATATTTCTGATAATGTTTCTCGGATAATTTCTAATTTTCTTATAATAGGAATGTACAAAAAGAGGCTTTGCAAGGTCCATTGAAATTGGTCGGAAAAGATAGTCGGCAATTAGTAACTTCTCTTTTTTTCTGAAAATAGCAAGGGGACTAAAAAAACTACCAAAGGGTTGCATCCCATCAAGGCAAACATCCGTGTAATCTCTTATTAATTCAAGTTTCATATTTCCAGTAGAACGAAAAAAGGATATCACTCCATCAGTTATATTTATTATTTCTTTTGCACTATTAATAACGTCCTCTGGCGAGATTTCAAGATAATAGTGGTTAGTCCCTAATGAATTTGATACTCTTTGAGCAATTTTGGCATCATCCATATCCTTTGTTCCAAAGGTAACGGTATTTACCGGGCGATATTCTTCACTTATGCTCGCCAAAGTAGTTCTGGAGTCTAATCCACCGCTCAAAAGAATGGTTATTCTAACGCCTTCTTTTACATGTCTTTGTACTGAATGTAATATGAGGTTTTCAAGTCTCTCTTCATAATAATCTTGAGACTTGCCTTCGTTTTTGTCCAAAAAATTGAACCTCTATTTCCCAAGTTTAATCTTGTCTATTTTTGATAGGACGCTCTTTGTGATTTGAACTTATTCCTATCAAATCAATATAAAAATCTTCAGGAGCATATTTGATAAAACCTTTTAAAAATGTCCTTATACCTTCTATATTTGTACCTAGCGGATCTGTTTGATTGATAATGCAGATCTGATTGTTCAATTTCTGCATTTTTATTTGCCTTTAATTATATAAAAAATTTATCTGCTAATAAAATTTTCATATATTATTTCTGCTATTCTCTCAAAACAAATCCTCATATTGAGGAAGAATCTTTTCTAATCTAAAATCTTCCGCCCTTTTTTTACCTTCTATAGTAAAATGCTTTCTTAAATTTTTATTTATTAATAGATTCAGCATCGCTTCTGCTAATGCGATTTCATCTGCAGGAGGCACTAGTATGCCATTTTTACCATTTGTAATTATTTCCCTTGGCCCAGAAGGGCAATCTGTTGAAATTACAGGGACACCACATGCCATAGCTTCCAAAATTACATTAGGGAAACCCTCCCAAAGCGAAGAGAGCACAAAAATGGAAGCTCTATTCATAAATTTATAGGGATTTTTCTGAAATCCCAAAAAAAATACATGCTCTCGAATTCCTAACTCATTTACTAATGATTTAAGTTTTTCTTGATCTTCACCTGTGCCTAATATAACAAATTTTTCATATATTTCTTTATATATCCTGGAATAAGCCCTTAATAAATAAGGGTATCCTTTTTGCTTAGTTAATCGACCAATCGTTAGTATAAAAGATTTACATGATTTTATCCTTAAATCTTCTACTTCATCCTCTTTTAATTTCATTATTTTCTTTAAATCTATTGGATTATAAATTATCTTTATTTTTCTCTTAATTATGTTAAATTTTTTTTCTAAATCTTTCTTAATGTCTATCGAAGGCACTACAATAAAATCAGCATAATTAAAGAGAAATTTATATAATAAATATCTTATTCTGCTAAATCTTGCATTTAACGTAGCATAACTCAAATAAATACGCACACTTGTTACTAAATTAAATCTGCCACCTGATAGAAATTTTGCCAATATTACTACTATATTAGTATAATTCAGAAAACTCACTACTGTGTTTGGTCTTAATTTTCTAAATAATCTACCTAAACGAAGAATTAGTTTCAAAAAGCTATATCTGTTTATTTTCTTTAAATCATATATCTTAACATAATCTGGAATTTGAGAAAGATAAGAACCTTTTTTCTCGAAAAGCGCTAACGAAATTTCATATTTTTTATTATCTAAATGAGTTATTATATTAGTCATGACTCGCTCAGCTCCCCCTCCTGCGAGAGAACTGATGACAAATAATAATTTCATTTTATAATTGGGTAATTCTCTTAGTGTGATTAAGAGGAATATGTTTGGATTTAGTTACATCAAGCAACTTTGGGACAAAATTCTTTTATTCTGTTTAATTTTTAGGATCACTTCAAATATCTATCATACTCTCTGTAAAAAACTTCACTTCCTCTAATAAATGATTGACAATTAAATATTATCGTATTTTTCTTTCTCAAACATCAATAATTTAAACACTGATATATAGATAAACATAATTAGGAAAATTGATTGTGCTTTAAAGCCATCCATAACCAGATGTAATTCTCCTCCTATATTTACAAATATAACCAAAACTATACAAGATAATCCTGCTAGCGAAAATGCTTTAATTGTTCCTTTGAAAGACCTCTGGTTAACTATAAATAAAAACAATTTAAACATTTTATAAAAAATAATAAATGAGATTATTAAACCAAATATACCTACTGTATTCCAGGTTGTTAGATAACCACTATGACGACGTAAAGCAATGTCCCCTCCGCCAAATATAGGATTTTTCTTTATTCCTCTCCACTGATCAGTCCAATGATTTTCAACTCTACCAGCGGTAATTACATTTAGATCTCCTGATTTAAATCCCTTTGTAGCTCTTTTTAGTACAATATCTGATAAAGGCGTTAGTATTACTAATAAGAAAATAAAAAAAGGTATTAGAAAAGCTTTCATTTTCTTCTCTTTATATAAAAAATAAAGAAAAGCTAGTAAAAAACTTGCCCAAGCATTACGCGATAAAGAATAAATTAATGTAACACTACTAATAAAACCTCCACAGATGATTAATAATCTCATTTTATAATCATTTTCATGCAAATAAAATGAAATAGATATCAAACACATTATTGCCGCAATAATTCCAAACACATTTTTGTGCCCAGCAAATGTATTTTTCCACATTTCCATAGAGTATGGATCAATTTTTAAAATTACATATTGTACAAATAAATATATCATGCCAATTAATGCAGCAAAATATAAAAAGCAAAAATAACTCTTTATATCCTTCTTGTCCTTTATAGTTTTATACAGTATATACAAGATAAAATAATACTCTAATGGTTTTAAAAAATGAGAATTTAAAGCATCCATTGGGCTAGTATAGTAGTATTCAAAATAAGGACCTTTTGTATAGATTAATCTTATCCAAAAAATGAATTGTAATATAAATATCAAGACTATATATTTTAGGATAGGTAATTTCTCCTCTTTGTAATTAAATTTCTTTGTTAGAAAATGTAAAAAATAACTTAAGACTACTGCTAAAAATATTATATTCATAGCATTCAGGCCAGTTAATCCAAACATTTGTCTACTCTGTATAGTTGGAAAAATAGAAACAATTATAAATCCAATAATGCCATATTTTATATTCTTAAAGACAAGTAAGCTAAAAACAGTTGCAAAAGCGATGGTTATAAGATAATAAGGCGAGGGTGCATTAATAATCAGCATAGAATTAAAGTATGCAATACAAAGTATGGAAAAAAATATATATATATTTTTTGAATTTTTTATTTTATCTAGAAGACCAGTATTAATCATTTTACTTATTTAGTATCCAATTTTTTTGAGACTATCGATAAATTTTTTTGCTATTACTTTTGGATCATGATTTTTCATTACATAATCTCTACACCTGTGTGCCATAGAATTATAATCTTTACTATTTTTAAGCGAAATGATCAATTTGGGAATTTCGCAATAATTCTTCGCCACCAACCCAAGTTTATTATTTGCAATAATATCATCTGGGTCTACTCTTGACGTAGTAATCACTGGAGTACCAGATGCGAAAGATTCTAAAAATACATTAGAAAATCCTTCATAATGGGAAGTGTTGATTAAAGCAAGAGCACTCGATAAAAAAGGAATAATTTCTGTCCTGCGTAAATATCCTACAAATTTTCCATTCTCACATTTTCTTAACCGAACTAAAACAGATTTTGTATCCTTGTCTAAATTCTTACGCTCTTTACCTGCAATTTTAAATTCAAAGTCAGGTAATTTTTTTACTATTTTATATAATGCAGGTAAATTTTTTTGGTATTGATAAATTCCAATCCAAGCAATATATTTTCTTTTGGCACGATCCTTTATTTCAGGAAGGTCTTCTGTTAAGAAATATGGATTGTATATTTTAAAAATATTTTTCTGTGGGAACCTTTTCTTGAATTCTCTATATTGGTATGAGTTTTGAGAAAAAATAGCTTTTGCTCTTTTTAATCCATATTTATATGTAATTTGCTCAATTAATTTAAGATTTTTTTTATATCTACCATCAGCATCT
>Ga0114930_10004872_pt1 | contig 11164 bp, 7 predicted proteins | sample AnhtaG_FD_87300 | JGI IMG/M metagenome (GOLD analysis project Ga0114930, IMG submission 87300) | Deep subsurface microbial communities from Anholt, Denmark to uncover new lineages of life (NeLLi) - Anholt_01485 metaG | ecosystem: Environmental > Aquatic > Marine > Oceanic > Sediment | place... | reverse complement strand
GGAAGCCCTGACATGTATTTTGGGCTCAACAATAAGAAAATGGGCATTCGGTTTCAAAATGGTCAGTATCTCGTCGAATAATGCTTGCGCATTGGGGACCTCATGGACCATATAGAAGGCGAGCGCAAAATCAACCGGTTCATTGATTCCGAGGTTGTCTTCTCGACATTGGTGAAGGCGAATACGTGACTGAAGGCCAGTCCGTTGAGCGCGACGGCGCACCATATCCAACATGCGCTCTTGACCGAAGGTGCGGCGGATGGGGAACAAGCCACTACTTTCACAGCCAACGACATTAACACCTCAGTGAAGGCAGTACAGCAGTATGTCCTTGACTGGGGAACGCTCTCGCAAGGTGGGGATGGGGCTACAGTCCAGATAGATTGGGATGGTGATAGGGTTTTTGAGACAAGCGTCAGGGTAAGTGATGAGTTGGCCCAGGGCGATCTTGATGCAGCTCCCAAGGTGTCAGGGGTTAGCCCGATTTCTGGCAAGCAGGGGGAGACGCTTGACGTCATGATCACGGGCACGGGTCTCACTGGAACGGGAATAGCGTTTGGCGACGGGATAACCGTCAATAGCTTTGCTGTGGACAGCCCAACGCAGATAACAGCCAGCATCAGTATAAGTGCCATGGCCGTTCCAGGAGCAAGAGGGATGTGACGATTACCGCTGCGGCAGGGACTGGCACGTTGCCTGGTGGCTTCACGGTGGAGGAAAAGGATGATGGTGGAGACGGCGACAGTGATGGCGGAAATGGTCAGGACAGCAAGGGTAATGGCAACGGCGAGATAGGGGGCTGCGCCTGCGCCTCGGTCAGCGGGGATGTATCGGCAAGTGAGCTGCTGATCGGCTGGGCAGTAGTTGGCTTGTGTTGGGGAAGTGGCTATTTCGTGGTGAGAAGGAGGAGCAGGCGCAAGAAATGAGCTGCACCTAAACAGGCAGTGGACGTTAGGGACCGCCGATTTACGGTGAAACCCGGTCTCTCGATAAGTCGATAGCCCTCCTGTTGCTGGTTGATATCGGCTATATCTTCAACCTGTCGGCTACGCCATACTTACGATGGGCAAGCCTAATGTCATCGTCAACTAGATTGACATAGATTCTTGTCGTGGATAGCTGGCGATGGCCAAGCAGGCGCTGAAGGTAGATGGGATCACCCCTTCCCCGAAGCCATTCCACGGCGCAGGTGTGCCTTAGCTGGTGAGGATGGATCCGCTTCCCGAGTGCCCTTAGCGAGTATTCAGCCAGCCTTTGTTCTACCCTTCCCGGCATCAGCATGTTCCCCCTTTCCGTGGTGAAGAAGTATCCATCTGGGTTATCGGGGCGGTATCTGGCCAGCCATTTGGCTAGGCTTCGGCTGACTTTGTTGCCGATGGGGACTATCCGCTCCCGGTTACCCTTCCCCAGTACCTTAATGGAGTTATCGTCCAGGCTGACATCATCCAGCTTTAGATTGGTGAGCTCCGACAACCTGATGCCGGTATCAAGCAGGGTTAAAAGGACCGCATAATCCCGAAATCCCGTCACCGTCGTGGTGTTGATCTCCTTTACAATGAGCGCTAATTCCTTTGGCGACAAAGCAGGGATCACCTTGTCTGGGCACCTGGGTACTTTGACTTTCCTCATGGGATTCTCCTTGATGTACCCTTCATTCTCAAGCCAGGACCAGAAAGCTCTTATGCTTCTGACATAGCTGGCAATGCTGAAGGGGGAAAGCGGCCTATCGCTGCGGTTGGTGGGGTGGTTATTCCATCTCTTCTTCTCCCTGAGGGCGGCGATGAATCCCCTGAGATCGTTGGGAGTTACCGCGCCGACGTCTGACACATCACCGAGATAATCGGCAAAGTAACCCACTGCCTGCGTAGTGCTCCTGATACTCTTGGGGCTCTTCGCCTCCGCTCGTGCACATACCCTGTAGGCTGTCAGGATATTCTCCACGTTTTTCATGTCTACTGGAGAGCCTACGGCCATGCCAGGGCCCTGTCCATGACAAAAAGGGGCCTTTTTGTCAATCAGTTGCCCTTTTTGAGGGGCGGAGAGGGTATCTGTGGGTGATTCTGTAGCCGAAGTGAGGCGCACAGGACTCGAACCTGTAACCGGCTGATTAAGAGTCAGCTGCTCTACCGATTGAGCTAGCGCCCCGCGCTGCCTGGCTCGGACTCACTTGCAAACATTTTGCAAACATCCTCGGCAATTAACCTTGATTCCAGGATCTGCTCAAAGCGCTCCGCTGCCATCTCCTGCAATCCGGGCAGGATATGGCTGTAGAGATCGAGGGTAATCCCAATGTTCGCATGTCCCAGCCTTTCGCTCACTATTTTAGGATGTACGCCAGCTTTTAACAAGAGCGTGGCATGGGAATGCCTGCAATCATGGAAACGGACATGAGGCAGCCCAGCTTTGTGAAGCAGTTTGCCAAACCTATGGCTGACTACGCTTGGATCAAGAGGCTTACCAGCAGGGTCGGAGAAGACCAAATCGCTATCCCGTAGGGGCCTGCCGAGCAGAATTCTTTCCGCTTGTTGATCACCTTTGTACTGCCGCAATAGGATTGCCAGAGACGGGGACAGGGCTATGCGCCGCCGGCTCCGCAGGCTCTTGGGCTGCACCATCTTGCAGACTCCCGAGCGCTTGTACAGTGATTGGACGACCGATAGGGAGGCCATGATGTCAAGGTCTACGTCGCACCACCTCAAGCCCAGCAGTTCGCCCAAGCGCATTCCGGTATGTAAGGCCGTATAAAAGAGGGTGTAGTGACGTGTCTCTTTAGCCACTTCTAAGAACTTCAGGATGTCTTCTGGGGCCAAGACTGTCATATTTTTATGCTCAGGGGATGGGGGGTCTACTGCCTCAGCTACATTCCGGCCAAGTAAGCCCATCTTGACAGCGTGGCTCAATGCCTCCGAGAGAATTCGATGATGATACTGCACGGTTCGCCGGGAAAGTCCTCCGCTGCCATCAATCCGTCCCTGGGAGAGAGCATGGGCACAATAACTCTCAAGGTGATGAGGCTGTAGTTGGGTGAGTGGTATAGCACCCAAGGCTGGGATAAGGTGACGGCGCACCTCAGACCGGTAACTCTCTGCGGTCCGCAGTGAGCAGTGCATTGCAACATAGCTATCACACCATTGCTCCAGCCATCCGCCTACCGTGAGTCGGCTGGGCTTGACATAGCTACCCGTCTCCAAAGAGTGGGGTCTTTCCGTCAACTTGGTTTGAGCCTCTGCTTTACTACCACGAATAGTCTCCCAGTGCTTGCGCCTTTTTTCTGTAGTGGGGTCCGGGGGCAATTCTACGACAATTGCCCAGGAATGCTTACCCCGCTTCCTGATGTGACCTTTCATTTGATTTGTCTCCTTTCTGATTGAGCCTTCCTGTGTCGGTTCTTCTTACCCACTCCAAAAAGTGTTCTTGGAGCACCCTTATCCCGCAGTTCGAGTTGCCTTCATAGCCACTGGATAGGGGAAATCATTACCCTCCTGTAAGGTAGGAACCGACCATAATTGAACAAAACTGACAATTGTTCAGCCCAGGCTTATCAAGTACCCTTGGTTTCGCGGGCCCAGGATACTGTCTCACCCAGATGAGCTCGCAGTGCATTGAAACTAAAGTGTTTTCTGCCTACCCCGATATTGTGAGCTGTGATGCTTTGGAACTTTTCAGGGTCTGTAAGAATCTCAATCATCTCGTGCGCCGCCTGAGTGAGGACATCAGCAGGAAGCTGAACAAGTCCTTGGCTGTCCCGATCCTTGAGTATGGTATCTCCCATAGATACAACTATGACACCTTGAGGAGCAATATCCTCCCTAAAGACGGGATACTCAAACAGCACCACTGGTAGCCCAGCGGCGATTGCTTCCAGGAGTTGATTGCCAAATCCTTCCCATCCCGTGGGGTAGAGGACGAAGTCAGCCATGGCATACGTATCTGGATAGAGAGCGTAAAGCCCTTCATTCTCGTAACGATGTGGACGAACATCGTCTCCCACGTATCTCCACATGATCCTTAGCGCATCGAAGAGCTCAGAAAGCCTGTCTTGGTAGCCAACGAAGGCACGCTCTGGTCGACCAGCCAGAACAAGAACCACCCGACTCTTGCTTGAGAATACCTCGCCATGGTAGAGTTTCCTCCCTACCATCTCCTGGCGTAGACTTTGCAAAACGGCGGTCAGGTGTCCTGCCAACTCTGTCTGCTTGTTCGGCACAATTCGGGCACCTACAAACAGAACCACATCGTGTGGTTCTATACCGTACTTTGTCCGAAGATGGGCTCGAACTCGTTTGTGCTCTCCAGGCTCGAGCCTATGGTCAAAGTCCATAGTATCGTGAATGACTTGAGCGTCCACACTTTTCTCTTTAAGGCTTCTCTTGTTGCGCGTGTTGATCGTCCAGTGCCTCAGGTTAGGCATTTTAGGGGGGTAATACCCCTTAAAGATTGATTTGGCCAAGTCACAGGTTGGGGTGAATTTGTAGCCGCCTTCACTGAGAATATCGTGGTGGATGGCACTACAAGGTAGCTGGGTTTCTCGAAGCAGTTCCGTTAAACTCACTGTTGCTACAGGATGAACAGGAAGAGACAATATGTTGTGTACGAAGAGCAAATTTGGTTCAAAGCTGTCAACCACCTTGGCCAGCTCCGATTTCATCTCTAGGACGGAGGCACGAAATGCGCTTTCGAGCTCAACCTCGCCAGCGAAATCAACCAGCTTGGGCCCGAAGAGATTGAGCCTCATCCTCACCACCTCTTCACGATCGAATTCCAGAGCAGGTACAGGGAAATCCGCCCAATCGTATGCCGAGCAAATGGCTACTTTATGGCCCATCGCTTCGAGGAGGACTTGACGTTTCGTTATCTCCAAGGAAACGCCATCTGTGCCCGCCGAGTCGAGAGGGTCTACCTTTGTCTGCTGTTCTAGTAATCCCCTAGCGGGAGCGGAGCGAAAATGAAGTATGAGCACTCTCATCAGGTTGGCTCTCTCTGGTCTACTTCAGCCCTTCCCTTGTTAGTATAAACGTTCTCCCCTGTTATGGCGAGGTGTAGTTACTGGTACGGAAGAAGGGAGCAACGGCCATCAACAGCAAGTAATAAGCGCTGTGCAAGTCTTCCTTCATCGATTGTTAGCAACATTCCTCCATTACTAATCGCCCCAAATGAAGTATTGTATATGCCATGGCAAGCATGCTAACATTTCAGCAGGTTAGCGGCACTACCACTGAATATGTAGCCATTAAGACAAGGAGTAGACTTGAAAGAGACGAACACGATCACCTCAGCATCTGAGCAAGCCTATGCGGAATCCCTACGTGAACCACTCGAGGAAGCAGAGAGGATAGGAGAAGCTGACATAGTGGTGGGCATCCCCTTCCAAAATGAAGTCGACACAATTGGGCACGTATGCAAAACCGTAGCGAAGGGGCTTTCAGAGTTCTTCCCTGACAAGAAATGCGTCATTGTGTGCGTTGGTGCCCCAGCAGGAGAGGATGCTTTAAACGTTATTCAGGAAGTGCCCCTAGGACGGGCCATAGAGAGGATAGCCTTCTTCATGAGAGACAAACAGCTCGTGGACAAGGTTTGGAGCCTGAGGGCGATAATGGAGACAGCCGACAGACTAAGCAGTGATGTAGCTGTGGTTGACGCTGGTCTGAAGAGCAGAAAGGGCAAAGACGAAATCGAAGGCTTGGCTCCAGAATGGATACATCGTCTTCTATTTCCGGTAAAGAAAGAGGGTGTAGACCTGGTTATACCCAGGTTCAACACCCACTACCTTGAAGCCCCAGCCTCTACTCACCTGATCTGTCCTCTGCTCTCTTCGATTTTCAATCTCAAAGTGGTGGGATTACCCGGGCTAGTGTTTGGCATCTCAAGCAAGCTTCTCCGAATCTACTTGTCCGACGCCAACCTATGGAGTGATCAAGTTGGCGAGTATGGCCTCGATGTAAGGCTCATCACGACTGCCGCTGTCAATGAGGCAAAGATTTGCGAAACCAGCCTCGGGCTGAGAATTCCAAGAGCCTACCCCGATAAAGAAAAGATGTGGAGGCAGCAGACGAGGGCGATCTTTGAACTGATATTGGGCAGTGAAGCCCGGTGGCGGCAAAGGGGAGATATGATCCACACGCCAGCCGTCTTCGGAGACAGAAAGAAGCATTCCCCAGAAGAAGTGGGACCAGATCCTTTCGCAATAGAGCGATACCGACAAGGTTTCAACGAGTTCCAAGCTTTGTATGGGGAAATACTGTCCAGAGGGGCAGCACAATCTCTACGTAGGCTTGCAGGAAGTCGTGTGGGTACTTTCAGATTCCCAGTCAGTCTCTGGGTGGAGATCGTCTATGATTTCCTACTCTACTACTGTCTCGAACGGGGGGTCGACAGGGAGAATATCTTGAATGCCTTCATCCCTATTTGCTACGCCAGGGAGGCCGAGTTCGCCCTGATGCTTGAAGTATTCAGGGACGGGCTGAAAGCGTCAACGCTCAGCGAAGCAGAGTACCTGACAGCTCTCGCAGCGCAGGAGACCACAGAGCAGGAGACTGACGAATTCATCAAGCAGAAGCCTCGCTTCTGGGCAAGATGGCAAGAGAAAGAGGACTCGCTCAAGCCGCTTTTGCCACTGGTAACTTACCGCGAGTTTATACCTGGGGCTCCGCTGATACTACCCAAAGAGCTTGTCTCGCCTAGTGGTGAGACCGTCAGCACGGATGCAATATACAACGCTGTTCTTCAAAGATTCACTGTAGCATTCGAGGAGTTTGTTGGAGAGTGCCTAAAGCTCCCTCGCCAGGCGACCTCCACCGTCATAGCGGAAAGCATAGAAAACCTGATGCGCCGGGTGGAGCAGGATATAGACGAACTCCTTTTGAGTGGGGATCTTTTAACTATGGATGGAACTAGAAAAGTTGCTGAGGCTATATTCCAGAACTTTCCTCACTCGGAAACCTTCGCTCTGAAACCTGAGGTGGCCTCTTGGATTTTGCAGCGAAATCCCCCCTCCAACTTGCTCATCAGATTCGGTGCAGCTAACTTGGCTGAGCTCGAACAAAACTACGGGCCAAATGACATCTTGGCTCTGTCAAGCCTCTCAGAGGAGACAGAACACATGGAGCGGGTTTGGGCGTGGATAGCGGCAAATGCACGGCCCGAGCACTTCACCTACTTGATTGTGAAGCCGCTGGTGGTGAGTTGGGAGGACTTCCCCATGCTTACACTTCTGAAGGAGCCTTCGACTTTAAGCAAGCTCGCAGGAATGGTTGTTGTCAGCAATCTGATTGAGGGAGTGGGTGGGGAATTCCCCAAGCTACGTTATTTCATCACAATGTCCAAGCATATTGTGGAAGCTGAGAGGTTTGGGGAGGTCTGGGAACAGTTTGCGCGCGAGAGAAAAGAATTTGGGACCAAGGTAATAAACTCGCTGAGGAGCCATTGGGGCAGGGACCCTCTATCGGCCCACAATATGTTTGAAAACAAGGTCCAGAGGATATTGATCGATCGGTTGAGGCAAATGATCGCGGACTTGACCACAAAGGGAGACGGGCCACTGGCGCGTCTGGCCACAAGCCTTAGTGATATGACGGATTGCTACCACCTTGCCTCGTCTCTACCGGACAACAAGTTCATACCCTGTTCCGCTTGGACGTGGGCCAGCTATAGCTTCAAAGGTGGTATAGGTGTGCCGACGCCGTTCTCACTACATGTGGAAAGGGACTGGTCAACAAGAGAGCTTTTGATGGAACTGCTCAAGGCTCTGGGAGGCAACGAGGAGACCATTGACCAGAGGGTCGTACAGCTGATGGGGCAGGGGATGGAGCCGGAAAACCTGGCTCGACTTGTCCTGCCTGGATGGCAAACGGTGCAAGAGGTCTTGCCTGAACAACTGCCACGCCCCGCTGAGCCTGAAGCAGGCAAAGTGAGGAGGTTCGCAGGGAATCCCATTCTCAAGGCGATAGCAGATCACCATTGGGAATCCAAGTATGTGTTCAATCCAGGTGCAATAAGGTTGAAAGACAAGATCTACATCCTGTATCGAGCATGTGGAGAGGATGAGATCTCCCACATCGGGCTTGCCATAAGCTCAGATGGCTTGCATATTGACGAGCGGTTGGACAGCCCAATATTTGAGCCAGAGGAGGAGTGGGAGAGTAAGGGTTGCGAGGACCCCAGACTCGTTCTCATTAGAGAACGCATCTACATGTTCTATACTGCCTACAGTAGTGTCGCTGCCCAGATCGCCCTAGCTTCAATCGATTTGGAGGACTTCTTGAACCGTCGCTGGAACAAGTGGCGAAGGCATGGTCTTGCTTTCCCAGGGTTTGACGACAAGGATGCCACCTTGTTTCCGGAGAAATTCGATGGACGCTATGTGATGTACCATAGGATTGAGCCGAGTATTTGGATTTCCTCCTCTGAGCGTTTGGACTGCCCCTGGCCGAGGAAAGACCATCGGATACTCCTGGGCCCGGGGGCTGGAATGGCTTGGGACGGGTTCAAGATTGGAGGCGGCTCCCAGCCTATCAAAACCAAGTATGGCTGGCTTCTCATCTATCACGGCGTTGACCAGTCCTTCGTCTACCGATTGGGCGTACTGCTGGTGAGACTGGAAGATCCAGGCCAGTTGCTCTACCGCTCACCCAATCCCATCCTTGAACCAGAGGAATTCTATGAGGTCGGCGGTGAGGGATACTACGTTCCCAACGTGGTATTTACCTGTGGCGCTATGCCCAAAGTTGACAAGGAGGTGCTCGGCGAAGATGATGAGATTCTTGTCTACTATGGCGCAGCCGACACTGCAGCCTGCGTTGCTACAGCAAAGGTGTCCGACCTTATTCCGGAAGAGATTAGGCAAGACAGAAACCACGCCAGTTATTGGGGATAATGCGCCACCTCAAGTTGCCCTCTAATTGAGCCCAGCGTGATGGCGATCTTGGCGTTGCTGCGTTCATAGGCGTTAAAGATTTGAGAGACTCTTGCACTCGGATGCAAAGAGCCGAAAGCACTGGAAGGAGAATTCCTGCACTACTGACACTGAATCACTTGACAGTTAGTCCCTCCATAACCTATTATTATTTTAGCGACTAAATTTCGCCCCCTAGTGTCGTCCACGGGTGTTTTAATCTGTACGCTGGCCCAGTGTAGCAGGCAACACTAGTTATTAGAGGGATTCGGGCGTCAGGAAAAGGGTTAGATGGCGTTCATCACTTTCATTACACCATACAAGCCTATAGTCTGTGGAATTGCAGACTACTCCCACTTCGTCGTCAGAGAATGCCCCCCTGGCTCGTGTGACGTCCTGTCGTTCGATTTAGACAACTATGGAGTACCTCTGCACGAACAGCCAGTGTCACTCATCCATCCGGTTTGGTACGGCATACCTAGCCGCGATGATTTCTCTGCCAGTTCCATCTTGGAGGGGCTGAGGCCACATGAAGACCAAGTTCTCTGGTTTCAACACGAGTTCGGTATCTGGAGAGAAAACGCCAGATTTATTAACATGCTCGGAGACTTGAACAACATTAAAGTAGTTTCTCTCCATTCACTCCACTTTCAAAGCAGTGAAACCCCTTATGGGCTGCGCAAACAGGAATACTCCTTTCTGCACTTGCTGTTAACTCACACGGATGCGATCACGGTATTTAGCGATGGTGTATATGGTGCAGTCACTCGCGCCTTCCCAGAATATGGTGACAAGGTACACGTGCTAAAACATGGTACTCATCTCTATCCTAGAATAGCTAGGATGAGCAGAGCGGCAGCCAAGGCAAGGATTCATGAGTATTTAGTAGGTGAGTCTGGGCTGGATCAGGCAAGCAAGGATAACTTGAGGCAGCAACATGTGTTCCTCGACCAGGATATAACGATGATAGGCGAGGCTGGATTCATCACGGCCAGCAAAGGTACTGAACTCCTATACCAGGCCCGCCATAGGCTACAGCAGATGTTGCCTCGAAGAAAGATTACAGCGGTCCGTGTCGGCTTCTTGCGGGAAGTCGGCAATAACATCGATAGTAGGTATGCCGCGGAATTGAGAACCAGGTGCAATGGTGAAGGACAGTTCTTCTTGGAGACTTATCTGCCTGGGGATATGCTCCCTGTCCTGCTGAGAGCTTTGGATGTGTATTTCTACTGGCCAAGAGATTGCACTCAGAGCGGAATTTTGGCACACGCCTTGGGCGTTGGGGCTACAATTGCCTGTCGAGACATAGAGGGCGTCGGCGAAACCGTGAAGATGGCTGGGGCATTGGCTTGTGCAGACTTTGAACAAGTAATTGTCAGCCTAAAAGAGCTTATACTTGACTCCAAGCTTAGGAACGAAATATCAGAGAGAGCGGTGAGATATGCCGAGGAGTTCTCGTGGGGAAATCAGGCTTTGCAGCACTTTGAGCTGGCAGAGCGACTCTGCCGTTCCAGGGTTCAGCATTTGGTTCCAACTTTGCCTTTTCGGGCTGATACTCTTCCAAATCGGCAGCGAATACAGCACAAACGTTATGGCGTCCGCACTGTTAGCCCTGCCTGAGATAGACAGATTAGGTGAGCCACCGCTTAATTAGGGGCTACCTATCCCGCACCTCTCCAGACGCGAAGTTACTGCCCAATTGGTGCTTTCCCTTCCTCATTGCTTCGAGCGGACAGTTGGTCGCAAGATGCTAGAGATGTTAACAAAAAGCTGAGACGTTTAGCCCTTGGTGTAGAGGCCATTTTGAACCAAGGACTTGGTGTAACAAAATAGGTTTTTGTTAAGTGCCGGCACAGCTCGTTGAGACCTGACACACCATGCAACAATAACTCAAAATGTGCAGCGGCAAAACTTCACTTACCCATGTATCCCGACCCGTCAAGAAGCTGCTCCAAAATGGGGATGCCGACGCACAATTGCAACTCGGAGGCCAGGGGCTCGGAAAGGACTTGTATATTGAGCGGTAGGCTATGCGGGGAGATGGCTATAATGGAGGCCCACGGGGTTGGGGAGAGCGACAAAAGGGCTGGGGACTAGTGATGTGCCCGGCAAGAGAGATTACTTGTCGGTCCTCGTGGCCCCGCTTGAGGATATTGGGGGTTCTAGGAAAGAGACGCCCCGCATAAAGCACAAATCTGGGCAGGAGGACTGGTTTGCCACCCCACTCGTAAGACTGTTATAGGGGAGTATTGATCACAGTTGGGTTTTGGGCAT
>Ga0114930_10004871_pt1 | contig 11165 bp, 12 predicted proteins | sample AnhtaG_FD_87300 | JGI IMG/M metagenome (GOLD analysis project Ga0114930, IMG submission 87300) | Deep subsurface microbial communities from Anholt, Denmark to uncover new lineages of life (NeLLi) - Anholt_01485 metaG | ecosystem: Environmental > Aquatic > Marine > Oceanic > Sediment | place... | reverse complement strand
TGGAAAGGGAGGTCAACGATGACTAGCAGAACATGGATAAAGGTCTACTGTAACCAATGGTTGTCGGGCACAATTCGAGAAGAGCAACCTGATATTCGAAGTGTATGGATTGATTTACTGACGTTTGCCGGGAGCGGTCAATTTGGAGACATAGGGGAAATTAAGCTAGCTAATGGCGTGGGCTTTACTGATAAGCAAATAGCAGAAATTTTGCATATCAGGACTAACTTATGGAGAAGAGCAAAAGCACGATTCTTAGTATCAGAACGCATAGAAATCAATCCCAAAGGGGCGATTTGCATTATCAATTGGAATAAATACCAGTCCGATTATCAAAGGCAAAAGCCCTATAGAACACAAAAAAGTGGTGAGTTGAGCGAGGAAAGTGATAAGTTCTAAGCCTGAGCGCTTATCCCCCTTAAACCCCTATAGAGAAAGAGAATAAGAGTGAGAAGTTACAATGCAAAGTTACAAGCAGAAGTTACACCACCCCTTTGCTTTTGACTTTGAAAGGAGCTCCTGAACTCCGGAGAGCAAAAGCTTGGCTGCCTCCCAGCCTACCAAAACGGCTCCAGGAGCTCCTTTGAGAGCCAGAGGCTGGGAGGACAGGAGGCAACTATGAAGTGTCCGAAGTGCCTCAAGCAGATGAAGGGCTTTAGCGGAAGCGTCCCCAGTTTGCAAGCAAACCACCTAAAGGAGGTTTCTTACTGTTTCTCTTAGCAGCACAACAAAGGAATTCTGCCAATTCCTACAAAACGACCAAGTAGGGTATTGACAAACTTACCTATTAGGTATATACTATTAGGTATGAAGATAAATATATTTGAGTGCCTACGATGCGGGCATGAGTGGCCTAGTAAACAAGAGCATCCCCTGATATGTCCTAAATGTAAGACCCCATATTGGGACAGACCGAGGAGGGTCAAGAAATGAAAGCAGCAATCTACTGCAGAGTCAGCACAGACAATCAGGAAGCCGAAGGCACTAGCCTTGATAGTCAGCTTAAAGCGTGTCAGGACAAGGCGCAAGAGCTTGGATATGAGATAAACAAGAAATACACCATTAGAGAGACTTACTCAGGCTTGTCCCTTGACCGACCGAAACTAGACCAACTCAGGCAGTGGGTGAGGGATAAGGAAGTGGACGTGGTTGTTGCCTATACCCTAGACCGGCTGTCCCGTAACCCGGTTCACTTTATCATTTTACAGGAGGAATTGGAGAGGGCCACCGTCCGGCTCATCATGGTTACTGAGACCATAGACAGCTCAGATATGGGTAGACTGATAACGTATATTAAGGGCTTTGCTGCTAAGTTGGAGGCTGAGAAGATAAAAGAGCGCACCTCAAGAGGGCGTAGGATGCGGATTGCATCGGGCAAACTGGCTGGTGGCAAAGCCAACTATCTCTTTGGTTATGATTACATCCCTGGGCGAGGCGAAGGAGAAGGCATAAGGCGAGTGAATGAGGAACAAGCGCAACTAGTCAGAAACATCTACCATTGGTTTGTAGAGGAGCAACTACCACTTGATAGGGTAGTTTATCACCTAAGAGATTTAGAAATTCCATCTCCAAGTGGCAACCCTGTTTGGCACAGGGCAACGATTTACAAGATGCTAACAAACCCCGCCTATTGCGGTATAGCAGGGAAGGCAACCCCAGCCATCATTGACCAAGGGAGTTTTACCAAGGCTAAAGAAAGATTCAAGCGCAACAAGGAACTTGCCTCAAGGAATGTTAAGCGTGATTACCTTTTGAGAGGATATTTGTATTGCCAGTATTGCGGAAGACGCCTTCACGGAGAGTTCAAATCATACCAAACAAAAGACGGCACGATGGAATATTTCTACTATAAGTGCAGTAATAGCTCCAAGATTTACGCTGACCCTTGCCCTAGCCGTCTGTGGAGAGCAGACCGCCTTGAACCTTTGGTCTGGCAAGAGGTAAAATCTGCCCTTGCCAATCCCGACCTTATTCTGGTAGGACTTGAGACTTTGAAGGAGGAAGCAGACGAGGCTAACTCCTACCTATCCGAGCTAAAGAGCATTGAGGGTAGAATTTCTGAATTAGATAAACAGCAGGAACAACTACTCCAGTGGGCACTAAAAGGATTCCCTGAATCAACCGTGCTTCAGGAGAATGAAAGAATAAATCAAGACCGAGAAAGGTTGAAACAGTGGAAGACTGAGGTAGAAGCTAAGGTAGAAGAATGTAAACAGGCAGAGATGGACTCGGACAGTATCGCTAAGGCTTGCGCTATGGCAAGAGAGAACATTCGAGGTTTTTCCCTTGAGGATAAGAGATTTACCCTCGAAGCCCTGAAAATCAAAATCTTGGCAGGAGATAAGATAACCATTCACGGCGTTTTGCCAATTGTGTCTACTCCGTCAATACCGGGTAGGGCCTCAAGTAGCCAGGCCTCAGCCCGGTTAAGGTCTATTTTCTGCGCTTGAATTTCCTCTCCTATCTGGTGTATGTAAATTTTAAGGCTAGAAAGGTCAGCAGTGCTGGCGGTACCCCCAGCAGCCTGAATAATATTTTGTAGGTTGTCCTCAGCTTTTACGGGATAGAGGCCGGGGTTATTGATAGCACCGCTAATGTAGATCCCGCCTTGCCACTCCTGCTCTGAGGATGTGGAAATCTCAATGGGCTGGCTACCACTATATCTTGACCAAAATACTATGCCACCGATGGCGATGGCTACTACCAGGAAGATAATAGTTAGTACCCAGTATTTGTTGAGTTTGTTCGCAGTCATGGGAAGCCTCCTACTATTAGCTCTACCTAGTATAGCAAAATAATAGTAGTAATGAATACGTTTGTCGTCCAAGCTAGGCAGCGGGTAACAAACTGGAATACAATGACGCCAATATTGTAGGCTACTCTCTGTGTAGTAACCCGGTTATATTTACTCGCTCAGGGTGTCGTCGACTTTAGTCAGATTGGAACAGTGATTGTCTACGATGCTGCCTTCGCCGCGCTTTCCTAGCTCTGTATCCCTATCGTGCGGCACGTGATGTGAGTAAGTAAATGCCTTTTGCCGGCAGGATTCCCATTGATAAGCGGCCTATATTACTAGTTTTGGCTGATTAAGCACCTCTCAGTGCAGTTCGCAGTGCCTCTTCTGACTCAGGAGTAGTAACGGCTATTATTCGGTCTTCAGCTTGAAGGACAGTGCTGGCTCTGGGGATGATAGGCTTCTGTTGCTTGCGAAGAAGTAGGGACAAGGTGCTTCCCTCAGGTAATGGCAGCTCCTTCACCGTTTTACCCACTGTAGTTGCATCGGGGGGGATTTTTACTTCTACAATTTCCAGTCCCTTGTCTCTAATGGTTAGCAAATGGGTTAAGGGGTGCGTTGGCACCTCTTCTTCTATATGCTCCAGGATGATATTAGTGCTACTTACGGTAACATCAATACCCAGTTTCTTAAAGATGGCCTCGTTTTTGGGATTTCTGATGCGGGCTATGGTGCGGGGCACATTAAATTTATGCTTGGCCACCTGGCAGGCAACTAAATTGTCTTCATCGTCACCGGTTACCGCAATAAGCATATCAGCCCTGCCAGTGCCGATTTCAGCCAAGGTTGCCGCTTCACAGCCATCACCTCGAAAGCAAATACTGCCCATTTGCTCGGTGATGACTTCACATACGGTAGCATTCTTCTCCACGATAAGTACTTCATGCCCTTCATACAGCAGGGCTTCGGTTAAATAGTAGCCTACTCTACCGCCACCCACAATAATAATATACATATTTCCACCTCAGCTTGTCAGCTTTTCCTTCAACATCTGGGCAAATATGGTGGTTGGGCTAAAGGCTTCTAGCCCCAGAGTGCTGTATAATTCTTGCCGTAGAGGGTCATAGATACGGCAGACTACCCTGGGTACATTGAAGATATGTTTGGCAATTTGAGCAGCCATGACGTTACGATTATCTCCCTGGGTTAACGCCACAAAGATATCGGCTTCCTCTATGCCCGCCCTTTTAAGTGCTGCTTCATCAATGGCATTACCCAGCAGGGCGGTACCATTAAAGTCAGACGGAAGCCTGCGGAAACTATAGGCATCAATGTCCAAAACGGTAACACTGTGTCCCTCCCTATCCAGCAGCGATGCCAATTGGGCACCTACTCGTCCACAGCCCATAATGACTACTTTCATAATATTAAACCTCATTCACGCAGTAGTCCGATGATATAATATCACACGGCAAGGGGCATTTTTTAGTACATAGGGTACTACATTACCCAGGCTGAACTGGCCAAAACGCGTCCCGTAGGTAACGCCCATTACGATTAGGTCAACCTCTCGTTCTACTGCTTCATCGACGATGGCTAGTCCAGCTTCACGGGCTTGCAGTATGTCAGTATCTATCTCATGGTCTTCTTCTTCGGCGGCTGTTTCCATATTGTCCAGTATACCTTCAGCCTTCTTAATCTCAGATTCCATTTCAGCATCTAGCGGCAGGGTACGTTTTATGGTAATAACGTAAACGGCACAAATTCTACTTTTATTCTTCTTAACTATCCGGCAAGCTAGCTTGATAGCTTCTTCGTCGGCTTCAGTGCCAATTACCGGCACTAGAATCTGGTGAAACTCCACGGCTTCTCTTTTTCCACCTGCTATTAATTAACCAGTATTATAATCTTATTGTCAAAAATCTACAATACCTTTTGATGCTAAAGTTGTATTTAAGATTAAATTGATTCCTCTCGTTTTCTCCATACGGTTCGGTGATAAGTGCTCCTTACCTATCGACCAACCATAGGGTTGGGCAATTAGCGTTATAAGCCGTATTAGCCCCTAAACCCAGGATAGTGCTTATTAGCATCTCTTCACTTGCCTGAAGGCTTTTGTTGAAGTTCCTTTATCTGAGCATTTACAATCTGTACTGTGGTGTCTCTGAGCACCTCTAACTCATCGACAGACAGTTTGTCCAGTTGCTCCAGATTATACTGGAGAGCACCTACTATCTCACGGGAAGGGCGCCGCCTGGGAAGCATGAAATAGGCATAAAGGGTGCCGATTATCACACCAAAAAAGGCAATCGTACTGAAAATTGACCAGATTGAACCAATTAACATCCCAGGGGCAGTAATCGGTCCCGGGCTATTAGCACCCTGTGTGTGCATGGCGGTGAAGGTCCACCATAATGCCTGGCCATATGAGTGTATCTGTTCGCTAATTTCTCGCTCAACAAGATAAACACCCCAAGAGAAAAGTAGCCAGAGCCCGATAAGAGCCAGAATTAACGGTATTAAGGGGGTTTCCATGACTATCTGCTTGAGAAATCTAAAAACCGCTGGGATGTCCGGAGCCATGCGGAGCCTTCTGCGGGGTCTCCGCCTACGGATACGGAGCACCTTGTCTCCTCGTTGTAGTGATGTTAGTTCTTCGAGCGCTTCTTCCTCTTTCATCTCCAATGACCTCCACTTCTTGATTTAATTTTATATGCTTATCTCAGTTGCTCCATTTGGCTCATTCCTTACCGGTGCGGTTTAGAGGTAAGTGCTCCTTTCGCCGATATAGATAGAAAGTGATGAAACCAATAACCATCCAAATAATACCTATCCAGCGACTATAGGGCTGGGTAATCAATATTATAATCCATATTATAGAGGTAGCCACTAGACCCAGAATGGTGGTTATGGGCATCTCATATCCCTTGATTCGTAAGTTCCAGCCGAGCTTAAATGGACGTAGTAGCTCTGGTTTTTTAACTCTTAGACTAAGGATGGAGGCATGGGCAAACATGAAGGCCAGTAATGAGCCGAAGGCGTACAGGGCCCCCATGTTTTCGAAGACATTAGCTGCGAAGAACCCCGGCACTAGCATGATAATGGCCACTAAACTGAACAGAATGATTGCAATATAGGGAGTCTTGAATCGGTGATGCACACGACTGAGGGCAGCTGGTACTAGCTTATGGCTCCCCAAAGAGAAGGCTAACCTTGAGATGCCTAGAAGCCCAGCATTAGTAGCTATGAGTAGAATAGTGCCAGCTAGTATGGCTATCAGAGGTTTGAGGATGTCACGTAATAAGGCTATGGGAAGGCTGGCGGCAATGCCGGCTACTGGGTCTCTAGACCACTCAGAGGCAAGCTCCTGTGGTGTCATAGCTGATAGAGACACCAGTGAAATGCCGGCAAAGATAACCAGAACAGTCACTATCATTAAAATTAACGCGTGCGGAACTCTTTTCTCAGGCTGCTTTGTTTCTTCAGCCATTTGAGACATGGTTTCAATGCCGGTATAGGCTATGGTGGCTAAAGCTATCCCAAAAATTAGATTCCCCGCAGTGGGCCAGTTATCAATAATACGGTGCCAAACGATTGTAGGACTGAATATAAGAATAAAACCTATGATTATCAGTGAAACCTGAGTGACTATATCTAGTATGGCAGCGCCTATATTTACGATTGAGGTTTCTCTCACCCCAATGACGTTTATAGCCATAAGGAAAACAACAATGCCCATAGATGTTACCGTACCCAAGATAGGTGAGGCTTTGAATGGCTCCCAGAAATAACCTAAATAGGGTGGTATAGTATAGGCTGAGATTGAAATGGTGACTATATAGCTTAGCATTAGTGCCCAACCAGCAGCGAAGCCAGCCGTATCATTAAAACCGTGTCGGGCAAAGCTAGCTGAGCCACCCGCTTCAGGCAACATAGCGGTACCTTCAGCATAGGTAAGAGCAGTGAATATGAAGAGAATACCAGCAATACCTAGGGCTATCGGGGTAGCCCCCATGGCTACCAGAGCGACGATGCCCAAGGCGTAGTAGATAGACGAGCCAACATTCCCGTAGCCAGCACTGAATAGGGCAGGAACTCCTAGTATTCGTCTTAAATGATAACGCTTAATTCGTCGTGGGCGGAAGATTTTATCGCCAGGCTTGGGCCGCCACCTATTATACATATCTTATTTATCATCCACAATTGGAGAATTTTAGGCTTTTATCTACTGGTTGTCAACTACCAGTTAGCTTGACAAGTATATGCATTTCACCTAGACTAATAGCGGATGTAAGCTAAAGTAGTAATTTAGCCTGAGCGGGAACATTTTGCATCATATATCTAAGCGTGCGACAACAGTTTGTGAGCAGATAGCCGTGTTTCCTAATCATTATCTCCGCAGGAAGCAGCCGCATATTAAAAGTTCCCTTCCCCATTCCCTACTCTGCGGCCTCTTGTTTGCTTTGTATGCTCCTTACGGGCAAAGGAGGAGTAGTTGTGTTTAAGTTCCCCTTTATGCCCCGGGAGGAGAAATTCTTTGAACTTTTTGAGGAAAGTGCACGGAATATGGTAAAAGTATCCCAGGCATTAAAAGAGATGATTAATACCTGGGAATTTGTTGATGGGAGAGTGGCTGAAATAACGGAACTGGAGCACTTTGGAGATACTATTACCCATCAAATTATAGCACAGCTTAATCGCACTTTTGTCACTCCCTTTGACAGGGAGGATATTGCCTTACTGGCTCATACCTTAGATGATGTGACCGACTTTATCCATCATGCAGCTGATGCCATGCTTATCTACAAGATAGACCGTCCCAGCCAGAGAGCTAGGGAGCTAGCTGATATCATTGTGCAGCAGACAATTGAGGTGGAACGGGTAATGCCTCGATTGCGGCATCGGGCTGAGTTAAAGCAGATTCCTGAGTATTGCGTGGAGATTAATCGACTGGAGAATATGGCGGATAGGGTATTCCGCTCAGCAGTGGCCGAGTTGTTTGATGATACCACCGATATTATCCAGATTATTAAATGGCGCGAGATTTATGAACATATGGAAAGCGCCACTGATAGGTGTGAGGATGTAGCTGATGTCCTTGAAGGGGTAGCCCTCAAGCATGCCTGATTCTGAGCTTTACCTTCTTATCCTTATTATAATTCTAGCTATTGGTTTTGGTGTAGTTAACGGTTTCAACGATGCGGCCAATGCCATTGCTCCGGCAATCGGCACCCGGGCTCTTTCTCCCCGAGATGCTCTTATAATAGCTGTTATAGCCAATATGGCTGGCGCTGCTACTGGTACTTTAGTTGCCAAAACTATTGGCAAAGGGATTTTAGTTGAAGCCGCAATCTCGAATTCGGTGGTGATTGCGGCCTTAGCCTCCATTATTATCTGGGGCACACTAGCTACTTACCTTGGCCTACCGATAAGCTTGCACCACGGGTTTATTGCTGGGCTAGCTGCCGCTGGGATGGCAGTTGCCGGTAGTAAAGCTGTGGTATGGAGTGTTATGGAGCGAATTTTGGCGGCGGTAGGTATAGCTCCTTTGCTCGGCTTTGCTGGTGGTTTTGTAGTGATGGTCTGTCTGTATTGGGTGTTCCGACGAAGTGCTCCAGATAAGATGCGAAGACTTTTCAGCAGATTGCAATTTTTGTCTACTGCCTTTATGGCTTATAGCCATGGTAAGAATGATGGTCAGATGCCTATAGGTGTCATCACTATGGCGCTGGTAATTTTTTATAATGATGCTGGTCTGTGGGACCGTCTCTCTTTGTTAGACCCTAACTTGTGGTGGGTAATAGTCGTACCAGCATTGGCTATTAGCACGGGCACGGCTCTTGGCGGCTGGCGGGTTATTAGAACAGTAGGAATGAGGGTTACTACCCTCAGGCCGGTTCACGGCTTTGCTGCCCAAGCCTCAGCAGCTACAGTTATTGAGATTGCCTCACACGGGGCATTTATGGGGCAATGGGGTATTCCGGTAAGCACCACGCATTGTATAAGTTCATCCATTATGGGGGTGGGTGCTACCAAGCGACTGTCAGCAGTGCGCTGGGGAGTGGCAGGCAATATTATTGCTGCCTGGATAATAACCTTCCCTGTCTGTGGTGGGTTGGGTTATTTGTTTTCCTGGCTACTTAAACTAATATTTTAGTTTATAAAACAATCTCCCTGGGAGTTACCCGGCGTTTTTCGGCAGTAATAATAGATGCAATATCTGACACCGCCAGATCAATTTCATCTTGCCTGTTTATAACCATATAGTCGAATAGGGGTAATTGCCTAATTTCCTCCTCGGCAGTTTTTAGTCGTAAGGCCAGGTTGAAGGATGCTTCGGTATGGCGCTGCTTAAGCCGGGTGATAAGTTCCTCTGTTGATGAAGGCATCAGAAAGATAAATACCGCTTGAGGCAGGATTTTCTTAATGGTAGCTGCTCCCTGGGTATCTACCTTTACTATTGTATCCTGCCCCCTGTCCAGCGCTTGTTTGACTGACTGCTTGGGCACACCATAGCAATTGCCGTAGACATTTGCCTGTTCTAACAGCTCGTTACAAGCAACCATCTCCTGGAACCGCTCCGTTGAGACGAAGTAGTAATCTACCTTGTTTCTCTCTTTAGCTCGCTGCTGCCGGGTAGTTACCGTGGTAATATATTCAAGAGGATAGCCCGATGCTCTCATTTTGGCTAAAACTGCATCTTTGCCTACGCCTGAGGGACCGGAGAGAACTATAAGTAGTGGGCTCGACGGCGGGTTATATGGAGTTTTGCTTCTATCCCTCGCCTTTTTCATCGCTTTGCTCTGGCCTTAGCATTGAACCTCCGCGGCTTGCTTGTAATCTGCCAGCGATGGTCTCTGGAGCCAAAGCAGCCAGAACAATATGCCCACTATCAATAAAGATAACCGCTTTAGTTCTTCTGCCACAGGTCATATCAATTAGGAGCCTGTTGTTTCTCCCTTCCTGGATGGTACGTTTGGTAGGTGCTGAGTTTGGTGCAGCTATACCAATTACTTTATTCATGGCTAGTATATTGCCAAACCCAATGTGAACCAGCTCAATAGCCATTTATTATCAACCTCAGAAGATTATTTTTATAATTAAATCTTATTAGCCTGGCGGCTAGATTGAAAAAATTAATTGATTATCCTGTTGGACCAAATCAAGTCTAACCAATCCTAATATTAACAAATAGCTTTACATATTACCCCTCCTTTCTTGGTCAAACTTGGTATCTTCGTAAATAGAGTTGCCTACTTTGGCTAATCAGTGGTATTTATTATCTTATACCCTTATCAAGAATTACGCAATGGGTTAGCGGCTGAAACTAGGATAAAATAGGAAAAATAGTTAAAGAACACGACGGAGATAATCGGGGTAGGTTGGCGCATAGTCTGGATACCAAGGACTTGCACTTACTATTCACTTCGTGATAAATTATAAGGGTTTGAGAGCTACTTCTTGGTGCTAAAGGATTAAATAGGCAGTCTGGTTTGGTTCACGCGCTTTAGTCACCGGTATTATAGTACTGGATAAAGTTGTCTACCGACTGATTACAGACCTGGGTTGTTCTAGATTAGCGAGGTGGAACGAACGATGATTACTTTAGTCATTGATGGTAGGCAAGTTGAGATAAATGAGGGCGCAACAGTGCTTGAGGCAGCGAGAGAGGTTGGTATATATGTACCAACCCTGTGCTATCACCCCGGTATGCCATCCGATGGTTCTTGTGAGCTTTGTCTGGTTGAGATTGAGGGTAGGGAGGATTTCCCCTTCGCCTGTGTTACTCCAGCCACTGAAGGGATGGTAGTTCATACTGATACTGCCCAAGCAAGGTCTTTACAGCGTGAAGTGCTAAAGCGTATCTTGTCCCATCATCCCTGTGCTTGTCTTACCTGTTGGCGCCGCGAACGTTGCCAGCCATATGATATATGTTTACGTAATGTGGCGATAACCCATCGTTGTGTACTCTGCCCACGGCATGGGACTTGTGAGCTGGAAGCAGTAGTTGACTACGTTGGTCTGGGAGAAGAGGAACTCGCCTATAGCTATCGGGACTTACCAGCTGATACCGATAATCCCCTTTTTGATAGAGATTACAATTTGTGTATCAGTTGCGGCCGTTGCGTCCGAATGTGCGAGGGAGTGAGGGGTATCGGGGCAATCACCATGGTGGAGCATGACGGCGAGCGCTTGCCAGCACCGGCTGATGGTAAGTCACTTATTGGCTCAGGTTGCCGGTATTGTAGCGCTTGTGTGGAGGTTTGTCCTACCGGAGCGCTGATGGATAAGGCAGCCAAGTGGGATTTTGAAATTGACCATGAAGAGGTCGCCGTGCCGTGCCACTATGCCTGTCCGGCAGGAATAGATGTTCCTCTCTATGTCCATCTCATTCAAGAAGGGAAATATGCTGATTCCTTAGCGGTAATTA
>Ga0114930_10004869_pt1 | contig 11168 bp, 9 predicted proteins | sample AnhtaG_FD_87300 | JGI IMG/M metagenome (GOLD analysis project Ga0114930, IMG submission 87300) | Deep subsurface microbial communities from Anholt, Denmark to uncover new lineages of life (NeLLi) - Anholt_01485 metaG | ecosystem: Environmental > Aquatic > Marine > Oceanic > Sediment | place... | reverse complement strand
TCAGGAACGCCCATTCGAACGGCATGCCGCGCCGCTCGCACATGGCGCGGATCGCCTCCAGCCGGCCTTCCGGCAGTAGCCCCAGGTCGTGGAGCAGCCGGCCGACCAGGGTCGACTTGCCGTGGTCCACATGGCCCACGACCACGACGGCAAGCTGTCGCGCGGCGGAATCCCTGGATGCGGTCATGCCGGCCCTGAGGCGGTTCTGGCGGTAGCGGCGGCGCGCCGCGTGTATAGCCGGTCCGGCGCGGGGCGACAAGCAATCGTGCCCCGGTCAATCGCGCCCTTGCCGTGGCGCGCGGCGCGACGCTAATGTGCGCCGCCGGCTGCGGGCGGGGCGCGGCCGCATTCGTCCTGGGGGGGAACATGAAACTGCTGCGCTATGGCCCGAAGGGCAAAGAGAAGCCGGGCATGCTGGACGCTTCGGGCTCGATCCGCGACCTGTCGAAAACGGTGAAGGACATCGGCGGCGACGCGCTGACTCCGGCGGGCCTGAAAAAGCTCGCGAAGCTGAAGCCCGAGAAGCTGAAGAAGGTCGCGGGCAAGCCGCGCCTCGGCCAGCCGGTCAATCCGATCGGCAAGCTGATCGCGGTGGGCCTCAATTACGCCGACCACGCGGCGGAAACCGGCTCGCCGATCCCGGCCGAGCCGGTGCTGTTCGTCAAGACGCCCAATTCGTTCGCCGGGCCCAACGACGCGGTCACGTTTCCGCGCGGCGCGACGAAAATGGACTGGGAGGTCGAACTCGCGGTGGTGATCGGCGCGCGGGCGCGCTACGTCAGCGTCGAGAACGCGCTGAAGCACGTCGCGGGCTACACGATCTGCAACGACGTCTCGGAGCGCGCGTTCCAGATCGAGCGCGGCGGCAGCCAGTGGACCAAGGGCAAGTTCTGCGACGGCTTCGCGCCGCTGGGCCCGTATCTGGTCACCGCCGACGAGGTGAACGACGTGCAGAACCTCAGGCTGTGGACCGACGTCAACGGCCAGCGCATGCAGAACGGCAGCACCAAGACCATGATCTTCGGCGTGGCGCAGCTCGTCAGCTACATCAGCGAGTTCGCGACGCTGGAGCCAGGCGACGTGATCATCACCGGCACCCCGCCGGGCGTGGGCCTGGGCAAGAAGCCGACGCCGATCTTCCTCAAGCCGGGAGATACGGTCGAACTCGGCATCGAGGGGATGGGCACCCAGAAGCAGGTGTTCAAGCCGTTCCCGAACAAGTAACCCCGCGGGGCGATCGGCCGCGGCGGCTTGACGTTCCAGCGCTGGAACGCGGCATGTCTTCGCCGCGTCATGTTCCACCGCAGGTCGAACCATGGGTGCGCATGAGCGCCCGGCGCCAGGCAAGCGATGGCGTCCGGCGCCTGTTGCGATAGCGGCGGCTGCGGGGGTCCTGGCCGCCGTGGCTGGCGGCGCGTATTTCCTGGCCAAGCCGGAGGGTGTCGCCTGGCTGTCGGCGCGCGGGCCCCGCGCCCCCGCGCAAGCGGCGGCCGGCCAGCGCCTCTACGCCGAGCATTGCGCGCGCTGCCACGGCGACCGGCTGCAGGGCCAGCCCAACTGGCAGACGCGCAAGCCCGACGGCAAGCTGCCCGCGCCGCCGCACGACGCGACCGGCCACACTTGGCACCACGCGGACCAGCAACTGTTCCAGCTCACCAAGTTCGGCCTCAGGCACATCGCGCCGCTCGGCTACGTCAGCGACATGCCGGCCTATGAGGGCGTGCTGACCGACGAGCAGATCTGGGCCGTGCTGGGCTACATCAAGGAATCGTGGCCGCCGGAGATCCGCGAGCGGCAGGCGCGGATCGGACGGCGGCCGTGAAGCCAAGCTAGCGCCGCAGCGGCGGAATCGGCGGCCCGCGTGGGCCGGTTCCAACCAAGATTCGAGCCGAGCAATCGTGCTTGACCCTGAACCTGCTACAGGCCTTAGCATTTCACGCGGATGCGCGAAGTGGCAGCCACAAAGAGGCTTGCTGCGGTGGAAGGTTGCCGGGCCGCGGGCAGATGCGCTGTCAAGTCCATTCGCGCGTCCAAAGCCGCCGGCAGGCGCATGGCGCTGCCTGGAGCGGGCCGATGAAGGCACGTGCGGGCATTGTGGCGCGCTGGATCGCTCCGGTAGTCGGGACGGGGCTGGCGACCGGCGCTTTGATCTGGCTCTACCGGGGCCTGGATAGCGAACGGTTTTTCGCGGCCGTCGCCGCCGCCGATGCCGGGTGGCTGTTTCTCCTCGCGGGCACGATAATTGCGGAACAACTGGTTCGCGGCTGGAAATGGCGCCAGATTCTCTTCGACCTTAAGCCGATATCGAGCTGGCGACTCTTCGGTGCGGTACTCGCCGGTTATGGCATCGGCGTCCTTGTCCCTCTCGGCGTGAGCCCCCTGGTGCGGTCTTGGCTTGTCGCGCGCCTGGAAGGGTTGCGGATGGCCTGCGTCCTGATGACGGCGGCCATCGAGCGCTTCCTCGACGGAGTCGTTTTTGCGTTGTTCGCGGGGCTCGTGGCGTTCGCAGCGCGGATCCCGGAAGTCGAAGGAGATGTGAGGATCGGCCTCGCAGTCGCAGGCGCGTTAAATCTCGTCCTATTTGCGGGACTTCTGTACGTCGTGTTTGTCGGGCGCTCGCCCCTTGGCCGCGACGAAGCGCGTCTAAGCCGTTGGGTCGATTGGCTGGCCGCCAAGGGGGGATGGCGGTTTGCAGGGATACGATCGGCGATCCGCGAAGGGATCGTTTGGCCGCGCGAACGCCGCCGCCAGGCCGGTGCGGTATTGGCAAGCGTGGCCATGAAGGTCATCGCCGCCACGCATTTCCTTTGGGCGGGCCTGTCCGTCGGCGTGATGCTGGCTTTTTTCGACTACCTGTTCCTCATGGTTTTCGCGGGCTTCGCGCTTGTGCTGGCGCGCTTCATTCGCGTTCCGGGCGGCTTCGTCATCGGATCCGGCTTTGCGCTCAAGCTGCTTGGCGTCCCGGACGAACAGGCGTTGGCGATGATTCTGTTCAACAACTTTCTCTCCATTGCTCTGATGGTTGGGCCCGGACTGTTCTTTCTGTGGCGAAGCGGCGTCGACATCCGGGAAGCGCGATTGGCGGAGACGAAGCGCCATGCCTCCGCCTAAGGCTGGATGCGGGGCCGGTGGCCCCGTTTTCTGGAAGATCGCTGGAGCGGGCGCGGCCTTTCAGGCCGGATCCTCGGCGGTCGATTCCGCGACGGTCGTCGCTAGCCTAGTCAATCATTTGACTGGAAGCGTCTACGCGGTGGGCGCGGCTAGCGCCGTACTGCGTCTGGGTTGGCTTCTACCGCAGCTTGTTGTTGGATTCATGGCCCAGCGTTCCGGACGGCGCATGCCCTTCTACGTGGTCGGCGCTTTCGGCCGCGCGGCTTGTCTTGCCCTGATCGCCGTGCTGCTGGCGGTCGCCGGCGTGCCCGCTGCCGCCTGGACCGTCGGCGGGTTCATGGCGCTCTGGACGCTCTATGCATTCGTCAGCGGCATCGTCGCGGTGCCCTACAACGACATCGTGGGGCGCTCGATCCCGTCGGGCGCACGCAGCCGCATGCTTGCCTGGCGGTTCTTTGGCGGCGGAATACTCGCTTTGGCCGTGGCGACCGCCATACACGAGCTGCTCGCGGCCGGGCCGATCTTAACGGCATACGCGCTTGTCTTCGCACTCGCGTCGGCCCTCATGTTCGTTTCGTCGATCAGCTTCGTTTCCGCAGGCGAACCGCGAACTCCCCCGAAGACCGCCGAATCGCCGCTGGCGTTTCGCGACTTCCTGAAGGGCGGATTCGAGGTGCTAACGTCGGATTCCCGGTTTCGATTGTTTCTCTACACGCAGTTGTTGGGCGGAGCGACCCTCATGGCCCTGCCGTTCTACGTCGTTCTCGCATCCCGGGTCGGCATACGCGTGGAGGCCGTCGGCATCCTTCTGGGCGCGCAGACGGTTGGGTCGCTCGCGTTCAACGCGGTGTGGGGACTGATCGGCGACCGGTTTGGAAAACTCGCGTTGTTGCAGGCCGTGGGAGTGCTTCGTCTCGTCCCGCCTCTCGGCGCTCTTGCCGTCGTCGCCGTTGGCGTCGTTGTTTCGCCGGCGTGGACTCTGTTCGTATTCGCGATCCTGTTCGTCGCCATCGGTGCGCTCGTCAACGGCATGACCATCGGGTATCTGGGTTTTCTCATGGAAATCTCGCCAAACGAGCTGCGGCCCGCCTATTCGGCCTATTTCAATGCGCTTGCCTCTCCCGCCGCGCTATTGCCGTTGGTGGGCGCGGCCGTGGCGGATGCGCTGACCCTCGAAGCTGTTTTCGCCGCCGCGATAGCCGCGGCCATCGCGCAGCTTGTCCTTTACGCAAGGCTGGGTCGCGCGGGAGATCGCCGATGCTGATTGGTCTGCGGCGCGACCTGAAGCGGGTTTGGGTGCCGGTGATCCTGCGGGTTTGGCCGCTCGCGCGGCTTTGGTATCGCGCCTGGGGGCTGGAGCTACGCGGGCGGCCCGGCGACGAAGTCTGGTACTTCGCCTATGGCGCCAACATGCACGACAGTGCGTTCCGGGACCGGCGTGGGATGCGGCCCCTGGAATGGCGAGCTGGCCGGATCGCGGGCTTCAGGCTGCGGTTCAATCTCGAGGGCCGGCCCAAGGGCAAGGCGGCACCCGCGAACATCAGCGCCGATTCCCAAGCCGAGGTGTGGGGCGTGCTTTACCGGATCTCCCGGCGGGACCTGGTTCGCCTGAACGCATCGGAGGGCATTCCCGGATGGCGCTACCGTCCGGTCGATCTTGCGGCGGAAGACAGGCACGGGAATCCGCTTCGCGTCGTCACCTACATCGCCCGCGGGAAGGAGGTGGATGGAAATCCATCGCTTCGCTATATCACGTTGCTACGGGAAGGCGCCGTCGCCCACGGGCTGCCGGATCATTGGCTTCGGGTCCTCGACTCGGTGGAGCACGCAAAATAGCGTTAATAGCCGGCGGGACGGAACGCGTCAGCGCCGCAGCACCGCCACGGCTTCGATCCTGGGCGACCACAGGAACTGATCGATAGGTACGACGCGCTCGATGGCGTAGCCGCCGTCGGCCAGCACGCGCAGGTCGCGCGCCAGCGTCGCGGGGTCGCAGCTCACCGCCGCCACCACCGGAACCTTGCCGGCGGCAAGGGTGCGCGCCTGCTCCAGCGCGCCCGCGCGCGGCGGGTCGAAGACGACGGCGGCGAATTCGGCGAGCTCGCCTGAGGTCAACGGCCGGCGCGCCAGGTCGCGGCGCTCCGCCTTCAGATTGTTGAGCTTGGCCTTGCGCGCCGCCGATTCCAGCGCGGCGATCGCGGCCGGGTCGCCGTCCACCGCGAGCACCGCCCGCTCGCCCGCCAGCGGCAGGCCGAGCGTGCCGATTCCCGCGAACAGATCGGCCACGCGGCCCTTCGGCGCGGACGCCACCGCTTCGCACACGATGTCCCGGATCGCCCGCTCGCCCGCGGCGGTCGCCTGCAGGAACCCGTCCGGCGGCAATTCCACGTCGGCGCCGCCCAGCGTGACGACGGGTGCGCGCCGTGCCGCCACCGGCTCGGCCGAAGCGGGGGCATCGTCGCCGCGGCCGGGCGGGCGCCAGCTCACCCGCGCGAGGTCGTGTTCCACCGCGAATCGCGCCAACCGCTCGCGGTCGGCGAGGCCGGGCGCGGCGGGAAGAGTCAGGGTCAAGTCGAGGCCGGCATCGCTGCACGTGATCGCCACCGCGAAGGCTGCGGGCTTGCGCGCGGGCTTCAGGGCATCGAGGGCCAGGGCGATTTCGCGGCAGGGCCGCAGCAGCGCGGCGATGGCGGGAGCGGTCACCGGACATTCCAGAAGATCGATGACGTCGTGCGCGGCGCGCATGCGCAGGCCCAGTCGGACTCCCCGGGCCGAGCGTTCGCCCGCGAAGCGCACGCGCCGCCGGCTGCCGGGCGGGCTGATGCGCGTCGCCTCCACCGGCGGCGTCAGCCCGTGGCGCCGCAGGGCCGCGATCAGGAGATTGCGCTTCACGTCGCCGTAGAGGCGCTCGTTCAGGTGCTGCCACGCGCAGCCGCCGCACACGCCGAAATGCCGGCACGGCGGTTCGCGGCGATCCGCGGAGCGCGTGACGAACGCCGCCACGCTTGCGGCAAAGCCGTCGCCGCGCCTGGCCTCGATGCGGGCCCGCACCCGGTCGCCGGGGGCGGTGAAGGGCAGATAGACCGCAATACCGTCGGCGCGAGCGATGCCGTCGCCGCGGGCGCCCAACTCCTCGACCGCGACCTCGATTTCGCCGCCCGGCCCGAGCGCGGCCCGCGCCATCGCGTCAGGGCGTGCGCCAGGTGGGCTGGCCCGCCTCGTTCAGCAGCATCAGGCCCGGAACCTCGCCGCTGATGATCGCGAGCTGCGCGCGCGGGCGGCGGCGGCTGTCGTTCATCACCAGGCTGGGGCCGGTCGCCTCGATCGCGGCCAGGCGCAGGCGCAACTGGCCGTTCACGTCGTAGAGCGCGAGCGTCGGCCCCTCCGGCGGCATCGCCAGCGCCGCGCCGGCTTTGCCGTTCTCGCCGTAGATCACCAGCGAGGGGCCGAAGCCGTCGGCGACCGACAGGATCGCCCGGGTGCCCCCGGCCGCGTCGGTCAACACCAGGCGGCTGGTGACGATCTCGTAGGCGGCGGCGCGCACCGCGCCGGTAGACCAGGCGCCCACGGCCGCCAGCGCGGCGGCGCCGGCCACCAGGGCAAGCATGCGGTTGGCGCGCTCCAGCCGGGCGATGCGGCGCGCGAGCTCGGTTGGGGTGATGTCCATCACAGTCCTCCGCGGAAAACCGTGCTTTGGTTGACGCTGGACGCATCCGGCACGGATACTGGCCCGAATTAATAGCCCGGCCAGGGAGCCGGCCCAAGGGCGGGACCCGCGGCACGGGGGCCCGTCGCGCGGGGCGTTGGGGGGAAGGGACATGAAAGCGTCGGACCTGTTCGTCCGCTGCCTGGAGGCCGAGGGCGTGACCCACATCTTCGGCCTGCCGGGCGAAGAGAACGCCGACCTGATGATCTCGCTGCTCGACAGCAAGATCAAATTCGTGCTGTGCCGGCACGAACAGGCCGCCGCCTTCATCGCCGACGCCTATGGCCGGCTCACCGGCAAGGCCGGCGTGTGCCTCGGCACGCTGGGGCCCGGCGCCACCAACCTGATCACCGGCGTCGCCGACGCCAACATGGACCGCGCGCCCCTGGTCTGCATCACCGGCCAGGCCGACACGCGCCGGCTGCACAAGGAAAGCCACCAGGCGATGGACGTGGTGGGGATGTTCCGTCCGGTCACAAAATGGGCGCAATCGGTCTACCATCCCGAGAACATCCCCGAGATCGTGCGCAAGGCGTTCAAGCTGGCCGAGGCGGAAAAGCCCGGCGCGGTGCTGATCGAGCTGCCCGAGGACCTGGCCGAGGAGGACGTCAAGGGCGCGCCGCTGCCGGCGGCGCGCACGCGCCGGCCCGCCGCCGACCACAAGGCGGTCGCCGAGGCGGTGGAGCTGATCGTCGGCGCCAAGAATCCGCTGATCATCGCGGGCAATGGCGCCGTGCGCAAACGCGCGGCGCGGCAGCTGCGCCGGTTCGCGCGCAAGGCCGGCATCGGCGTGGCCAACACCTTCATGGGCAAGGGCGCGGTGCCGATGAGCGACTGGCACTGCCTGTTCACCATCGGCCTTCAGGCGCGCGACTACGTGAACCTGGCGCTCGACGAATGCGACGTGGTGGTGGCGGTCGGCTACGACCTGGTGGAGTACTCGCCCAGCTTGTGGAACCGCGGCGCGGGCAAGAAGATCGTGCATATCGACTTCACGCCCGCCGAGGTCGACGCGCACTATCCCGTCGCGGTCGACGTGGTGGGCGACGTGGCCGATGCGCTGTGGCAGATCAACGAGGCTATCAACCAGCGCTGCGTCGGCCGGATGCCGGTGCACGACATCGCCAGGCGCGCCAAGCTGCGCCAGGCGATGCTGGACGAATTCTCCGCCGAGAAGGACGATCAGGGCTTCCCGGTGAAGCCCCAGCGCATCCTGTGGGACGTGCGCCGGGCGCTGGGGCCGGCGGACATCCTTCTCTCCGACGTCGGCGCGCACAAGATGTGGGTCTCGCGCTATTACCAGTGCGAGGAGCCGAACACCTGCCTCATCTCCAACGGCTTCTGCTCGATGGGCTTCGCGCTGCCGGGCGCGATCGGCGCCAAGATCGCGTTCCCCGACCGCAAGGTGCTGGCGATCTGCGGCGACGCCGGGTTCCTGATGAACGTGCACGACCTGGAGACCGCCGTGCGCCTCAAGGCCAACGTCGCGGTGATGATCTGGGACGACGGCGAGTACGGCCTGATCAAGTGGAAGCAGCAGAACGCCTTCGGCGGGCGTCATTCGGAGCTGGCGTTCAACAACCCGGACTTCGAGCTCCTGGCGCGCTCGTTCGGCGCCTGGGGCCGGCGCGTGAAATCGGCCGACGAGGTGGCGCCTGCGCTGGCCGAGGCGTTCCGCCAGCCCGGGCCCGCGCTGATCGCGGTGCCGGTGGACTACGGCGAGAACATGAAGCTCACCAAGCGGCTGGGCAACCTGGCGGTGCCGATCTGACGGCGGACGGACGCAGCGGCGGACCAGGCGAAGGGACTGGGTATGAGTTTCAAGATCAAATTCTGGGGCGTGCGCGGCAGCATCGCCTGTCCGACCGGCAACCACGTCGCCTTCGGCGGCAACACCACCTGCATCGAGGTGTCGATCGACGGTCGCACCATCATCTTCGATGCCGGCACCGGCATCCGCAACGTCGGCCATTGGCTGTTGCGCAAGCGCGTGCGGGAGGCGACCGTCCTGCTCACCCACACGCATTGGGATCACATCAACGGCTTCCCGTTCTTCTCGCCCGCGTTCCGCACGGACCGGCATTTCCGCCTGCTGGCCGGCGCCTCGCAGGCGCATGGCGGCCTGCGCCAGGTGATGGCGGGGCAGATGTCCCACCCGTTCTTTCCGGTGCCGCTCGAGGCGCTGCGCGCGCGCCTCGACTTCGAGGATTTCGCGGCCGGCGAGACGTTCCGGCTCGGCCACGCCGTCGCGGTCAAGACCAAGCCGCTCAATCACCCCGACGGCGCCACCGGCTACCGCATCGAGCATGGCGGGCACTCGGTATGTTTGGTGACGGATACCGAGCACCTGCCCGGCAGGCCCGACGAGAACGTGCTTGCGCTGATCGAGGGCGCCGACCTGGTGATCTACGATTGCACCTACACCGACGCCGAGTTCGTCAACAAGGTCGGCTGGGGGCATTCCACGTGGCAGGAGGGCGTGCGGCTGTGCCGCGCCGCCGGCGCCCGGTCGCTGGCGATCTTCCACCACGATCCCGAACACGACGACCGTTTCATGAGCAACATCGAATCCAAGGCCCGCGCCACCTGGGCGCGCGCGTTCGTGGCGCGGGAAAACCTCCGGATTCGGTTGGACTAGCGGGGCTTTGTTGACGCGGTACGGGGCGCGACATAGCCTCGCAATGGCCTGCCAGGGGTGAGGCGGGGGTTGGGCATGGCCGAGCATTTCAAGGTAGCCATCGTGGGCTCGGGTCCGGGCGGCATGAGCGCAGGCGGCCGGGCGGCCCAAGCCGGCGTCACCCACGTCCTTCTGGAAAAGACCGACCACCTCTCCGACACGATCCATAAGTACCAGAAGGGCAAGCTGGTGATGGCGACGCCCGACATCCTGCCGCTGCGCAGCCCCATGGAGTTCGCCATGGGCATCCGCGAGGACATCCTCGGCACCTGGGACCGCCAGACCAGGGAACTCAAGGTCAACGTCCGCTACAACGCGGAAGCGACCAAGATCGTCAAGGGCGACAAGGGATTCACCGTCTCGGTCAACGGAAGGGAAGCCCTGACCGCGGACAACGTGGTGCTCGCCATCGGGCTGCAGGGCAACCTGCGCAAGCTCGGCGTGCCGGGCTCGGACAACCACCCGCGCATCCAATACCAGCTCGACGATCCCGGGGAGTATGCCGACGAAACCATCGTGGTGGTCGGCGCCGGCGACGCCGCGATCGAGAACGCGGTCGCGCTGGCCAAGCAGAACAAGGTGGTGATCGTCAACCGCGGCGGCGAGTTCGCGCGCGCCAAGCAGGGCAACCTGGACCTGATCTCCAAGTCGATCGAGAAGGGCGCGCTCGACTGCATGTACAGCTCGAGCCCCCTGCGCGTCGACCCGGCCGAGGGCGGCCGCATGAAGCTGGTGCTGAAGACCGCCGAGGGCGAGGCGCAGGTGGACTGCGACCGCATCATCGCGCGGCTGGGGGCGCTCGCGCCGCGCGCGTTCGTCGAATCCTGCGGCATCGCGTTCCCAAGCAAGGACCCCACCGCCCTGCCCGAGCTGTCGCCGACCTACGAATCGAACGTGAAAGGGCTTTACGTGATCGGCGCGCTTGCCGGCTATCCGCTGATCAAGCAGGCGATGAACCAGGGCTACGAGGTGATCGAGTTCATCCAGGGCAACCGGGTGAAGCCCGCCGACGAGCCGATCCTGGAGCAGAAGTTCGCCGCGCTGCTGAACCGCTACACGGTCGACGAGCTGCTGGTGGCGATCCAGAAGACGATTCCCGTGTTCTCCGGGCTCACCGTCCTGCAGTTGCGCGAGGTGCTGCTGGGCAGCGAGGTGCACGCGCCCGCCGCCGGTGATACGGTGTTCGAGCGCAACGAGTTCACCAACACCTTCTACACGGTGTTCGAGGGCGAAGTCGGCATCCAGATCGACCCGGCCAACCCCGACGACATGGTGCGGCTGGGCGCCGGCGAGTTCTTCGGCGAAATGGGCCTGATCTCGGGCCGCCGCCGCTCGGCCGCGGTGGTCGCCACCCAGCCGTCGGTGCTGATCGAAACCGCGCGGCGCGAGATGATCAAGCTCATCAAGTCGGTGCCGAAGGTCCAGAAGGCCGTGGACGCGGCCGCGGTGGAGCGCCAGATCCGCAGCTACATCGCGCCCAACCTTTCCAAGACCGACATGCAGCAGATCCTGGCGACCGCGAAGCTGCGCGGCTTCAAGGCAGGGCAGACGCTGTTCAGCGAGGGCGATCCCGCCGACGGCATCTACCTGATCCGCAACGGCAGCGTCACCGTCTCGCAGCGCATGGCCGGGCGGGAGGTGGTGGTGAGCTACCTGCCGGCCGGCAATTACGTG
>Ga0114930_10004868_pt1 | contig 11169 bp, 8 predicted proteins | sample AnhtaG_FD_87300 | JGI IMG/M metagenome (GOLD analysis project Ga0114930, IMG submission 87300) | Deep subsurface microbial communities from Anholt, Denmark to uncover new lineages of life (NeLLi) - Anholt_01485 metaG | ecosystem: Environmental > Aquatic > Marine > Oceanic > Sediment | place... | reverse complement strand
GTAGGTATAATCACGCGGGTGCGGTCCGAAAACAATGCCGCCATGTCGCCAGATAGGCGAACGTGCTGTACCTGCCCGGGCTCGTCCGGTTCCTTTCTGCCGCCAGGGCTTGCGTGAACTACCGCTTACTTCGGACCGACGTTTAGTAGCCGCCGTACCTTTTCTCTGATTCGTTTCATACATTATAATGACATCCCGCAAAAGCCTCTTATGGACCTCCTGGCCGAAGATGGATTCATCGATATTTACCTTATCGACCGGTTGGCCCTGTTGGTTATAAAGCGGTAATTCTATCATAGGTTTTCCTACTTCTTCTTACCTCTTGAATGAGCCCTGGATTTCTCTTTTACTTTCACTTCGGCCGGTTTAACCAGATTAGTTTTGTTAATGATGACATAACCACCGTTAGGTCCGGGTGCCGCCCCTTTGATGAACAATAAATTCCGTTCCTTGTCGATGCGGACGACTTCAAGATTCTTTACTGTAATCCAGTCAACCCCATAATGACCGGGCATATGCTTACCGACCCTGATATGGGTTAATCTGGGGTCAGAACCAATGGCACCAGGTCTTCGAACATTCCTCGAACCGTGGGTTTTGGGTCCACGTTTCTTATTCCATCTTTTTATCATACCCGCAAAACCACGTCCTTTAGTTAAAGCGCGCAGGTTCACTTTCCAGGTATTCTCAAAAATATCCACTTTAACCGCATCGCCCAGCTTACAATTAGAAACTTCTTTCTCGCCGTTTTCCCCGGGTGGAAAACGAAATTCCTGAATGAACCGCTTGGGTGTAGCCTTAGCTTTTTGTAGATGTCCTAAAAGTGGTTTGGTCGTTTGTTTCTTCTTCCCGTTACCAAAGCCTACCTGCACCGCATTATACCCGTCGGTCTTGATAGTCTTAACCTGCAGGACCTGGCAAGGCCCGGTCTCCAGAATGGTTACCGGGACCACATGGCCCTTATCAGTAAATATCTGGGACATACCTATCTTCATACCAAGTAAGCCGGGTAACATAATTATATCTTTATCCTTATTTCTACGCCCGCGGGTACATTAAGATTGCGCAAGGCATCCACGGTCTTGGCCGAGGGTTCAGTCAGGTCGAGCAAACGCTTATGAGTGCGTATCTCGAACTGTTCCCGTGATTTCTTATCCGCATGAGGCGATCGCAGCACCGTGTAGCGTTCGATCTTAGTGGGCAAGGCAATGGGCCCGATAATCTTGGCCCCGGTTCTTTGAGCCGTTTCCACTATCTCGGTGATAGACTTATCTAAAACCTTGTGGTCATAAGACTCAATCTTTATTCTGATTCGCTGGTCTTTCACGGTCTTTCCTATCTTTATACAAGCCCGCTATATTACAGACAAATGATATAATGTCAAGATAAATATATTACTTTTTAACAACTTTAGGCGGGGCGACCATAGTCTGCTACTTAGGTCGGGGGCGGTACTCGTAGGGCTCCAAAGAATATGAAGCCCGGCCCTGGGTCAAGGACCTGAGTGTGGTGGCATAACCAAAAGTTTGCGCAATTGGGATCGTACCGTGTACCACTCGCGTCTGAGCCACGGTATCCATGCCGACAATTTCACCCCGGCGGCTCCCCAGGTCATTAATCACTTCGCCCAGATATTCTTCCGGGGTAACAATATCAAACTTCATAATCGGTTCCAGCACCACACACTCAGTTGATGCCAGGGCATTCCTAAAAGCCAAAGCCGCGGCCGCATTAAAGGCGACATCGCTGGCTTCCCCCGGTCGGGAGACCCCGTTGAGCACGGTTATCTTCAGATAAATCATCGGATAACCCATCTCACTGCCGGAAAGGGCACTGCTCTGGAGAGATTCCCTAATCGCCGGGATGAACTGTTTGGGTATGGACTGGGGCGGTATCTGATTATCTATATAGGGATGAAGACGAGACCGGTCCGGTTCAATCTTAATGCCTACTTTAGCATAATGCTGTTTTTCACCTATCTTCCGGTCAAACTCACCCGTGGCCTCAGCCGGTGCGGCCACAGTTTCCTTATAGGCCACGCGTGGTTCACCCACATTAGCGTCCACCTTAAACTCCTTAAACATCCGGTTCTTAATCACCTCCAGGTGTAACTCGCCCATTCCCGAAACAATCAACTGCCCGGTATCTTCGTCAGACCTGGTCCGGAAGGTCGGGTCATCTTTGGACAACTTATTCAATACCTCCAGTAGTCGTTTCCGGTCTGCGGACAACTTAGGTTCGATGGACATAGAGGCCACGGTTTCAGGGAAGACTACTTGTTCATAGAGCACCGGATGGTTACGATCACAGAGCGTGTCTCCGGTCGAGGTATGTTTGAAGCCAATCACCGCGATAATATCCCCGGCCTGAGCCTGCTTGGTAGCTGAACGTTCGTTAGCGTGCATGATAAACATTTTACTAATCCGTTCCCGTTTATCCGTTCGGGGATTATAGACCGCGGCGCCTTCGTTTATCTTACCGGAATAAACCCTGAGATAAATAAGTTCACCGTGTCGGTCCGTGGTCGACTTAAAGGCCAGCCCGGAAAAATGCTCCTCCGGTGTGTGACGCCGCGAAATCTTCTTGTCACTCTGCTTGGGGTCATAGCCCTGTACGGGTTCAAGGTCCGACGGCGCCGGCAGGTAATGTATTACCGCATCCAGTACCGGCTGGACGCCGATATTCTTCAAGGCCGAACCGCAAAAGACCGGGGTTACTTTATTGGCTAAGGCGGTCTCGCGAATCGCCCGGTAAAGCTCTTCCGGTGCTATGTCCTGTCCGGCCAGGTAAGGTTCGAGCAGTGCATCCACGTTCTCCGCCAGGATCTCCTTCATCCGATTATGATACTCCTGACTCAAATCCCGGTGTTCTTCGGGTATATCCGTTAACTCATACTTCGTGCCTAAAGACTCTTCATCAAATACAATGGCCTTCATACGAATCAGGTCAATGACGCCTTTAAGAGAACTTTCCTGTCCCAGCGGCAACTGGACCAGCAGGGGAATTGTCTTTAGTTTGGACTTCATCTCCTCAATGACCCTGAAGAGGTCCGAACCAACCCGGTCGAGTTTATTAATAAAGGCCATCCGGGGGATGTGGTAACGATCGGCCTGGTGCCAGACGGTTTCGGACTGCGCTTCTACTCCGCCCACACCGCAGAAGATGACAACTACGCTATCCAGGACGCGGAGCGAACGTTCCACCTCAGCCGTAAAATCCACGTGGCCCGGGGTATCAATAATATTGATACGGTGGTCATTCCAAGAACAGGTCGTGGCCGCGCTGGTAATGGTGATGCCGCGGCGTTGTTCCTCTTCCATCCAGTCCATGGTGGCCGTACCTTCATGCACCTCACCCATCTGGTGCTCCTTACCCGTGTAATAAAGTACGCGTTCGGTAAAGGTAGTCTTGCCCGCATCAATATGGGCGATAATACCGATATTACGAATCTTCTCTAACATATTTATAAGCTTAGAGCGTAGTCGCCAGAGGCGACCCTGTTGCCACGCTTCGGACCCGCCTCAGGCGGGATAAACTAATTACCGGATAATTATACAATAAAAACTAATAGGGTCAATAGAAAAAACCCCGGCAGAGGGAGACCAGGGCTTTGGATCAAACCGAGAACATTTCTTTGACTACCTCAGACTCAAGGTATATAATATAACCCAAAAGAGTTACCTAATTATGGTACATCCCGATGGGCACGGCAGTACCATCGAGACTGAGCATTAACAAACGTTTCCTTTTCCGCCCCATGACGATAAAAGATATTCTTCAGACCATAAAAAAGTGGTTGTTCTTAGAAGATACTCAGGTAGTTGAGGTATTATTAGCCACTATTATTGCCAACCGATTGCCGACCGACCCGGTCTGGCTATTCATCATTGCGCCGCCGAGTAGCGCCAAAACCGAATTAATCAGGGCCTTAAATAAAATCCCCCAGATTTATTCCATCTCCAATCTTACGCCCCAAACATTTGTCTCAGGTAGGATAAGTAAGGATACTTGTAGTCTGCTTCCGCAACTCAATAATAAGATTCTAACCCTTAAAGACTTCACCACCGTCTTAACCATGCACCGGGAGAATAGAACCGAGTTATTAGCCCAACTGCGCGAGATTTACGATGGCTATTATAAAAAGGTCTTCGGCACAGGTCTGGTCGTTGAATGGCAGGGGAAAATGGGATTTATCGCCGGCGTGACGCCCATCATTGATACGTATTACTCCATCTATCAAGTCTTAGGCGAACGCTTTATCCAGTACCGCATGGCGGAATCTGAGGCCGTGATTATGGCCAAAAGGGCGATGCGAAATGTCAGCCAGGAAAAACAAATGCGGTCAGAAATAAGCGCGGCATTTGCCCAATTTATCAGTGCCATTGATATGCCGGAATTCACCCAGATTAAAATCCCTGAGGAGATTAATGACAAACTGGCCCACTTAGCCGCCTTTTGTGTCCGAGCCAGAAGCGGTGTCATCAGAGGTCGCACCCAGTCCGGAAAAATCAGTTATATCCCTGAACCTGAAGCGCCGGCCCGGCTGGCTAAACAACTATTGACTTTAGCCTGCGGACTGGCTATCTTACATAATTCCAAAGAACTGACCGAACAAGATTATACGCTAACTTATCGGATAGGTATGGATACCTTGCCTAAAATGCGCTTAGAGATTTTAAGACTGGTGAAAAACCAGCCTGAACCTTTAACGACTACGGAACTGGCCGAGAAAACGGATTACCCGGCTAATACGCTCAGAAGACATCTTGAAGACCTGCAGGCGTTAAAAGTGATTAAGCGGTTATCTCACCACTCTGGAGTGGTGAGGCGAGGACGGCCCGCAGACAGGTGGCAATTATCTGATTTAGCCAGAGATTTATTGGATAAAGCAAAACCTGCGTCCGGATGACCCGGTCGGAGGCAGGAAAGATTTTATACCAACCGTGTCGGGTGGGTATAGTAGCAGGGCTAATAGGGGTTTAAGGAGCGCAAAAAAATCGCACTACCCACAGGCTAATATAGGGGATGATTAGGGATGATATCGGGTATGGTTAGGGGTAATATCGGGTATGAATAGGGGTAATATCGGGTATGAATAGGGGTAATATCTGGTATGGTTAGGGGGAATATCTGGTATGGTTAGGGGTAATATCGGGTATGGTTAGGGATAGTATCGGGTATGAATAGGGGTAATATCGGGTATGGTTAGGGATAGTATCGGGTATGGTTAGGGATAGTATCGGGTATGAATAGGGGTAATATCGGGTATGGTTAGGGGTAATATCGGGTATGGTTAGGGATGATACAGGGTATGGTCAGGGATGATACGGGGTATGGTTAGGGACCATACGGGGGATGGTTAGGGTCAGTAGGGGTATTCTCAGGGGGTAGTGGGGGGTACTCCCCTTGCCCTAAGACCTTGCTTTTAATGGAATTAGGTGAGGATGAGGGTAAAAGGTGTCCTAACCCAGTCACAACTCTATTATTAGGAGGTAATTATGTCAAAATATATGATAGCTAACGAGGCCCGCCTGACGGGGAGGCAGGTCTGCCAGTATTTAAGGATATGCCGAAAGACTCTCTACCGGTTGGTCAAACGAAAGAGACTAATCGGTTACAAAACTCCTCGTGGCTGGCGTTTTAAGTGGGCCGAGGTCATAGCGTATGTGAGAATCAAATATCCAGGACGGGTCTTTCCTGGTGCGATGCTAATAAAATATCATCAGGCACCTCATAAATATCGGGTTACTAAAGAGAAGCGAGGTTTGGTCGGGCGCTTAAGCCCGCGGCCGGAATACCTCAAGAGGCTCTCGCCCGAAAAACGAGCCCGGGAGTATTTCAAACCGATAAAATACCATAGGGTTCGCTTAGAGGGTAACTTGTTGATTATCGTGGTCAGTCACCGCCACTTTGACCGTTTACCCAAAGCCGAAAAAACTTGGTGGTTAAGATTTGAGATGTCGCGCCAGAGGCCACCCTGTCGCCCGGATCGACCCTGAAGGATACCACAGACCCGTCCTCTGGCGGGAACCCCGAAAGCATTCGGGATAACTACGTGCTTGCGTTTTAAGAGGTATCAGGTGGCGTAATTACCACCTTAACCCCAGACACTACGTAAGCACGATTTTTAGAGTGTTGAGATTAGTTTATGTTATGTGTTATGTACTCTGAATTAGCTTAACGAGTAACGGTAACCCTTCTGGTGCTAATTAGCCCACACGTGAGAAGAGCTATGCAATAATCCAGAACATCGGCACGGGTGTATATCTCATAATTGTCCGAACCCTTTGCCATACCTTTCGTATCCAGTTCACCCATTGGTACTACACTTAGCAAATAACTCTGGCGCTTTGATACCTGAAGATTAGCAGATGGTCCTCTGCCTATCGTATGATGGTGAGACATACAACCGACCAAGACAACGCTGGCCAATAAAATCATCAGTGCTATTTTCCGTATTATCGTCATACTTTCTCACCCCCTTTCTATCGTTCATTTTTATCTTAATGGTTAAAAGTCTGGACGGTTACCATGTAGAGCTGGTAACCAACTACGGGGGGATCATTGTAAACACCATTTTCGATCACCTCTACCTGAACGAATCCATCTCCGGGGTACCAAACATGATCTATCTCATAAGTGGTACCGTCCCCAATAGACATGGGTATTTCGTGCCATAGGGTAGTCGCAAACATCCATACCGTAACCGCCTGCCAACCGGCTTCGACCCCGGTCAAACTAATTTCTGGGATAATCATTCCTCCAGGATTAGCGGTGGGTATGAACTGATAGGAGTTGAACGAAATCAAGGCATCTTGTCCTGGGGTACCGGGGGTGCCAGACGAGCCACTCAGGCCGTCATCGCCATCATCACCTTTAAGCGGGCAACCACCACCAAGCCCGACAGAGACAATACCCGCCAATAAAATCATCAGTGCTATTTTCCGTATTATCATTATTCTTTCTCACCCCCTTTCTTAACCCCGTGGTGATACCCCACCAGGGGTGTTACCATTATGTATTTGTCCCTTGGATTAAATAGCCATTAAGGAACAATATGCGCTTCTTGATAGATAGCCTCGTTCCCATTATCGTCCACAACTGCAAGCTCCCAATAATAAATCCCTGGGGTAGCTATGGGGTCAAGGTCATAGTCAACCCAGGTCTGGGTACTGGGCATATCATCAGTTTCCCAGAAATCGTTTCCGTCAACATCCACCATCTCAAGCCAGTAGGTATAAGAGGCTGGCGGTGAGGTCGGGGCAACCCAGATAAAGGTGGGTAAAGTAGGGTCACCCGTAGTAGTCAAATCAATCGCAAAAGAGTCAAGCACAGTGGTCACAGATGCGTTTAGTGTTTCATTGCTTTCATCCGAGTAGGTAACATCAAAGGTATAGGTCTGGCCTACCTCTGGTCTGATTGAGCCAAGATTGAATGTTGCAACGCATCCATTCATATAGTAGCCTATGTCCCTGGGAACTGCGAGATTCGGAGCCACCGTAAGCACTACCTTGACCGGCAATTTCATCGCCTGATAAATCTCCATAGATAACCCGTAAGATTCGGCTGAGTCGGACAACCGGTGCCAGGTTGCTATACCTTTTATAGCATTGTCTGCGGTAAGCGTAATATTCTTATCAGTTACGGGAACAAAGTCTACGGTAACTGATTGCGTGGCTTCTCCTTCAAACCCCATATTACTAATGTCGCCCAGGTCCATTAGACCATTCTCATTCATATCAATAAAGGCAATTAACATGAAATCGCCATTGGCTACATTAAGGACCTCGTAGTCCATGGGACTTGTTAGGGTGGTGGTAATAGTCCAGAAAACACCTGCGCCAGTATCGCTATACACAACCACACACATGGTTTTTCCTTCGGCTTCAACCGGGAACGAGACCTGACCGGAGACAGTATAGCCACCAACGGGTGGGTTGATGGTTACCGGTCCAAAGGTATCGGACTCAGCACTTTCGGCACCGTTAAGTACGGACGTGACCACAAAATAGTAGTCGTTCCCATTGGTGAGAGAATCCATGAATAAATGGGTATCATATCGTGCCGGAGTAGTCGTAGAGATTGTGAAACTGCTCTTACTAACCCCGATATCGCCACAATAGACATTGTAAGACTCGGCTTTCTCACAACCCTGAACATCTACACTGACATCCCAAACGAGAAATGCGGACTCATCGCCTGGCATGACCGCGAGACCGGTTGGTGAAATTGCAGATGGAGGTGTTGGGTCGAGAAGGGTAATGTCTATGCCGGTAAGACTGGAGTTGGTAACGGTTATTATAGCCGTGTTACTAATGGGGCTAATGGAATTCGGACATCCTTGACCGATATAGTCCATCCAAGCATAAAGACTATATTCTCCTGGCTCGACTCCCCGGATGGTATATGTCCCGGTGGGTGAAATACTTGTCCCGAAACCCATCCCGTTATTATCACCTGCCTTAATAAATATACGACCGGTTTTTGCACCCTCATAGGATATAGTTCCAGAGATATCATAAGTAGGCAATAGTCCTGTGGTAAAGTTCCAGACAATACCCGTAGTTGTCCCGGCACTGTTCTTAGCATCAACCCGCCAGTAATAGGTGGTCATTGGTGCAAGACCGTCTTTTGGTCCGGGAAGACTTGTGTTCGTAGTATTTTCTACGAGTGTTGTTGGTGGATTGAAATCGTCTGCATAGACATTATAACTTGTGGCTCCACTGGCTGACGCCCAGCTTAATCCAGTATTAGTAGACACATCAGTCGCCCCATTAGCCGGATTAGGTGAGACAACCTGAGCGGGTAATATACCACTACTGCCACTAGAACTACTGCTCTTCTTACACCATCCGCCATAGCCTAAAATCATTACAGCCAGTACCCCTATTATCAGCCCTATTTTACTTATTCGCTTTCCCATATTTACCTCCTTCTTAATTAACAGTTTCTATCTCTTAAGTACGACTACGATTAGAACAGTCAATACGGCTATTGTAAAGACGACTAAAATTATTACTGAATCAGCATCCAATTTACATATTCCTACTAACAGCGATGTACTATTATCATCAATATAATAGCAATTATCATTATGATTGCAATAGCAAAGCAACCAAGTCTTGATTCTTCCTTATCGTCCTTATTTTCTGGCATCTTCTTTCTGTCGCTTTGTTCTTAGAGCGTCTTTACTACGTCTTCTATGTATTCTCAATATCCGGTTATTGACCTCTTACTCAATCCATTGCTGAAGTATATAAGCGTCAAACCGCCAGCTTTTACCAAGTTTGAACCCAGGCAGTTTACCTGCCCGCGTTAATGTCTGAACAGTCTTTTCTGATAGCTTGAGTAACTTACTTACCTCTTGGGTAGTTAATAATTCTCTTAGCATGGGTTTTACCTGTACGGACGCTTAATATCGGTATTTTACCCTCTACCTAACAATCCTGTCAAGCAATATATTATTCTATCTCCAAATAGTAGCCAGGATACGGACGAAGGGGCCGCGTACGGAATAGTCCGCATCATTTATCAGGTCGTCAGTGAAGTCGGTGAAGTTGTAACCCGCCCCGAGTTGGATATGGTCGCTTACCTTATAAATCGCCTCTACTAAGAAGCCTGCCTTCCGGTCGTCAGCCAGGTCCTGGGTAAGTATCCTGTATTCAAGTCCGGCGGTCCAGTCTTCCAGGAAGTCATAGTTCAGTCGGTTTATCCATAGAGTGGTGCGGCTGTCCACCCAGTCATAGCCCGATACTTTTTCCTCGGCATCTTTGAGGGCATATTTTTCCACGACCTGGAAAGAGGGACTGATATCATAGGCGCCTTCCAGGGCATAAACCTGGGCGCGTTCTTTCTCCACAGTCATAAAATCATCCGGATTAATGGGGGTGAGGTCTATCAAGTAGGTGTATTTGCCTAAGAGGTTAAGTTTATCCCATTTGATTGGTCGCAAGGCCACGCCAATACCATATTCCCTGAACAGGGCTTCGTTTTGGTCAGTGGTGTCATTATCCGTGCGTGACCAGTTGGCCCGGCCTAAGAGGGTCAGGTCTTCGGTTAAGAGGTATTTGATATTATTACTGGAGAGGAATTGTTCTTTGTCTTGCCCGCCTACCGGCGAGGCAGGCGTGCTTTCATCAACCCGGGCTTCTATCTTAGATGAAATAGTGAGCTTTTTCTTATCAAAGTAGTTGACTTTAACTGAGGCGGATTTGCGGACCGTGTCCGAGCCGTCAAAGTTATTAATAAGCCCGCGTTCGAAGTTACAACCTAAGCTTAGTTGGTCACTCAACCGGCTGTGCTGGCCTAGGGTCGTGGCTTGAGTCTCGCTTGAAGATGAGGTGCGCGATTCCTGTTGAGCAAAGACCTTGGTCTGCTGGCTAACCTGGCTGGTTACACCCGCGGCAACAGTGGAGGTCCGTTCCTTAGTTCTCTGATTCTTCGGTCCTTCGGTAATGCCGTGATTGAAGCTGGTATAGACCTGGGTCTTGCCGTCCAAGGTGGAACGGAGAGTTAGGAGCAAAGAGTTACCATCAGTGCCGCTGGTGCCTTGGAGTTCGGTCGTCAGGAAGTCAATGAGCTGGGTGGAGACACCGGCCGTGGTCTGGTGATTGGCCTGGCCTTTGAGAGAGTTTTGCTGGCCCAGAAAGATATTGGTCTGTTTTGATAACTGGTAATCGGCCCGCAGGGCGCTCAGGCTGGTGTCGCGGTTGGTCTCGCTGGTGATATTGGCCAGCGGGTCAACGACCTTTTGATAACGGTATTCACCGGTCAGGGTGAGTTTGTCCTTGCAATAGATGCTCTGAAGGCCGGTGGTTTCGGTTTTGTGTCCGCCGACCAGGGCGCTGGAAACCGCGTGAGGATTCTTCAGGAGCCGTTGGCCGTGGTGATTGAGCTTGAGATTCATCTGCTTGGATAGCTTCGTGTTTACTGAGACGCCGTATTTTCTGGTGCCCTGATGGGTGATTATCTTAGACGAGGTAAAACCAGCCTGAAGTTGCTGGTAGTAGGCCTGGATATGGGTATCGTCATCCACCTGGGTATCAGTATTAATAATGTAAGCGCTTCCTTGGCTGGTGGGGGCGTTATTCAGGTCACTGAAGCTGAGTCCGCCGTCAAGTGAGATATGGCCGGGTATGCCGCGTGAGACGGATTCGGCATATTCGGCCG
>Ga0114930_10004866_pt1 | contig 11173 bp, 8 predicted proteins | sample AnhtaG_FD_87300 | JGI IMG/M metagenome (GOLD analysis project Ga0114930, IMG submission 87300) | Deep subsurface microbial communities from Anholt, Denmark to uncover new lineages of life (NeLLi) - Anholt_01485 metaG | ecosystem: Environmental > Aquatic > Marine > Oceanic > Sediment | place... | reverse complement strand
TAATCAATTATTGCTACTCTATCACATAGTGCTTCTGCTTCTTCAATATAATGTGTTGTAAGGAATATGGTTTTACTTTTAGTTTTGAGCGATCCAATAAACTCCCATGTCGCTCTCCGTGCTCTTGGATCCATACCTACAGTTGGTTCATCTAAAAACGCTATTTTAGGGTCGTGAATTAACGCAATTATCATATTAAGTTGTCTTAGCATCCCACCACTATATCCTTTGGTTTTTCTTCTACTTCCTTTAGATAAATTTAGAATTTCTAATAGTTTATTGGTCTTATCCTTTATTTCAGCTTTTTTCATTGAATGAAGCTTCCCAAAAAGTTCGATATTCTCTAATCCCGTAAGAAATTTAAAAACTGATGGTTCCTGAGGACACACTCCAATTAATTCTTTGATATGAGAAAGACCATCAGATATATCATAACCATTAACAATTGCGATTCCACTTGTTGGTTTTAAAAGTCCAATCAGTATATTAATCGTTGTTGTTTTTCCTGCTCCATTCGGTCCCAAAAAACCGAATAATTCTCCAGATTTTACTTTAAAGGAGGCATCATCTACCGCGATAACATCATCATATCCCTTTTTCCCTTTGAATATTTTTCTTAGATTTTGTACTTCTATCGAAAATTCACCATTAGGATTTATGATATTTTCAGGTTTTTCATATGGTTTTATTTTAGTTTCCGACATTTTATTATCACTTCCGTATTTTTTAATTAATTTAACTTTACTATCATTATAAATTATCTTTAGTCCAATATTTGATATAGAAACAACATGGATCGTTTTTAATTTTAATGATAACCAGCTATAACAGAAATGGAATAAATATATAAGTAAAATGGGAGTTTTTTAACCCACTTGGGTGAAAAATGGTACAATAAAAAAACATTAATTCTCTAAACTATGATTTCTTTGCTTCCTTAGAAGAAATTTATAATTATATTTATAAATAATTTTTTCAATTTTATGACCTAATTATCACCATTATATTGAAAGAATGAGGAACTGTTAATTATAAGTTTATCTCTTGAATCTTCTCTTTAAGATAAGTTTCTCTCCATGTAGGGAAATTAATTCCTTCAATAAGTATTGTAACTTCTACAGAATCATAATTTTCTGAAACAAGTGAAGATTCTATCTCTTGAAGTTCTTTCATCGATTTTGTCCAAACGCATATAAGTTTTGTATGTGGTAAATTACTAAAAGCCCATGAAAAAACAATTTGGGAGCCATAATTTTTCTTTAAGTTGTTATTAAAGTCGCTATCATCAATTAATGAATCCGATTTTAACTTTAAGATTATCATGGTAAAAATTATAGTTGGAAACCAATCTATTTGGAATTCTATTAAAAAGTTCTCAATCAAACGGTCTAATCGTCTCCTAATTGTTTTGGTGGAAGCTCCTACTTCTTCAGCTACATCAGAAATAGTTTTTCTAGAATTATTTTTTAAAGAATTTACAATAAGATAGTCTAAATTACTAAGATTTAATTTATCTCTTATTAATATTGAAGGCATATTTCGATCAATACCAACTGTGAGTTCACTAATTTTTCCAGTTTTCCGTATAAAGGTAACTAAAGCATCTAACTCATTTATATTTCGAATATAAGCATGAATATAGAATTTATTTCCGCTAGCACGTGAAATATTATATATAAATTCATTTTCACCTAATTGTTCTAACAGAAGTTTCTTATCCTTTACATTTGGTACGCCAAACATCACGATATTTGATATATTAGGAAAATTTGCGATGCCTAATCTTGCTTTAAAATGTTGAATGACCCCTTGCTGTACTAACGATTTAACGCGTTTATGGATTGAATTGACACTAATATGAAAATTATCAGCTAATTGTTTGTACGGTGTTCTTGAATTCGCCATTAACAACTTTGAAATCTTAAGGTCAATCTCATCCAAGGATAAACACGTTCTCAAAATCAATAATTTAATATTATGGGTCTATTTAATATAACAGTCTAAAATTTAAAAAAATGATTATCGCAATATAAAATTTAATCTGACATTAATTCTACTCTGTAGATGTATCTTAGTAGCGATATATCGAAATTCTGAATTTGATAGCTTTTTATGATATTTTATCCTAGCTAATTTTATTTACAAATAACTTCCGCATTCTTAATCAAAATATCTATATACGGTAGAATATTGAATTGAACAATTAGTGGGAAAAAAGTTATGATTATGAATAACGACAATTTTCTTCAAAACCTAACCAATATTTGCGGATCTCAAAATATCTCACAGGATCCCAAAGATTTAAAAGAATACTCTAAAGATTTAAGTTTTATAAAAGGAAAATCTCCATTGTGTATTGTTTGGCCGTCTAAATCTCAAGATGTAGCAAAAATTGTGAAACTGGCGAATAATTTAAATTTCTATGTTATTCCAGTAAGTTTGAATTCGATATTTAAGCAACACGGAAACTCAATTCCCAAAAAAGAAAATTCTATTATTTTAAATCTTTCAAGAATGAATAAAATCCTTTCAATTAATAGAAAAAACCGGGTTGTTATGGTCGAACCTGGCGTTACCTTTGAACAATTAGTTCCTATCCTCAAAAAAGAAGGTTTAAAATTACTTCTACCTCTAAAACCAACAGCTTCTCGATCAGTTCTGGCAACAGCTCTCGAGAGAGAACCAATTACAATACCTCGATATCATTGGGATAGCTCCGATCCCCTATTATGTACGGAAGTCGTATTTGGAACTGGAGATTTATTCAGAACAGGAACTGCTGCGGGCCCGGGAACAATCAAACAGCAACAAAAAATGGGTCAAGCACAAGTTAATCCTATGGGACCTACTCAGTTTAGCCCTTTTAGAGTGATACAAGGAGCTCAAGGAAGTTTAGGTGTAGTAACCTGGGCTACCTTGAAATTAGAATTACTACCCTCTACTCAGAAAGTCTACCATCTTCATTCGGATAATATCCAAGATCTATTAGATCTTCAATATGAGCTACTAAAATATAGACTTTGCGATGAACTCTTTATTTTAAATAATACGAACTTAGCGTGTTTGCTTAAGGAAAATCAACAAGAAATTCCCCAACTGGTAGGAAACCTAGAAAAATGGAATTTAATTTTTATTATCTCTGGCAGGGGACCATTAACTAATGACAAAATTTCATATCTTGAAGGGGAAATAGATGAAATTAGAACAGAGTTAGGTTTAAACTTTTCAGAACCCACCGTGGAAGTTCCAAATAAGAAAATACTAAAATTTCTTAATGAACCATGTGAAAAACCATGGAGAATGAGATTAAAAGGAGCATTTGAAGATATATTCTTTCTAACTAGTTTTGAAAAAATTCAAAAATTCATTTCATTCATGGAAACGCAAATTGAGAAAGATCTCGGAGTCTACATACAACCTATAAACCAAGGAACTTCGTATCATATAGAATTTGATTTGCATTATGACCCAGAGGATATTAATGAGGTTAATGCCATAAAAGAAAAAAGTATGGGTATAAGAGCTCAATTAATGGATCTCGGAGCTTTCTTCAGCAGACCTTATGGATTATGGGCGAAAGATGTGTTTTCCCATCATAGTTTAGAAATTGTTGATGCTCTGAAAAAAGTTAAACAAATTTTCGACCCTAACAATGTGTTAAATCCAGGAGTTTTGTGCTTTGATGATTAGACTCTAAGAATCAATAAAAATAAAAAAAATGAAAGAGATTAAAATGGACGAAGAAGAATATCAAAAAATGATTAAGCGCTGTTTACGATGCTCTATATGTAAATGGATACCTCAAATCCAAATTAAAAGTCAAAAATATGCTTCGGGGTGCCCAGCAATTGATATTTACAATTTTCATCCTTACAGTGGCGGAGGGAAAATAATCCTTGCTCTCGCTTATGAGATGGGAAGAATTAAACCAACAGAAGAACTTCGCGATATAGTCTACAAATGCACTGTGTGTGGAAATTGTGCCGTTGCTTGTAAGTACATGAATACATTAGAGCCACTAGAGATTATTATGAAGTTGAGAGAGAAATTAGTAAATACAGGATGCGGTCCTATGCCCCAACAGCAAGCATATATAGAAGCAGTCAAAAAAGTGAACAATCCATACAATGAACCACACGAAAAAAGAATGGATTGGATACCAGATGATATTATTCTCAATCCAGATGCAAAAATGCTGTATTTTGTTGGCTGTACTTCTTCCTATAGAAGAAAAGAAATGGCAATAGCAGCAGCACGTATTATGAACGCTGCGGGAGTATCTTTCAACATTTTCCAGAACGATGAATTTTGCTGTGGAAGCCCCATATTACGTATTGGTGATACAACTGCATTTGAAGAAATCCTTAATAAGAATTTGGATATAATCGAATCAAAAGGTATAGAAACTGTTGTTTTCAGTTGTGCTGGTTGTTATGACACCTTTAAAGTCGATTATCCTTTAAGTAGGAAATATGATTTTAAAGTTAAACATACTGTTGAACTCTTTGATGAGTTAATTGAATCAGGACAGTTAAAATTAACTGATAACGTTCCTATTACAGTTACTTACCATGATCCCTGCCATTTGGGTAGAAATGCTGAAAGATACGAGGATTGGGACGGCGATGTAGTTCAACTACTGCCTTTAGTCTCAATTAATGTCCCTCCTAAACCCAAGAGGACAGGATCCAAAGGAATTTACGATGCTCCAAGAAGTATTCTTAAAAAAATCCCGGGATTGAAATTCGTAGAAATGGAAAGGATTCGAGAATACGCCTACTGCTGTGGAGCTGGCGCAGGAGTAAAATCCGCTTTTCCTGAAATGGCTATAAAGACAGCTAAAATACGAATTGAAGAAGCTGAAGATTCGGGGGCAGATTTCCTTGTTTCAGCTTGCCCTTTTTGTTCTACAAATTTACAGGATGGTATTACGGATAAAAATTCCAAATTAAAGTATTTTGATATAAGTGAATTAATTTTAATGGCTTTAGGTTTAGAAGGCGAAAAATTAAAACAAGCAACTGCGGAGGTTGCATAAATAGTGTTAGAAAAGGAAACCCTCAAACAATTTGAAGCTATTGTTGGTTCAGACAATGTCAACGATGGCGAAATAATAACAAATGTATATGCTTATAATTGGTGTATGGAAATATTTAATTTTATGGATGGAAAAGAGCCCACTCCTTTTTCTGACACTCCTAAAGCAGTTATTCTTCCTTCTAATACAGAAGAAGTACAAAAGATTGTGAAATTATGTAATAAGTATAACATAAAGTTTAAAGCTCAAAGCACCGGTTTGGGTCCATGGAATCAGCCATCTACCGAAAATAGTATAATCGTTGATCTCCGAAGAATGAATAATATTATTAAGATCGATGAAAAAAATCTTTATGCAGTGATTGAACCTTATGTTAGTGGAGCTCAATTGCAAGCAGAAATAATGAAATACGGTTTAAATTGCCATATGCCTGGAGCAGGACCACAGGTTTCCCCTCTTGCTAGCGCTACTTCTATGAATGGCCCTGGTTTTACATCCCCCTCCACCGGTCATAGTGCAAGAAATGTTTTAGCGGTTGAATGGATACTCCCAACAGGAGATATATTACGATTAGGATCTTTAGGTTTAACAAAAAATAGTGATTGGTATAACGGTGATGGTCCAGGTCCTAGTTTAAGAGGAATTATGCGTGGATGGGCTGGAGCAAAATCAGGAATTGGCATATTTACCAAAGTGGCAGTAAAATTATTTCCATATCCATGTAGTACAAAATTTAATGTGACAGGAAATTCTCCCAACTATAATTTTGATGTTCCAGATTTCATGAGGCTTTATATCATAGACTGTAGAAGTTATAAATATTTAGAAAACGTTTTTTTACGAGTGGAAGAAGAAGAAATCTCTTTTATTTGTAGCCATTTATCCGGGTTCGCTACCATGGCAATTTTTGCAAATTCAATTGACAATCTCATGGACAAATCATCAATTGGTATCATGAAAGTTCCAATAGTTATTTTAATAGCTGCTCGAACTAAACGTGAATTTGATTATAAGCAAAAAGTTATGAAAATGCTATTAGAAGAATTAAAATTAACTAACATAATTGGAACGAAATATATTCCCGAATCGATTTTTTACGCAGAAGCCTTACGTTCTAATTTAGGACTTCATGGATTCATAACAACAGGAGGTTTTCAGAGTACAAAAGGAGGTTGTGATACAGCAGCAATGTGTCTTCGAAGCACAGAGATAAATATACAGTTGAAGAAAAAATACATAAAAAAGGGAGTAATTGCAAATGACTTTGGGGAGGGTACGTGGATGAGTTCTTATGAATCAGGACATTTTTTCCATATGGAATCACCTACAATGTTTGATCAAACAAATAAAAATAGCGTTGAAGGAATGGCAGAATACATGGAAAAGAGCAATGAATTAGATTTACTCAAACACCTTGGTGCTCCATTCTTCGTGGAAGGAGATAAAAACCATGATCTTTTTGGACCATATATGATGAATTATCATAATTGGTTAAGAAAGGTTAAAGAAGCATTTGATCCAAATAATATTGCTGATTCAGGATTTTATATATCTCCAAATAACAACGAATTAAAAAAGCGAGGAAAGTAAAATATGAACGCTATAAATTTGGAGAACAAAAAGATAAGAGGTTTTGCAGGAATTATAGCAAAATCACTAGCTCCTTTAAACGAAAATGAAAAATTTAAAAAGAAATTTAGCAGAACAAATCTCCAATTTCTTTTAAATGCTGTAAATGTAAATTTTGCGGCATTGATTATTATAGATTGTGGCAAATTAAGAGTCGAAAGTATACCAAATATGCCGAAAGAAAATTTAAAAAAGAAAATAGTAGGTTGGGATGCTTATTTAGAGATGGATACTCAGACATTTTTAGCAGTTTCCATGAATAGAATTACGATGATAGGCATAGGAAAAAAAATCTTAATGCGTAAAGTAAAAATCAGAGGTATTAGAAAATTAATTGTTTTATTAAAAGTATTCACACTGTTGAATTAAGATAATTAATAAAAATATTCAACACATTATAAACGAAAAAAGAAATAAAGTGAAAAATAAGCAAATAATAAGGTTTTAAATATGGGAAAAAAATCAAATCCAACAGCTTTTCAAGGTTCATTGAAAAAAAAATTTTATTTTGAAGGGTGGTACAATAAGTTAGTTGATAGTACAGCAGAGCATATTTGTGCTATTATTCCTGCAATTGCGCTGAATAAAAAAGAAAAAACTTCACACGCATTTATACAATATTTAGATGGTATTAAAGCAACTGCAGAGTATTTTAAATATCCCTTAGAAGAGTTTGAAAATATTTCAAGTAAGAAATATGAGATTCGCATCGGAAAAAATTACTTCTCACTTGACAGAATTCATATTGAAATAGACCAACAAGGTCGGACTATTAAAGGGGATCTCGAGTATAAAAATCCTATTTCGTGGCCTAAAAAATTTTTACAACCAGGAGTTATGGGATGGTTTTCATACATGCCATTTATGGAAACTTATCACGGTGTTGTTAGTATGAACCACAACATTAGCGGGGTTTTAGAAATAGATGGTGTTCCCGTAAAATTTGATGGAGGCAAAGGATACATGGAAAAAGATTGGGGAAAATCTTTTCCTACAGCATGGATATGGACGCAATCAAATCATTTTTCAAACCCAAATCTTTCTTTTATGTTCTCAATTGCGGTGATACCCTTTTTGGGAATGCATTTTAATGGTTTTCTTAGCGCTCTTTGGCACGAAGGGGAATTTTACAAATTTGCAACTTATACTAGAGCAAAAGTTCGCTCAATAGAAATCGAAGTAGATTCTATCCAAATTCAAATAGAAGATAAAAAGTATAGACTTGAATTTAAAATTTTCAAAAAAGGCAGTGATTTTGGTAATTTAAAAGCCCCTTCGTCAGGTGAAATGTTAGGTCATATTGCAGAGAGCATTAATTCTAAAATTGAATTAAAATTGTACAATAAAAAGGATAACCAATTAATTATAGACGATATAGGGGTAAACTCAGGGTTAGAAATAAAGGATCCAGAGAAATTAGTTCCAAAATAGAGCTAATTTCCTGGTTCTTTCTCTTTTAAAGATTTTTTGGCGAATATTCTCTTCTTTAAAGTTACCATTGCTGTATCTTCGTCATATTCTAATACACCGATCTTAGCTAATTCATGCACGGCTCTTAAAACCATAGCACCGGTAATCCCGGTAGTATTTTTGATTTGTTCACGCGACATTTTTTCCCTGTCACCATGGAGCGTTAATAAGATTCTGTAATGTGGTTGACCCTGCCAAATCTCAGAAATTAAAAGTTGTGTAATTGATAATAATGCTTTAATCCTCTCAAAATCAAATTCTGACTCTTGACTCTCTTCTGCTACTTTTGCTAACTTTTTCAATTCCACCTTTAAACTTGAGTATTCCCTTAATAACCGCTTTTGTTCTTCCGTTAATGAACCAATTTTCTGGTCTCTTTCTTGTTTTTCTTGTTCAAGTTTCTTAGTTTCTTCTTCTAGTTTTTTCTTATCGCTTTCTAAACTAGCTTTTTCAAGTTCTAATTGTGTTTTATCGGCTTCCAGCGTCTTAGTGGCTTGCTCAAGCTGCATTTTTTCTCCTTCAAGTAACTCTTTGTCCTTACTGAGTTGTTCCCTATCTTTTTCAAGCACCAATAATTCCGTTTTAGCTGTTTCTAATACGTCTATAAATTGTTTAAAGTTATCTTCAACAGATCTTAAGGAGTTTTCAATTATTTCTGTAGCAGATTTTTTTTCCGACATTCGATTTCACAATAATGATTTTAATTAATAATTATAAGTCTAATTAAAATATATAAGTTAGATCTAGTATAAAATAATATAATAAAAAAATAAACACCTAATTATCCTCAAAAAAGTTCTATTTCAAAATAATTAAAACAAGAACTGAATTAGTCATGGAAAGTATAATAGACAAGAAAGATTTGCGGTTCTATAAAAGAATGATAATATTGATCATTCTGTTAGTAATTTCTCTTTCATATTTAGCTTATGATAGATCCGTAAGTTATACTCGATATGAAAGGATCGATTTTCAATCTTCAGGCGCGACTTTGTACGCTAATTTATACATTCCATCCAAGAGCTTGGAATTTCAAGAAGAAAGACCATTATTAATTTATTGCCACGGAATTGGTAGTCAGAGAGATTTTGATTTGAGGATTCCGATCGAGTTTTCTAAAAGGGGTTTTTATGTAGCGGCTTTGGATTACCAAGGCCACGGAGAGAGCGGTGGAAATATCTTAAATATTGATCCAGCCACCAATAAACCTGCTCTTGCTCAAGATTGTACAAACCTTTTAAATAAACTTGAGACATTACCCTTTTATTCAAGTGTAAATACTTCTCAGATTGGCTTGATTGGACATTCATTAGGAGGATTTGTGGTTCTTATGAATCAAGCGTTAGATCCTCGATTCAATGTTACAGTTGCTTGGGCTCCTTTAGTAAATTTCGATCCTAACCGTCTTCCTGTCATTCAACCAGGATACGAACAATATATCCCGGCTAATCTTCTCAATAAAACTAACACGAATAATCTGTTGGTCATAATGCATGTTGACGATGAGGTATTAGATTACGCAGAGCAAGCATTGGTAGCTCAAAATTTAACTGATTGTGCAGTAATTCCTATAACGGGACCACTGATTGGAGGTGGCCACCAATTATTCTCGGATGTTGTTATTGTCGAATCAATCAAATGGTTTGAATTAAATTTTTTTAATTCAATTTCAATCAACGGACCTATAAACATAACCTTTATTGTAAATTACATTGTGCTATTTATTACTCTAATTTTATTAGTGTTCATCGTGCTTTCTCTGATTTCTTACACCTCCAAATTTATTCCATATAAAAAGGAAGGCCCTCCTATCGAACTCGTTAGAAAGGGAACAAATTTATCACTGATTATAGCTACAGCGAAAACAATTAAGCAAATTTTAAAAATTTTGCTTTATACAACTATTTTTCTTCTTAATTGGGAGATTTTTGAAAGAGCTTTTGGTCTTGCGGGTATTTTCCTAGCTTCGCTTAATATTTTGGTAATTTACTCTACTGTGAAGATAATACGCTACTTACGGAAATTAAGGGAAGATGATGTAAAATTTGATCTTAACCAGATTAAGATTTTAATCAAATCAGAGTTCCAGTTGAAATATCTATTGTATGCAATTGTATGTAATTTCTATTTTATAGCTATATATGTAATCTTCAGCTATTTCTATCCATTTGCATTTATGTGGCCCTCCAATTTTTTTAACACAGTTCTAGGAGCTGCAATGGTGTTTCCCGTCTATTTCTCACTTGAACTTTTGTTTAGAAAAGCTATTTATCCACAACTTACTTTTTTAAAAAAGGAACGAATAAAAACAATTTGGATGGTAATTATAGTTTTGTTCGTAAATATCAATTTGATGATGTTGACATGGACTTGGGCATTCTTCCCCTCTGTTTTATTTATGTACTTAATATTCCTATATGCAACTATTCAGAATACATTAATTTATGAAAATACTCAACGATTTAGCACAGTAATCATAAGCTCGTTTGCTTTAATTCAGCTTTTCTTCGCTGCCGTAGTCTCTAACGCCTTAGGTATTGGTTCTGCTTTACACTTATTTGTTCAACTATAAAGAAGGAAAAATTAAAATTTTGTTTTTTTTTCATTTGGGTTTCATTACCAAATCCTTAATTAAGTATTAGTAATTACTAGAAAACAATTTTTATACAATTTTAAAATAAATAATCTATCAACTTTATTACAACGGATTTCAAAATGTCTGGGAAAGAGCGATCAAATAGTTTAGCTACAAAAAAAAAAAGACTTATATTCGGCATCTCAATTCCTGTTTTCTTAATGGGGTTGGTATCCTTATTTACAGATATTTCTAGCGAAAGTATTCAAAGTATTTTACCACTGTTCATACTTGACATCGGGGGGAGTGTTCTAGCTTTAGGAATAATCTCCGGAATCACTAATGCTATAGCAAATATCCTCAAAGGGATAACTGGATGGATGAGCGATAAAATTAACAAAAGAAAACCTTTTATAGTAGCAGGATATTCATTGTCAAATCTTTCGAAGCCATTAATTGGG
>Ga0114930_10004864_pt1 | contig 11174 bp, 16 predicted proteins | sample AnhtaG_FD_87300 | JGI IMG/M metagenome (GOLD analysis project Ga0114930, IMG submission 87300) | Deep subsurface microbial communities from Anholt, Denmark to uncover new lineages of life (NeLLi) - Anholt_01485 metaG | ecosystem: Environmental > Aquatic > Marine > Oceanic > Sediment | place... | reverse complement strand
TGTCAGGGTCGAGTTAGTTATCTACGGACGGCTGATCAAGCAGGCCAGGGAACTGGCGTAGGAGGCCGGAAACACAAGGCACTGAGGAGAACGTAGCGATGGCCATCATCCTGTCCAAGGAGGCGCGAGAGGAGATCGTATCCCGGCTGGTGGACAAGGGCACCCCTTACTACGATGCCGCATACGGAGAGTATCACACCGACGGGAAGCTGGTCTGGTGGCGGGACGCGCAGAGACGGGACCGTCCGCCGGGTGATCGGGTGAGCGCGCCGGACGAGGCGGCACCCATTAGCGCCTTTATCCCGGCCTGGATCGAGTTGAACTGGCCCAACGAAGAGGCGGCTACCGTCGAGGAACAGGCTGCCTTGCTTCGCGCCGAGATCTATGACGAGATCGGGGACTTTTGAAGGGAGGCGACCGAATGCTCAAGCGCAGGCAAATGCAGATCATTGCCCGTGCGGCGGCCCAGTGCGGCCGGCGGGACCTGGCGGAGCGTATGAGACAGGTGCACGCCGCGCAGGTGGCCTACAACCGGGAGTATATGCACGATCTCGCGTTCCAGATCCAAGCCGACCGCCTGGCCCGCCACGCAGAGATCCGTGGCCTCATTGCCCAGTTCGAAGAGGAACACGAAATTCGCAGTACTGAACTTTGTGCGCTCAAGGACGAGGTCAGAAACCAGTTGGACGACTATGCCGCCCAGAACAAGGAGGGCCGGGAGGAGTGGCGAAAGTATCTGGCGGCCGTCAGGCGACTGAGGAGAGAGAGCACACCTGTCGTTCAGGAGGGTCAGGGTGACCAGACAAGCTGATATCCCCGTAGACGAATTGCGTCAGCTCTTCAGGGAGCAGGGTGTGCCCCTCTGGGCCATAGCCCAGAGATACGGGTGCTCCAGCTCGGCTATCGCTCACCAGATGCGCAGCTATGGCATTGAGCCTCCTCGCCGGGGCCGCGGCAAGATGCCCTCTGAGGACGCCACGGAGGGCCAGGAGCGCCAGGCAGAGGAAGCGCTGAGAAGGGACTGGGGGTAGCTGCCCGGAGATCCCCTGCCGAAAGAGGGGGAGTGGCTGGATCTGACCACGCTCCCAAGAAAGGCAGCGCCCCCGATCTCGCGCTCCAGATAAAAGCCGACCGTCTGGCCCGCCACGCTAAGACGCTTTAGGCGTCTTTTTGTCAAACCGGAAAAACAAGGTGCCGTTATTCGATACTCGCCGCAGATTTGATGGGAGGACCTGTTCGGGGAGCACAAACTCGTGGTAGAACTTGGTGGGGGCATCGTGCTTCAAGCTCTCGATGATGAGCAGCCCGTCTCTGACGGTGGCCTTTACCTCCTGATCAAGGTGATGGGGAAAGTGCACGATCACTTGGTGTTCGTGCTCCTCGTCGAATACCTCCCAGCTTGGGTCCTGGGGATATTTGGGAGGATCACCTATCCTTTCTTTTCTGCGGGAACGGCTGCTCCGGAGCAAAGCACTCTCGGATCGCCTGGCGTTCCCTGCCAGTTGACCTAGCCGGCCCAGGTCTATGATGGCGCCGAGTACAACCAGTTTGCCATCGGGCGTAATCTGGGGGGCTACGTCTTCTCCTCGCGCAGCGGCCTGCCTTACCTTCTCCTGCACTTCTGCCCAACGGCGGGCCATCGCCTCCAACTGGGAGGGAAATTGTGGTTCCCCCGCTGACCTTGGCCTAGGAGCCCCGGGCCCATACGGGGCCTCAATGTTGAAGCACCCGGAACACCGGGGGCACCGGGAGCGTATCCCAACTCTGGCTATGACGGCAGTGAAACAGTGAGGACACCTGACTACTTTACCCATTACTCTCTCTTTGTCCAGAAAAAGATGTTCCTGGCCCTTTATCACCCTCGATGGGAGGCAGCAACGTGAACGAGAATACCGACAACGTGATACCAATTGCCGAGCACGTGGCGCCGGATTCCAAGGCTGCCCTCGCCAAAGCTCTTGGGGGCAACGCAGCGGGCGACGCGTCTATGACCAGGGATGTGATCGACGTCTACCAGAGCTATCTACAGACCATGTGGAACCCGATAGCGCGAACCCTCGGCCCAGTGGTGACAGTGTGCGTGTTCAGATCGATCGTTCTGCACGATGACCGCCTGAAGCAATTGTGCCGGGATCTTGATATCACCGAGCGAGGCATATCGCTGCGGCACCTCGAGGGGAAACTCGGCCGCGCCGGATCGGCCGAGCGGGTGAGCGAACTGGGGGTCCTCCTTCCCCAACTGTGCAATGCGTTGGACTCACTGGCCTGCCACATCCTGGGAGGGTCACCAGACCACAACTCCGGTGGCGACGCCGAACCCATTGGCAAACAATGAGGCGGATTGTATCACGATACCGGGTTCATGTCAAATACCTTGATTCGCTATTCCCCAAGAAAGTTGATCGTTTTCTCGAACTGGTGTAACCCGTAGCTTCACAAGCCAAGTCCTATGACAAAGAGAGCGACCCCGCCTGAGGCGGGGTCGCTCTTGTTTGAATGACCGCCGGGGTGGACACCTTCGCACGCAGAGGCCATCGGCTTGACCCCATTGATCGCGCCCGCGCGTCGAAAACAGTCATCTCACCTGGCTGGTCAATCCACTTCTATTATAGCACAACCTTTCAGATCTGCAAATAGTTCCTATGTCCTAGACGCCCCGGGGACCTGGCAGGCCGGTCGCCGCTTGCAGGGCAGCGTGGAAATGGCGCATGGCGATCTCGAACCACCGCTCATCCAACTGCTGCCCTTCATTCCGCTCCAGGAACTCCCGGATGGCCAGCATCGAAGCTTGACGGCAAACGCCCTCGATATCGGCTCCCACCAACCCCTCGCTCAGGTCGGCCAAGGTTTCCAGGTCCACGTCAGAAGCCACGGGTTTGCCTCGGGTGTGAACCTGGAAAATGGCCAGACGACTGGCGCGGTCGGGAACCGGCAGCTCCAGCACTACGTCGAAGCGGCCAGCCCTGAGCAGCGCCGGGTCAATGATGTCCGGCCGGTTGCTGGCCCCCAGCACCACCACTCCCCGCAAGTCCTCCATGCCGTCCATCTCGGTCAGGAACTGGCTGACCACCCGCTGGCTGACGTGGGTGCTGTCGCCGGAGTCCCGAACCGGGGCCAGAGCGTCCAGTTCGTCAAAGAAAACGATGCAAGGACTGGCTTGCCGGGCCTTTTTGAACACTTCGCGGACCCCCTTCTCGCTCTCACCTACGTACTTTGACATCAACTGTGGGCCCTTGATGGAGATAAAGTTGGTCTCGCTTTCTGAGGCCACCGCCTTGGCCAGCAACGTCTTGCCGCAGCCCGGCGGACCGGTCAGCAGTATCCCTCTGGGCGGCGTGGTCCTGGCCCGCTCGAACAGCGCCCCGTACTTGAGCGGCCACTCAATGGTCTCCTGCAGAACGCGCTTGGTTTCCTCTAGCCCGCCCACGTCATCCCACTTGACGTCGGGCACCTCGGTAAAGACCTCGCGGATGGCCGAAGGCTCGATCTCGGCCAGGGCGGCGAGGAAAGCATCCTGGGTCACTTCCAGCTCGAGGAGCCGTTCGTAGGGGATGCTGGCCTCGGCAAAGTCTATGTCGGGCATGATCTTGCGTAGGGTGATCATGGCTGCCTCACGGCACAGCGCCTCCAGGTCCGCTCCCACGAAGCCATGGGTGATCTGGGCCAGCTTTTCCAGGTCCACGTCCTCGGCCAGGGGCATGCCCCGGGTGTGGATCTGCAGGATCTCCAGGCGGCCGTTCCTGTCGGGGATGCTGATGGCGATCTCGCGGTCAAAGCGGCCTGGGCGACGCAGGGCTGGGTCAAGGACGTTGGGGATGTTTGTCGCTCCGATGACAATGATGCTGCCCCGCGACTTAAGCCCGTCCATCAGGGCCAGGAGCTGGGCCACGACCCGCTTCTCCACCTCGCCCTGCACCTCCTGTCGCTTGGGAGCGATGGCATCGATCTCGTCCAAAAAGATGATGGCTGGGGCATGGCGAGCGGCCTCTTCAAAGATGGCCCTTAGATGTTTTTCCGACTCGCCATAATACTTGTGAATCACCTCGGGCCCGCTGACGTGGGTAAAGTAGGCCGCGGTCTCGTTGGCCACGGCGCGGGCAATCAGCGTCTTGCCACAGCCCGGCGGACCGTGCAGCAGCACCCCTTTAGGAGCATCGATCCCCAGCCGATCAAAAACCTCAGGATACTTGAGCGGCAACTCGATCATCTCTCGAACCCGTTGCACCTCGCGCTCCAGGCCACCGATGTCCTCGTAGGCGACCTGTGGGGCGCGGTCCTCCTGTGCGCCATCCCCCTTGATGCGCACCGCCGTGTTCCGACCGACGATGACCACGCCTGTTGGCGCGCAGTCAGCCACGTTCAAGTCCACGGCCCGGGTGCCAAAGAGGTTGACCCGTACCCGGTCGCCCGGGGCCAGCACCAGCCCCTCCAACAGCCGGCTCACGTAACGGCTGTCGGAGCCACGGGGCAGCGTCCGGGTCGCGGTCAGCGGTTCCAGGGTGACCGATCGGGCCGTATGATAGCCCACCTTGCGCAGGCGAACCTTCTCTCCCAGGCCCACCTGGGCGTTCTGCCGGACGATGCCATCGATCTGCACGATCCCTTTGCCCCGGTCGGCGCGATAGGCGGGCATCAACTTGACCGCCGTGGCTCGCCCGCCACGGAGCTCGACAATGTCGCTGATGGTCGCTCCCAACCGCTCGATGTCCCGTGGGTCGAGGCGGGCGATGCCACGTCCGACGTCCTTGGCCTGGGCCTCGGTCACGCGCAGTGTGATCGTTTTCATCTCGGTACTGTTGTTGTTCAAAGCCACACGAACTCCTTATGCCTGATGCGTGAAACGTCTATATTGGTTTTGTTCTGAATATAGGCATTTCGCCTAACATAGTGCATAAACGTAACTATCGCGCCTACTATGCATTGCATTTTGCGTTTCATGCGTCACGGTCGATGGCTGCTACCAGGTACGCGGCCAGCTCCTTCGCACGAGCCTGTTTGCGCGGGCGGAAGAAACTCTTTTGATACTCGGCGACTTGATCCCTGGCTTTGACCTCTTTGACCACGATATCCGTGGCCAATCTGGAGATAACGTCGTGGAAAGCGCCGATGAACAGGATGCCATTTCGCTCCAGGGTACTGTTGATGGTACGAGCGATGTACCGGTCCCTTTCCTCGAGGAGTCTCTTTTTCATCCGCTCGTACTTTAGTACAGCCCAGGACTTGGTGGCCAGCGTTCGAGCGTTGGCGATCCCTTTGATGCCCTCCACTTCCTTAAGGACAATAGAAGCGTCTTCCGTCTTAACTATGCTCGCTCCCCGCTCCACCAACTTTTCGACCAGTTGGTAGTTGAGGCTCCCCATGCTGGCGGCGTCCTCTACAATGCGCATACCCAGCGCGCCTTCGGCTGCCAGGCCATCCTGGTAGATCTGGTAACCGTTGACGTCCAAGGCGTCAAAATACCGGGTGATGGCCTCCCAAAAGTCAGCCACAGTCCGCTTATGCTCATTCCATGCCTTCTCGCCGCTCACTGCCCGGCCACGTTTCTCCACTTGCGAAGCCACGCTGCCCAGGTCTGCACTGGTGTGAATGACGGGCATGTAGAACAGTCTCCTCCCTTCGACAGGCTCAGAACACCGCATCATGTGCTCTCTGCGTCTCTGCTGGTTCGGCTGTGCTCACCACAGGTCTTGCGCAGTCTGATCTCCAGGACACCGTTCTTGTAGGCGGACTTTACTGTGGTCTCATCAACCGGACAGGGAAGCTGCAATTCCCCGGCGTACTTTCTCCCTTTGGTCGTCGTGGAGAGCTTGAGAAGGTCGCCATGGACCTCGATCCGGATATCCTTCTCCTCCACGCCGGGCAGTTCGGCAATGGCCAACAGCACATCTCCTTCGTCAAAGACGTCCACCAGGGGCTCCCGTACCTCGTGAGCGACCGGTCCCCTCTCGGTGCGACGGATGTTGCCAAAGGATCGCACCCTGGGGATGCCGCCAACTCCTCTCCGCACCGAGACGCCATAGACTCCCCTCGGTATCCCGCCAACTCGCGTCTGGCTGGCGCGCTGCAGCTTGGCAAGCTTTTCCGCGTCGAGTTCGGACAGGTCAACCTTGTCCGCCAGGCTCGCTGCCATCTCGACAAAGTTGCCGATCCCCTTAAACAGATCACCCAGCCCCAGGTCAATGCTTATTCCTCCGCTTCCTTCTCCGCTTTCTTCCCTTTCGCCTTGCTTCTTATCTTCTGTTGACATTTTCTCTCTCTCTTCTAGCTCGTCTTGCGCAACCGCACCTCGAGTATCCCGTTACGATAGCTGGTTTCCATTGTGGCCGGGACAACGAACGAGGGCAGCAGGATCTCTCTTACGTACTTGGCCCTTCCCGCCGTTGACAGGGACAGGATGTCGTCCTGAACCTCGATCTGGATGTCGTCTTTTTCAACTCCAGGCAATTCGGCCACGACTAGGATCCATTCACCTTCGTCGAAAACGTCCACCAACGGCTCCCGTGCCTCCGCCACCACCGGCCCTTCATCGGTGGCGCGGATGTTGCCAAAGTGTTCGACAGTAGGTGTGCCTCCCAGACCCATACGCACACTGAAGCCATAGATCCCGCGCGCCTGGTCGAGGCCATTGACCTTGAACTCACCGTGGCGGCTGACCTCCGATTCCCCTTTCTCGGCCATATCCGAGATCAGGTCAATCAGACTACCAAATCCCTTGAACAAGCCCCCCAGGCCGAAATCGATCTGGATCCCTTCTTTTCGCTTCGTTCTCTTTTCAGTCACTTTACACCTCTACTAGTTTTTCGGTTTTGGTTGTTTTCGATGGTAAAGAGTGAGTCTTGCTGACCGACATCGAGCTGCCGGCCAGCAAGATCAGAGTGATGGTTGCCAGAGTGGATACCTTCCCCAAGTACGCGGCCCACACAATACATGAGATGACCCTCACACATTCTGAGGCGACCCTCACACGTTCTGAGGCGACCCTCGCACATCGTGAGGCGACCCTCGGCTTGACCCCATTATCGACACATCTCTCGTTACCGTAGGTCCCCCTCATGCCGCAGGTAGGCTTCCACGGTCGAGAGCGTCGTGCCTCTTTCTATCGTGACCGATGAGTGCCACCAACGGTCACGGGCTGCTTGGTACTCGTTTGGATCTGCCTGCCAAGCGGCGAACAGTTCGTAGACCCGCCGTAAGCCCTCCTGAGCTGCAATCCAGTCGCCGTCAATAGAGAGGGCAGCCATTTGCCCAGCGACAGGCCACTGCCCAGCGCCGTAGGCAGTCAGAGCCGCGACCCGCTCGAACTCGCTGCCGTGACCACCGCTCACCCCGGTTACCAAGTAACCTAGCGCGTCGCCGAAAGCGATGGCCATCTGCCCCTCTAGCCCCAGCCGGTAGCTGGCGTTGACGGCCAAAAAAGTGATCAAATGCAGCAGGGCGCTGCTGCTCTGGATTCGGGACGAGGGAGCCTTTTGCTCAATGTACCTTTGAAGGATCAGAGCGTCGTTGTAGGAGAGAGGGGGTCGCTTATGCCAGTGGCGAGGAGGGAGGAAGGCGACGTTAAAATCACCCAGGCTAAAGTCGCCGATATCGCCCACGTCCCCCAATGCCCGATGCAGCATACCCCACAACTCGATGAAGAGAGCCTGAGCCACAGAAAGGTCGGGCTGTAAGACGATCTGCGGTCGCACCCCATCCTGCAGGACGATCTCGCACTCGATGCCCGTCAGGGCCTGTACCTCTATTGGCAGCGTGATCTCCACGCTGCCACTGGTACGCCCCGCCGAGCGCACTTTGCGTGTTCCTAACTGCATCCCCACTTCTCTCCCCAGATAATCTAGCATTTTGTCTAGCTCATATTATAGCATACCTGGGACAATTTGTCAAGTGGTTTCCGTGAACTGAAAGGGCGGTCGTGCTGGCGGCCACCAATCGCCCGGTCAAGTTCGGCACTGTGCTGCCCGGTCAGGACTGGGTGAATCGCCTTCTGGCCCAGGGCGGAACGTGCTTCCACGCGCTCCTGGAGAGATTTGCCGGTCAAGTGCAAATGGAGATGGTGGTCCTCTGAGACCTCCAAGAGGTCTTTGCTGAAATCGGCCAGGAAGAATCCATTGTCCAGCTCAACGCCTGCGCCGAGAGCCAGGCATTAGCAAAACCTCCGCACCAGGGGGAGGGGCAGGACCTTGCATCGGCTGTCTGCCGTCTTGATAGGCAGACAGTGGAGCAGACGCTAGTGATCGCAGTGCGAAGACAAAAGCCAGAGCTATGGATGCCTAAGCGGGTACCGTCCTTTCTGGGCAATGGAGTCTACAACTTGCATTCTTTGGCGGCAAGGGGGACGTGGGCAAGACCACTGCCGCTGCAGCTACCGCTCCTTATTGGGCGGGTCTGGATCCGGCGCGCAAGATGCTCGTCGCCTCTGCCGATCCAGCCCATTCCCTCTCCGACAGCTTTGACCAGCCCATCGGAGACGAGATCAGGCTCATCGCGGGAGTGCCCAACCTCTTTGCCCTGGAAATGCCTGACTTGATGCGGCAGTGGTTCATCGCTTTCTTTCGGCTGTTTCTCAAATACCAAGGAGTCGTGAGGCTGACCAAGGTGGCGATATTGCCACGGGACAAATCGAAGCAACTGCGTCGGGTGGAAAAACTGTTGACCGATGCCGGACGCTGTGAGTTCATTGCCGTGACGGTCCCTGAGGCCATGGCCGTCTCAGAGACGCGACGCCTGCTGCGCCGTCTGGCTGAACTATCTGTCGCCTGCCGACGATTGGTGGTCAATATGGTCGTGCCCTCAACTGAATGCAGCTTCTGCGCCATGATGCGGGATGAGCAGCGGCGATATCCAAAAGAGCTGGACACTCTTGCCCCCATGTTGATCCAGGTGCCCCTTTTTCCCCGCGAGATCCGGGGCATCGAAAGACTGTCCCAGGTGGTCAGGGCCATTTACGGAGATGGAAATGGATGAGAAAACACAAGAACACATCGGGCGGCTCAAAGAGAGGATCATCACGGCTTGTGATGGCCCAATCGCGTGCGGATGCGCCTTATCCGCAATCATCTACGAGGCCAGGGAGAAAGCATTGGCCGAAGCGAGCACCATTCTCAAGGACTTGATGCTTCAGGCCATCTTGGAGCGCGCCCTCGCTGAGTTAGAAGGCACGCCTATCCCTGTGGGGTCAATGTCATCGGTAAGCGAGACATCTTTGCCGGCAACACAGGCAGAGACATTCCCTCAGCAAGTCGCGGGCAGTGCAGAGGAAGAAGAGGAGATTCGAAGGGAAATCGACGCCATCCGGAAAAGGATGCCTGAGAACGAGAGGCTTTTGCAGCAGATCAAAGCGCCTGCCAAAGAACCGCGAGAGCTTGAGATGGAGGATGGAGCCGACATTCCGGGCGAGGGGGAGGAGGAGTACGGCTACTATGTCCATGGCATCATAGAAGGCGATGGCGGTCAGCCCAAGCTCCCCAAAGAAGGCATCGACCCAGATCATCCCGTCTATACGCTTTCCCATCAAGGGATCGGGGCCCTTGTAAGCAAGGTGTCGCTCCGGGAGTTTGGCCAGGAGGCCCTGAAGGCGCTTGTGACATCGATCGAGATCGCAGAGCGAATGCGAAGAGCCGCCGCAGATCGCTATCTGGTCGCACGTGGGAAATGTGAATGATGATGTACCTCTACGCCATCACGGATCGTCCAGAGATGCCCGCACTCCCAGGGTCTGGCATAGGAGGTGCTTCCCTTCTCGCCTGTGTGTACCGGGACGTTGCGGTCATAATCAGCCCGCTAGCCTCAGTCGAGATAGAGCCAACGGCAGACAATGTATGGCGTCACGAGGAGATCGTGGAAGCCTTTATGGCAGACAGTACGGTCCTGCCGGTACGTTTCGGCACTGTGCTCGCCGACAAGGCCGCGGTTCAAGCTACACTAGCAGCGCATTATTCTCATTTTGTGACCAACCTGGATCGAGTGCGCGGCCGAGTGGAGCTGGGGCTGCGCGTGCTGTGGGACAACAACGACTGCCCGATCGACAAAGACGACAGAACGCGTGTGGCCGGCAGCGGACGGGCGTACCTTCTGGCTCGAATGCAGGAGGAGCGTCGGGCCCACGCTTGGCGTCAACGAGGGGAGGCATTGGCCGCGGAACTCGATGGTCCGCTGGCCGACCTGGCGGTCGAAAGCACTCACCAGGTGTTGGTCACCCCTCGTCTGTTGCTTACGGCCGCCTACCTGGTGGAGCGACGCGTGGTGGTGCCCTTTCAGCGGCGGGTGGAAACCCTCAATGGCGCCTATCCGGGGCTGCGCTTTCTGTGTACCGGGCCCTGGCCTCCATACAGCTTTGTTGGAGCTGTCGTGTCGACGGCGAACGAGAGGGAAGGGAAAGATAAAGTCCAACTTGGCCACGGCTGTGCCTGACGTAAAGCATCCAGCGGGGAGAAAGCTGCTATGCGACGCCGACGACTTGCAGGACTTTGCTACCGAATTGGAGCGAGCTAGCAAGACGTTGCCCCAGCGCATCAACGCCGATCCGGAAAAAGTGGAACGGGGGTTGGCTCAATTGGTCCTGACTCTGATCGAGCTGCCGCGCCAGCTTATGGAGCGTCAGGCCATCCGACGTATCGAGGCTGGCTCTTTGACCGACGAGGAGATCGAACGACTGGGGCAGACCTTTATGAAACTGCAAGAACGCATGGATGACTCCACTGAAAAAAGGATGGAGACCCAAAACAGTCAGCGGATTAAAGCAGATTAAACGGATTTAGCGACTTTTAACAATCGTTTGCATCATGCCAAACCTGCTCAATCCGCTGCATCCGCTTCATCCGCTGACTTTCTTCAGTCAAGTCATGGATGAGCTCAAGCTGGCTTTCAGCCTGGAAGACAAAGACTTGAATCTCAATCTGGGTCCTCTGGGGAACTTGATGTAGAGACGTCCATCGCCCCCAGTTCCAGGCTTGCTCGACGCCCTGCGCGACCCGGACGGCGGCACGCGCGCGGGTGCCGCCAGGGCCCTGGGTTGGATTGAGCACGAAGGCAGTGTGCCAGCTCTGGTCGCTGCCCTGGGCGACGAAGAAAGCTCGGTGCGTCAGGCTGCCGCCTGGGGCCTGGAACGTATCGGCACACCAGACGCCCTGGCCGCCGTCAAAGTGGGATGGCGTGATGGGCAGGCGGCTCGAGAT
>Ga0114930_10004863_pt1 | contig 11179 bp, 5 predicted proteins | sample AnhtaG_FD_87300 | JGI IMG/M metagenome (GOLD analysis project Ga0114930, IMG submission 87300) | Deep subsurface microbial communities from Anholt, Denmark to uncover new lineages of life (NeLLi) - Anholt_01485 metaG | ecosystem: Environmental > Aquatic > Marine > Oceanic > Sediment | place... | reverse complement strand
TGTGAAGGGAAGACCCCGGAGCAAGGCCATTCCCCTTCTGTTGGACGGACCCAAGCGCCTCTCCGAGGTGGCCGAGGACCTGCCTCGCGAGGCCTGGTTACTGGCGGAACGGTTCTGGCCGGGACCTCTGACCGTCATTGTGCTCCGCAAGCCCGTTGTGCCGGATGTGGTCACCGCGGGCGGACCCTCCGTAGCGGTCCGGGTACCGGATCATGAATTCGCACTGCGACTCATCGGCGCCGCCGGAGGGGCGCTGGCTGCCACCAGCGCCAATCTATCCGGCCATCCGGACCCAGTGACGGCCGAGGAGGTCCTGGGGTACCTTGAAGGACGTATTGACCTCATCCTTGATGGCGGTCCCTGCCCGGGTGGCCAAGCCTCCACGGTGATAGACCTCACCGGGGTGTCCCCCATCGTCGTGCGGCCTGGGCCCATCTCCCAGCAAGAGCTGGAAGAGGAACTAGCTCGACTGCCCTGACTGAGTCCCAAACCGCGGCACGTACCCTCTGTGATCCCGTAAGAGGGCTCGCCAGTCAAGACGCTGAAGCACCTCGGTACGACGCGGCGGCTGCGACCCTCGCCTCCTACTCAACCGTGACCCTGGCCAGGCTTGCTCGATCTCCCAGGCTCGCCCCCTGTGCGTCAAACACGGGCAACCGTTGGCCGATGGTCGGCTCGTACATGCCTGCCACGAGTTGATAATCGCCAGGCGGAGCATCCACCGGCACCAGGATCGAATAGGGATCAACGATCACATCCTCTGGAAACCATGCGTCGGTGGGGAAGTCGCCTCCCTGTGGAAGACTATCGCGCTGCGACCAGATGCGATCATGGGCATCTACTAGATGAACGAAGACAGTGTAGCTCGTCTCCACCGGCTCCACAGCTTCCCAGTACAAAGTCAAATGGAGAGCTTTGCCTGGCTGCGCCAGTATGTTCGGCAACTCGTCATCCCGTACCACGCCGGAATCGAACCCCCTCAGCCAGACGGATGGCCCCAGCCGAAAAGCAAGAGAGTGCTGAGCCTGTTCCGCAGAGACGAGATCAAGGCTGTAGATTAGCCAACGAAAGCCGAATATGTCTCGCTGCTCCAGCAGCCTGCCGTGCCGGTCGAGCCAGCTTTCCACGAAGCCTTCGTTGTCCCAGCGGACATCCTGCAAAGGATAGAACCAAATACGCGAGTACTTCTCGGCCAGGACTCTCAAGGTTTCTGCCGTCTCCGCTCGTGTTTCCTTGGTGAGAAACCCACGGGGCAGGATGAAGCTCGCCGCGACCCCATCATAGTAGTAGGAGAAGGTGGGGTCAGGATAGTTGAGGATGATGACGTCGTCGCGCCGGGTCTCTGTCTCCAGATAATCGGCCAGGGCTCGCCAATCCGGGCTCTTCTGATAGAGAGGGCTCCAGTGGTAGCTGTAAAGAGAATACACGCTGATCACAGCGAAGAGAGCGGTGCCAGCCACCACAGGAGCCGCTTTCCAGCGCGGTAGGGCATCTCGCAGCGCTATCACCCCGAATGATATGGTCAGAAAGTCAGCGGGCGCGATGGCAATAAGATACTGGTCTCGATAGAGGGGGCGGAACTGAGCTGCGGCGAATACACACAGCGACGGGACGGCGATGTACAAACTCAGAAAGAGAGCCAGACGCCTGTCCCTTTTCCACGCATATGCCAGCCCGACAAGTACCAGACAAAGCACGACCGGCAACGCCAACGGTACAAGTTCTCCGGGCGCGGTCTTGCCCAGCACTGCAACCGCGAATGAGCGGCAGAAGAGCTCCCACAAGGCAGGAGAAGAACCGGTGGCCTGATAGTGAACGCTAATGGAAGCCGCCCCCACGAGCGAAGGCGCATACAGGCCAATGAGTGTGGCCTGGATCACCACCCACGTCACCAGCAATCTGCGGCGCGACTCGACCAGCGGAGTCTTCTGCCGCCGCCCGCCAAGAAAGATGAGGAGAAAGAACAGGTTGTGAAAGAGCAGTATGAACAGCTCATAATAGTGACTATGCAAGCTGAGGAGAGTCATCCCTGCATAGCCGGCCCAGTACCGCCACCGATTGTGCTGCAGAGCCCGAAGGAGGGATACGATGGCCGCCAAGCTCAGGGCAACCCAGACGGTGTAGTTGCGCACATCCTGAGCATGCCATACCTGAAAAGGACTGATCGCCATTAGGAAGGCGGAGAAGGCTCCCACCGTTGAGCTGCCCAGCAGTTTACCGAGGAGATATGTGAGCGGTATACACGAGACCCCGAACAGGAGGGAGAGAAAGCGAGCAGCGAATTCACCTTGTCCCGCGATCTGCATCCAGAAATGAAGAAGAGGGTAGTAGAGAGGAGGCAAGGGCTCGAGCTGCGACATGTAGGACAGAAGCCAGCGCCACGAATGCGCGGCAAACTGAATGCCGAAGGACTCGTCGCCGCGGAGCGGGTGATAATCAAGCAGAGAGACGCGCACGGCAAAACCCAAGAGGGTCAGCAGCAACACGAGGGCTCGCCGCAAATCTCGGTCCTTCAACTCCTGCCTCCGGACTCCCAGACATCATGAAGCTTACGCACGGCATCTTGCAAAGCGCCTTCATGACCCGCGCGCCATCAGCGGACCCGGGGAGCCCGCTGGCCCACGGTGGTCAGCAAGGCCATACCTCCGGACAGACAAAGAACCACCACGGTGATCAGAAGGCCCACCTTGAGAGACACAGGGCCGTATACGAACTCCACCCGGTGCGAGCCCCTCTCCAGCCGGACGCCACGTAGCGCATGGTCAACGCGATGGATCCTGATCTCCCTCCCGTCCACACGGGCCCGCCAACCCGGGTAGTAGACCTCGCTCAGCACCAGCATGCCATCCTCTGCTGCGTCCACGTCCAGGGTTATCCTGGAGGGCTCGTATTCCACCACAGTGACGGACGAATCGCGCACGTCAGTTTCGCCTGACAGTATGGCCTGCGGCTCTTCCTCCAACAGGACTGTCTGAAGCGGGTCGAACTCCCCAGTGGCCAGCAGTCGCAGCGCCTCGTCTCCTCGGCCGACTTGCGCTCTGTGTACAACCCAGGCCCGCGGCAGGTACCGCTGCAACCGGTGGAGGTAAGTAGTGCCCTCTCCGCCGGGCTCTTGATAGAGCACGTCGGTCACAGGTACTAGCGTCCCGCGCCAGGTGATGGCGTACTTGACGTTCATCAGCTCCCACAGACGCTCCTCAGGCACCGCCTTGGCCAGCTCCTCGTACCACCTCAAGCGCAAGGGGCTGGCCCCGCCGATGTCCTCCACCTCGTAGAACATCCCGTAGTTGCCAGGCAACCGCCACTCGTTGTAGACACGCCCCGCACCCTGGTCCGCCTGAACGGGCGCCAGCAGGGCGCGCGGCCCGTACTCCCCTAGAGGACTGGTGGACTGGAGGTTGTTCTGCCAGTTGACCGTAAACAGATCGAAGACCACCACCAGCACGGTGACCGTCATCAGCGCACGCGACCCCAGCAAGCCCCTCTGGCGAGCGAAGATGCAGCCGGCGGCGAACACGGTCAGGATGGTCAGCAGAACCGCCCGGTTCAACATGGGGCCGAAGGGGCTGTCCACCGCAAGACCAGTCCTCGACCAACCGTAGAGGAAGGCAAACACCAGGCCCAGGGCGCCCACTGCCAGTACTACCAGACCCCGGTTGAAGGATCTCAGCCCCTCCCGCACAAATCCAGGCCAGGAGCCAAACACTTGTGCGGCGCCATATCCCGCCAGTATGGCGACGGCGAAGCTGAAGACGTAGGCCAACCTCTCCTGCGAACGGAAGATGCCAAACCCTGGGGCGAACAGGTAGAACGGGCTGTACAGAAAAGTACTGCCTCCCAGGGACAGCAGCAGGGCAGCCACAGCCAGTGCAGCCCAGAACAGCACGCGACGGTCTCTGATCAAGAAGACGCCGGCACAGGCCAGGAGCAGCGGCAGGACTCCTACATACAGCGGCGACCACTGGCTGAGGACTCCGGGCAAGAGGATTTGCAGGAGATCGTGCAGTGGGAAACCGTGAGCCATTTCCTCGTATGTACCCGCTGCCCTGGTGGAAAGAAGCATGTACTCCAGCGAGGGGATCAACTGTACGGCCGCCACACCCAGACCTGTGAGTACGAACAGGCAGAAGAGCCCGACTTTCGACCACACCGAACCCCTTCCCCTGTACGTCTCGAAGCCCCAGTACAGCACAGCGACGTAGAACACGTACATGGATGACTGCGGATGCCCGGCGAGCAAAGACACGCCAAAGGCCAGCCCCGCCCAGACGAAGCCTCGCCTCTCGCCCCGCTCCTGCCACCTCTCCCAGGCGATACCAAGTAACAGCAGGATCAGTGGCAGCCACACATCGACCTCGAGGATGGCCAGCTGCTGAATCGGATAAGACGTCAGATACCCGCCGAAGGAGAAAGTGACGGCAGCAACGAGCGCGGGGAAGTTGCTCCTTAGCAGCCTCCTGGCGAAAAGGTAGGTGAACAGCCCGGCCAAAAAGACGTGGGCGATCGCCTCCAGTTCCAGGGCATAGAGGGGGAACCCCCAGGGAGCGCTCAGCAGGATGGTGAGGAGGCTGGGAGGATAGAAGATGGCCGACTGTATGTCGGCCAGGAAGGGATGACCACCATAGGCGTAGGGGTTCCAGAGGGGAAGGTGTCCTGACAGAAGTTGCCGCGCCTCGAAGACACTGAAGACGTAGAACTGATCGACGAAATCTCCGGAGGGGAAGTATCCCCGGTCCTCAGCGACAGGAGTGATGATTCTCCAGAAGAAGAGCGCACAGAGAAGCGCCAGCAGCACCGCTGCCAGGATCTGGGAGCTGTATGCCGCCCAACGCCTCCTCACGGTCGCCTCCCCTCCCAAGACCTCGCCCGGCCCTTGCCCAGCCCTCGAGGGTCTACGACTCCAGCTCTTGCCGGAAGATGGTGGGCGAGTGGTACCTGCTAATGATCTCGGAGAGCCTCTTCTGAAACTGATCGCTCTTCAGAATGCCCAGTCTGTTCAGCAGATACCTACACACCACCGACAGCGTCTGGAGGCCATAGACGATTCCATCTTTCAGGCCAACGGAAGACGCCTCGTCGAAGTAGCGTGTGGGCACGGCTATCTCGGTGATTTCAAAATCAAAAGCCACGGCCTGGGCGAGAATCTCACTGTCGAAGACGAACCGGTCTGAGTTCAGCAGGAAGGGGACCGTCTCCAGGAATCGACGGCTGTAGGCACGAAAGCCGGTATGGTACTCCGAAAGACGCTTCCGGAACGCCAGATTCTCCACCAGGGTCAAGAACCTGTTGGAGAGGTATTTGTAGACCGGCATCCCCCCTGCCAGAGTGCCTCCACCCAGCACTCGGGAGCCCAGCACCAGATCTGCCTCTCCCGCCAGGATGGGATGGATCAACTCGGGGACCAACGTGGAGTCGTATTGGTAGTCAGGGTGCAACATGACCACGACGTCCGCCCCGTCCTTGAGCGCCTCGAGATAGCAGGTCTTCTGGTTTCCCCCATAGCCGGTGTTCTGGACGTGAATGACCACCTTCAAGCCCAGGCGACGAGCGATCTCCACCGTCTCGTCCTGGCTCACGTCATCCACCAAGATGATCTCGTCCACGATATCCTGGGGTAGATCGTTGTAAGTCTTCTCCAGTGTCTGCGCCGCGTTGTACGCCGGCATGACTACTATGACTCTCTGGCCCTCGGGCACCGATGCCTCCTTAGAAGCCATAAGCCGATGCGGGTTGAGGTAGTCTCCATCATCTCCCTAGTCAATCACCATCACCGTACCCAGCACCACCCGATTATCCAGCACCTGACCCGCATCGTCAAGGACAGATAGTCTCGAGCCCGACGAGGCCAGGTAGAACCCCACTTCGATCTCGTATTCGCCCGCTGCAACCTCCGGCAGCAGGTTCAGCTCATAACGATCCTGGATAACCTCCCCCACCCCCCAGAAAGAGGTGGGATAGTCGCCCCTGAGGGGATAATCGTCATCCTGGGCCCAAATCTGCCCCTCTGCGTCCACGAGGTGAGTGAAAACCGTGTAGTCCTGTTGAATCTCCTCCCTCGCCCGCCAGTAGAGCGTCAGGCGCACGGTGTCTCCGGCCCGCGCCAGTCGCTTGTCCAGGTCATATCCCACCAGGTCAACCTGATTCCCCAGATTGACGCTCAGAGGCTGCGCGATGTCGTATTCACGGGACTCCCATGGTACAACCTTCACAGGCTGCAAGAACACCTGCTCAACGGCCTGCCCCCCCTGCGTGGCTGACAGGTGCTCCATCGTGGGCAGGTGATACACACTCACACCCACCCAGCCGATGGCTGGAACCTCCGTCCGAGGCCTTATGCGCACCCAGCACCGATCCGCCACCGCATCTCCGGGTTTCCATTCGCTCGTGGGGTACGACCCCAATCCCGGATAGCTGTCCTCCTGGCCTATGAGATCTCCACTGGGCGTCAACAGGATCAGCGAGACACTGTAGTCGTCGTCCATTTGAGCCAAGCCCTGCCAGTAGAGAGTCACGTACACGGCTTCGCCGGGCATGAACACCTCGTTTTCCAGCGCGTACCCCAGAAGCCTCATCTGCCCGCCGTAGGTGACGTCGGTCTGGTGCGGAATGGATTCGAGCAGGTCGCTGGACAACACGGGGGGCCGCGCATAAACCGGTGAGATGTGTAGCAGGGGAACCACCAAAGCCACCAGCAACATCACCGTCCCTGCCGCGTAGATGAAGCCCCTGGCGTGGCGTCGAGGCGGTAGCTGCACCATTCCCCAGGCCAGAAAAGCAGAGACACAGCATATGGCCGGGAAGACCAATCTCCCCGTGGCTGCATCTATCAACTGATTGTATCTGACGTAACCCGCTGCCACCACGGCCATCCACACCAGCATCAACAGCAGGGCAGGGGTCGACACAGTCCGCGGCTTCTTCAGTCCCCGTACAAGCGCCAGCGGAATACCCAGGACCCCTAACATGACCAGCACATCGTAGAAGCGGTAGACCCAGCCATCGGCCAGTACGTTAAACCAGCCAAAGATGGCCCAGTATGAGAGACGAAAGCCCTCCAACTCGTCCAGGAACTTGGCCACTGTCAGGTTCCGGTCCGATGCGGTGCCGAGAGCCTCCAGGAACCTGTTCATCCCGGTGAGATCTTGATAGAGCAGCCAGTTGCGCAGGTACCACCAGCCCGCCAGAAGCAGCACTAGTCCCACCACCATGAGGCCGCCCCGAATCGCTTCCTTGGCTGAGTGCCGCCTCGCCACTACCGGCGACAGTACGAGGATCACAGCCAGCAGCCCCACACCAGTGAGCTTTGTTGCAGAAGCCAGACCGACCGCGACCCCCAGGGCCACGTATCTTCGAGTCGAGGGCCCCCTGGTTACGATGAGCACGCTGAACAGCACGGCCAGCGAACACAGGGCGGTCAGCAGGATGTCATTGTTTACCGCAGCGCTGGTGAAGATGAACTGCGGGTTGAAGGCGGTGAGGACAGCCGCCGCGAGAGCCACGGCCTGTGTGCCCCGAGACACCTCCCGCGCCAGGAAGTAGGTCGCCGCTATCGTCACCACGCCGAAAAGCAAGGAAACGTACCGCAACAGATGGACCGCCAAAGTGGTTCCCCGGTAGGGGAAGCTCTCGCGGGCGGTGTGCAGAATCACGTTCTTGTTGCCGTCACGAACGGGAACCCCAAGGTTGACATAGGGGTTGTACTCCAGCAACTCCTCAGCGTCGCTTGTATCGATCCAGAACGTGGTGGCAGCGCCCAAGAGGTAGTACAGCGATGGCTGCCCACCTTCCTGTCCGTAGAGAGCTTCTCCCTGGGGCTTGAGGACAGGCAATCCCTTGCCATCAGCGATGTGCTTGACGTGGAAGTAGTGCTGTAGCTCGTCTGGGGCCTCAAAGATGGGGGTGACCGTGCCGTATAAACCCCCTACGACGAGAAAGGCGATGAGGATGAGCGCTATCTCGCGGTGCTCACTCAACTTCTGGCCGGTCATGATCGTCCGCCATCAGTAGTAAGAGCTTAGGCCCGTGAAACCTACACAGAGCTACAGGCATCACCTTGGTGCTCTGCGACGAGGGGACTACCGCACTCGCTTGCCAGCGTCGACTGCACCATACAGAAGACTTCGTGAATGCTATCATGCCGGGAGGATCGTTGCCAGTCTGCTGGTTCATCCTCTGGTCCAACCCCGCACACCTTTGCAGGACAGACACCGGTTTCCATCCAGTTCATTCGACTACGGCTATCTCTCCCAATAGGAGCCTGTTCCCCAGCAGATCACCCACAGGAGTCATCACGGGCAAGCGCTGGCTCGTTGAGAGTTCATACATGCCAATCTCTATGTAGTATTCCCCCGGCGGAGCGCCAGATTCCACGAGCAGAGTGTACTGATCCTTTATCACCTCCCCCGTGTACCAAAGTGAGGTTGGGTTATGGCCTGCCTGAGGCACACCATCCTGCTGTGCCCAAATCCGATCATTACCATCAATGAGATGGGTGAAAACCGCATAATCCATTTCAATGAACCTCAAAGCTTCCCAATACAGGGTGAGATAAAACGCCTCCCCAGCCCTGACCTCCTCTCTATCCAGACTATGCCCAAGCAATCGAATCCCGGTTCCCAGGGTGAGTCTCGCGGGATGCTGAGGAGACTCACCAACGACGGTGGGATCCACAACATTCACCGATCCCAGGAGCACCCTATCGTCAACAGGATTCATGTCAGGATCAAGAACTGGTACGCGCCTCCCTGTTGACTTCTGATACAAGCCTACCTCGAAGAGATACTTGCCTGGAGGGGTTCCAGGCCCTATAGGTATTTCGAAAAGGTCCGGTACTATATCCCCAGGTCTCCAAAGGCTAGTAGGATAGGCTCCTGCCAAGGGTTGTTCATCCCTCTGGCCCCAGACCGCTTGCCCGACATCCATCAAGTGAACAAAGACATCATAGTCCCTGTCTATGTCGTCCAGTGCTTGCCAATATATAGTAAGTTTGAAGACCTGGTTGGACTGGGCTTCCCTAGAGCCCAAGTCGAAGCCTAGTAACTCTACTTGATCATTGAAGTTGGCCCCTACAAGGTAGGTGGGTGTCACATCATACGAAAAGAAAGCTGCCGGAGAGTCTACGAGTATCTCCACCGCCAGTTCCCTGCCGCGCCAATCTGATACTTTCTGTCCATCGTCCACCCTAGCAGCCACATAGTCCATGAGCTCATCCCGCTTATTGTCATTCAAGGGTCTCATGGTATAGACGACACCCCGCCCAGCGCCCTCTCTTCTAAGCAGAACGAACATGCCTTCTGGCGCCTGATCAATACGCGTCAGACAGACCGCACAAGTGTGGCGACCAATCAGACTCTCTTTGGCGAGGACCGTAATACTAGCTACATCAGGGTAGTACGGGTCAAGCAGATACAAAATGCTTGGATGAGCGTATATCTCTAGGGGCAAATATATATCGGCTCCCTCCCCAAGCTCGGCGATATGTCTGGCCAAGGCCACCTTATCAGCATCAAAGGCCTGATATGTCTTTCCTTTCTGGGCCCAAACAGCAAAATAGTCCCGGAACGTTAGAAAGCCCGAAAGACCTAGAAGGATCACTACCAAACCACCTAGGCATACCACGCCGTTCAGGCGAAGGATTCTCTTTTCAAGGAAGTCTGCGATGCTGACGAAGCCAATCGCCATCAGCACGTATACCGCTGGCAAGGCACCAATCCCCCTCATCGTGTTTGGCGCCTCAGTGGAAAGGATTGTTGGCAACAGCATCACCACCAGCCAAAGCAGGACAAAGGCATAGGTTGGTTTGCGCGACTTGAGAACACTCACGACAACCCCCACAGAGAAACCGAACGCGCAGAAGGCGTCCAAGGCTGGTCGACCCGGTAGATTGAGCCGCCAATCGAGATCTCCTCGGTCGTAGAACATACGTGCCACAGCCACCACATTGGACAACAAGGCCCTTAGGAATTCGCCCTTGTGGACCACGGGCGAGAGAAGCGATATGTCCGCCGTGCGCATGTTGAATGCGCCAGGGTGGCTCAGGAAGTACTGGGCCGCTGGAAGAGACACCAGTATAGCCAAGAGGCTCATGATCGTGAAACCCTTGAGCCGGTTCGAGAAACCGATGCCTGAGAATTCGATGCCTGAGGGACCATGTCTACGGTGGCACATATATCTATGGAACTCACCGATGGCCTCCGTAAGGATGAAGCCCATGAAGAGTAGAGGGAGAAGCCGAGCTGCTAGATAGGTATAAGCTGTAAGACCGATGATAATGCCAGCTACGCAAAATAAACAGTGTTTACCCGTGCGCCAGCCTTGCCAAAAAAAGTAAGTTCCCAAAACGAAGAAAAAGGGGAAAAGCACAGCCCTGAAACCCATCCGACTGAGGCCTACATGCCAATAAGAGGTTGCTAGGCCAGCAGCGGCTAACAAAGCTAGCCAGTGAACCCTTTCTCCCTCCCAAAACATCTCCTTCACCAACATACACACGACCGGTACTGTGGCGATCCCGAAGACAACAGGCACTATCCGTAGCGCAAGGGGAGTTGCTCCCAGCAGAGCGATGGGGATGATCTCCAGCCAGATGAGAAGCGGCTCCCTGCCCCCGTTTGCCTCGTAGAATACTCTGAGGTTTCCCGTTTTGACACTGCGCAACGAATCCAGGCCATTGAACGCTTCATCGTACCACAATCCAGGGGGAACGACATCTATCCTGTAAATCCTGAGAGAACAAGCTGCAAGAAGAATGAGGGCTGACAAAGCGAGCTCTCCCCACTTCTCTCCGATAAGGGATTTCATCACCACCTGGCTCGTGCGGCGCGCAGGACGATCACAGAAGCTATCTCCGGACAGGGCAGACAGGGCAGCTTGCGCGCCGCGGTAGTCTGGTTCCACAACATGTTACCACATCAGGGAAGCGCCCTGCTAGGGTCTCACCCTGGCGTCCGATCCAGGCTCTTATAGCCTTGCAGCGCGTAGAGCAGACCCCCTATGAGACCGGTGGCCACCATCATGGCGTAGATGCAGAGGGACATGCCAAACGCCAGCGAACTGGGAACCCCTGCCTGGCCGAACAACAGCACGTATCCCCCCTCGCGAACACCAAGTCCACTGAACGAGACCGGCAGAGTCAAGAGGAAAGAGATGATGGGCACGAAGATGAGGAAGTACCAGGGTGAGA
>Ga0114930_10004862_pt1 | contig 11180 bp, 10 predicted proteins | sample AnhtaG_FD_87300 | JGI IMG/M metagenome (GOLD analysis project Ga0114930, IMG submission 87300) | Deep subsurface microbial communities from Anholt, Denmark to uncover new lineages of life (NeLLi) - Anholt_01485 metaG | ecosystem: Environmental > Aquatic > Marine > Oceanic > Sediment | place... | reverse complement strand
CCGAGGTTAAAGATATAAACCAGATGGCAACCATATTCGACGTGCCCAAGCCGATAGTGTGGGCCTCGCTCAAGCACCTAAGCTTGATTTAGCGATTTAGCAACCCTATCTCGCTCTTCTTCCCCCAACGCTCTGATTTTGCAATGATATCCCCCTTGACAACGGTATACATGGAAGCCAGAGTTGTAGACTACAGCGCTTGCAGAGCTTTTGGCAGTTGTAGAGACATACCAGATAGGAAAGTAGCAGGTACGACCCCGAGGGGAACGAGATTACATGCAATATTTGGAACTCGGTCTTTATCCTGCACGGCCTACCTGAGCAGATTCGAATCGACGAACAATTAGGTGAGACGAAAGGCTAACTCAAAAGTTCTGCCTATCGTGCAGTACCGCCCACCATATTTCCAAGTAACAAAACAAGCTTTTGATGCCAGCCACACTAGCTGTTGCCCATGGCGGATGCTTCAGATTCTAGTGCACTATATGATGGCCGCAATTAATAACAAGGGTATGGCCAGTTATGGCGCTGGATTCGTCTGAGGCTAGGAACACAGCTGCCGCAGCTATCTCAGATTCCTCCGCCAGTCTCTCGAGAGAATAGTTGGCAGTAATATTGCTCATCAATTCATCAAAGGGAACACCCACAGCTTCAGACCGGCCCCTGACTACATTGATGAGGCGTTCTCCTCTGACTCCAGCCGGGCTGATGCAGTTGACACGAATATTATGTTCTCCGACCTCGATAGCCAGCGTCTGAGTAAGGCCGATGATGCCCCACTTCGAGCAGCAGTAAGGACTTCTCATAGGGTATCCTGCTCTCCCAGCCTCGCTGCCGATATTAATAATGTTACCGCTGCGACGAGGGATCATGCTCTTAAGCACCTCTCGGGCGCAAAGCATGCTTCCGGTCAAATTAATGGCTAGTACCTCATTCCAGTCCTCTAGGTTCAGGTCAACCACCTTGGCGGTCGGTCCGCGAACTCCACTATTATTGACTAGTATGTCAATCTGGCCGTACTCATTAAGTGTTTGAACTACCATCTGTTGTACTTGCTTTGCATCGGAAACATCGGTTTGTATCGCTGTTGCCCTACCTCCCTTAGATCTGATCTCTTCGGCTGTCTCCTGCACTTTAGAGAGGTCACGCGCTGCCGCCACTACTGCAGCACCCTCTGAGGCGAAAGCCATACAGATGGCCTTACCTATACCTTTGCCGCCACCGGTTACAATAGCTACTTTATCCTTCAGTCTCACCAATTCTCACCTCCTTAGTTCTCGAAGCCCCATTTTTGCCTCGTTCTAATTTATTAGTCCATTACCTTGAATAGTCTCCTTGTAGGCTGGATATCCAATATTATACCAAACATCTTCTTCCCAGCGACGATGAATTTCGCCTCATTTCAACCTATAGGTGATTTGTGTCCCAGCGTAAGGAGCCCTTCTGGTAGCAGGTGGCGCAGGCTATAGAAATGAAAATATGATGTTGACTATACCGAACATAATCATGAGTACCGTGATAAGATAGGCAAGTACCCTAAGCCAGGTGCCGGGTGATTCCAGGGCGACGAGTAGAATGATTCCCACCAGCATGGCGACGATACCTACGATGAGCCCCGTTGGCTCCTCAATGGGCAATAAGTCAGCCATCATGCTCCCTCTCTATCATTTTTGGCACTGGAATATTTCTGAACAGATTTTAGCCTTTCATCATTTCTTTTAATAAAGTTATCACCTCGCTTGGGGAGCCGAGGTTAAACTTAGCTATAGAAGCGCTAAATCTGACCTTGATAGACCAGGCGGAGGGGGGAAGAATCTCGAAAACATTCTCATCGGTAACATCATCACCTATGGCTAGTATGAAATCCCAGTCCTGCTGCGAAAGCCAGCGTGAAGCCGCTCGCCCCTTATTTACGCCGGCATTTTTTACCTCAACTACTTTACTACCCTCTAATACTTGAAGGTTAAGATTAGCGGTCAGATTGAGAAGGTCGCTTACTATCTCTCTGGCTCGCAGGTTACCCAGTCTGGGGTTAACTCTCCTATAATGCCAGACAAGAGAAAACTCCTTCTCTTCAATAAATGAGCCCGGAGTTCTATCGGCACATAATTCAAGGGTAGGGCGCACCTTCTCCTTCCAGTCTTTTGACAGTTTTTCTATGGTCTTCCACTCCTTCTCCTTTTCCTTGACCCATGCGCCATATTCAGCTACCAGTCCTATCTTTAGACTGCCAAACCATTTCTCCAATATATTTCTGTCCCGGCCACTGATGAGCACTACATCATTTCTGGGGTCCTTAGCCAGTTTCTTGAGCAACCTTATTACCTCACCGCCTGGTTTGGCCGCCTCTGGCTTTTCGGCGAAAGGAACCAGCGTGCCATCATAATCCAGCAACAGCAATCTCCGACTGCCTTTTTGAAAATGGCTCACCAATTCCGTTTTCGTCTCATCGCTCAATGCTTTGGCTTCCATCTCACTCAGGAGTTTTCGGGTGTGGAGCAATCTATCAATAAAGCTATCTCCCCACCGCATCACGTTGTAGCGCTGCAGCCTTTTCTGCATCATTCGGTTGCGCTCTCTCTGTTCTTTTTTGGGCATTGCCAGGCCTTCCTCCAATGCCTGGACAATTTCCTCCGGGTTGTTTACATTTATGATAATTGCCTCCCCCAACTCCCGGGCAGCCCCCACCGTCTCACTAAGAACTAAGACCCCTTTCCCATCTGTTTTAGTAGCTATATACTCCTTGGCTATGAGGTTCATGCCATCTCGAAGGGGAGTAACCAGAGCAATGTCAGCCCTTTTATACAGGGCAATGAGAGAGTCAAAGTCTAAAGAACGGTACAGATACCAGATGGGCGTCCAGCCGATAGAGCCATACTTACCATTAATTGCCCCCACCAGCTCATCCACCTGTTTTTTTAGGCGGGCATGTTGTTCCACCCTAGTCCGGGAAGGGACCACCACTAAAGCCAGAATGAGCTTCTCTCTATACTCGGGGTGTCTTTCCAGAAAGAGGCTAAAAGCCTCCAATCGCTCGGGAATGCCTTTAGTATAATCCAGGCGGTCTAGGGAGAGGATTACCTTGCAGTCTCCCAGCCTCTCCTGAAGATGGCTCAACTGGGCTCGTACTGGTGCAGTCTTAGCCGCACTATGAAAATGTTCGTAGTCTATTCCTAGTGGAAATACATCGGCTTTCACTACGCGCTCGGCAGTAGTGATCTGACCCATAACCGAGTCATAGCCCAATAAACTATGCACACTATCAAGAAAATGCCATACGTAATCATAGGTGTGAAAGCCTACGAGGTCGGCGCCTAAAAGTCCATTCAATATTTGCCCCCGCCAGGGCAGCAGGCGGAATATTTCCAGGGATGGGAAGGGGATGTGAAGGAAAAAGCCTATAGTGGCGTGGGGCAACTTCTCCCTAATAAGCTGGGGCAGCAGCATCAACTGGTAATCGTGCACCCAGATGATATCATCCTTTTCCGCCACCTCAACCACGGCTTCAGCAAATGCCTGGTTTACCCGCTTATAAGCCTGCCAGAAATCTTCGCTATATATGGTGTATTGTGGGAAGTAGTGAAAGAGAGGCCAGATAGTTCCATTGCAAAAGCCATGATAGAATTCTTCGACATCCTGTTCGTTGAGGAAGATGGGATGACATTTTTCCAGCAGCAAATTGGCTTCAATCTCCTCCTTCTCCTCCTCTTTTATCCTTTCCTGCTCAATGCCGGCCCATCCTATCCAGAGACTGGAGCGAGCCTTGTGGAACGTCCCCAGCGCTCTAACCAGACCACCGGTGCTCGGCTCAAAGCGTAACTTGCCTCTTCTCCTTTCCACACTCACCGGCAGCCGGTTTGATACGATTAGTAACCTTTGCTCTATATCCTCTGCCTCTTCCATTTAAAAACCCACCCAATTAACCATTATACCCCCTGTTATCTGGCTATTCAATGGACTTATCTTTCCCTCCCGCCCTGATGATTGAGCTTGTCGGCTTTGGGTGCTATAATAGATGCCTCTTGGGATATTGAGGGTTTAACCATGGTTGATTTAGATGACCTCCTGATTTACCGGCGGCTTGACAAGTCGGGGATGCTCGACCATCTGCATGAGTTCCCCCAGCAGTGTGAGCGGGCATGGGAAAAGGTCTTGAAGTTTAATTTGCCCCCAGAACATGGGCAAATAGACAAGGTCGTTATCCTGGGAATGGGGGGCTCGGCTATTGGTGGTGATATAGCCCGCCGTCTGGCTTTGGTTGAAAGCAAAGTACCCGTCTGGGTACATCGGGATTATGGCTTGCCTCCGTTCGTTGACCGGGACACATTGGTCATTGCCTCAAGCTACTCAGGGAATACCGAGGAGACCGTCTCCGCCTTCACCGCCTCACTCAAAACGCCGGCTAAAAAGCTGGTGCTCACCACAGGAGGTAAGCTTAAACAGCTGGCGGAAAAGGAAGGCATCCCTATTTTCCTAATAGACTACAAAGCACCACCCAGAGCCGCCTTCCCTCACAGCTTTGTCCCTCTGGTGGGCGTTTTTCAAAAACTAGGTCTGCTAGGTGATAAATCAGCCGATATGAAACAAGCGCTACAGACTTTGAACCAACTAGCCGAAGACTTAGCTGAAACCACACCCCATGTTTTTAATCCAGCAAAGCAATTAGCTGCCAAGCTATGGGGACATGTAGCCGTACTCTATGGGGCGGGGATACTCTCCGAGGTAGCTCGGCGCTGGAAGACCCAGCTCAATGAGAACAGCAAGACCTGGGCTATCTTTGAGCTTTTCCCTGAGCTTAATCATAACGCCGTGGTGGGATATAGGTTTCCCCCTCAGGTAAAGGAGAGGATATTTGTAGTCTTGTTACATTCCGCCCGGTTTCATCCCCGAAGCCAGCGCCGCTATGAGGCTACAGCCAAACTACTGACTAAAGCCGGCATCAGCCATGAGGTGGTGGAAGCGGTGGGGGCAACTGCCCTGGCTCAGGTGATGGGCCTGGTCCTTTTCGGGGATTACGTCAGCTTCTATCTGGCGATATTAAATAAGACTGACCCCACCCCGGTTGCTTCTATAGACTTTGTTAAGCAGTATCTTGCCCAGTCTAAGAATGCCAATGACTAGGATTAAAGCGAAAGCTGGGGAGGCATGATGGGAGACGAGGCTAGGGCGATGAAAGCGTTGGTCTTGTGCGCGGGCAGGGCAACCAGGCTCAGGCCTCTCACCAACACTACGCCCAAGCAACTTCTGCCTGTCGCCAACAAGCCAATTCTGTTCTACGTTTTGGAACAGATTAGAGAGGCGGGCATTAACGATATCGGCATGGTCATCTCTACTGAGACGGGTGACAGGTTAAGAGAAGCGGTAGGTGATGGCTCCAAATGGGGGGCTCACATCACCTATATTGTTCAATCAGAGCCGCTTGGTCTGGCCCATGCGGTAAAGGTGGCTCAGGACTTTCTTGGCGATTCCAGCTTCCTCATGTTCCTGGGCGATAACCTTATTGAGGGCGGGGTTAAGAAGTTCGTTGACCGGTTTAATAGCGATACTCCGGATGCCCTGATTCTGCTCAAAGAAGTGGCTGACCCCCGCCAATTGGGGGTAGCTGAGCTTGACGAGAAAGGCGAGGTAGTCCGCCTGGTGGAAAAACCGAAGCAGCCCAAAAGCAACCTCGCTTTGGTGGGAGCCTATCTCTTCACCCCTGAAATCCATAGAGCGATAGCCCGGATAAAGCCTTCTTTTCGGGGTGAGCTGGAGATAACCGATGCCATACAGAAGTTCCTTGAGATGGGCAAACAGGTTAGAAGCCACATTCTCCAGGGGTGGTGGCTTGATACCGGTACCAAAGATGACCTTCTAGAGGCAAACCGGGTCTTACTGGATAATTTCCTGAAACGAAACATCAAGGGTAATGTCGATTCGCCGAGCCAGGTGGTGGGCGAGGTAGAAATCGGGCAGGGGACAAAGGTAGTAGGCAGCACTATTCGGGGGCCGGTGTCCATTGCCGAGGATTGCCAAATCAATAAGTCCTCTATCGGCCCGTTCACCAGCATCGGGGCTGGGACGGTGATAGAGGACTGCTCAATAGAGAATTCGGTGATTTTGGAGAATTGCCGCTTCTACAATATCCAACGCCTGGCTGATAGTGTCATCGGCAGAAGTACCGAGATGCTAAAAGGGGGGCATGACGCTAAAGCGGTCGGCCTCCTGGTGGGCGATGGTGCTAGAATTGAGCTATAAGGCAGTGGGCCAATTTCAAAAGAGGAAGGCTTTAAGTGATAGATTCAGGTAAGGGCTTCTCTCCCCTCAAGGATGGGACGGTCTACAGCAAGAGGAAGAACTTCTGTCCTTTCTCCACGCCTCCTCTAGAGGCTTATGCCCCTATCGTGGGCGAGGAAAAAATGGAAAGGTTACAGAGGATAGCTCAGAAGCTGAAAGGTCTGAAGCTGCTGGAGCTAAACGCTACCGCCCAGGGTGGGGGAGTGGCTGAGATGCTTTATAGCTTTATCCCTTTACTGAATACGCTGGGTATAGAAGCCGAATGGAAAGTTATCCACGGAAGTAAGGAGTATTTTGAATGCACCAAAAGCCTGCACAATCTATTGCAGGGCAAGAAGGGTTCGTTTACCCCTGAGATGCAGCAGTGTTACTTTGATAACATTGAGGAGAGTGCCAAAGCCAATATTATTGACTATAACCCCGATGTGGTGCTCGTCCATGACCCACAGCCGATAGGTCTAATTGGCTATTTTAAGAAACCTGAGGAATTTTGGCTTTGGAGATGCCACATAGATATTGATGAGGAGGTGTTAAGGGCTAATCCCGGTCTGTGGGACTTCGTCACTGATTGGACTGAGCACTATGATGCCGCTGTATTCTCAGCCGCACACTACATTATTTCATGTTGGCCTATGCCCAAGTTTATAATTCCCCCCTCCATTGACCCTCTTTCTGAGAAGAACAGAGAATTAAGCCAGGAGGAGATAGATAAGGTTCTGGCTAAATATGAAATAGACCCCAAGGTTCCCCTCATTGTTCAAATCGGGAGGTTTGACCCCTGGAAGGGAATAGATAGGACCATTGCTGTCTATCGCCAGGTAAGGAAAGAGAAGAAATGTCAGCTGGTGATAGCCGGTGGCTTGGCTGCTGACGACCCTGAAGGAGAGCGGATTCTGAGTGAGATTTATGAGGAGACAAAGGGCGACGAAGACATCCACGTGCTCAATCTCTCCATGGCGGACCGTCTGGAGAACCATAGGGAAGTAAATGCGCTCCAGCGGGCAGCCAGCGTAATAATGCAGCCCTCCACCAGGGAGGGCTTTGGGCTGGTGATTACCGAGGCACTGTGGAAAGGCAAAGCAGTGATAGCTGCCGATGTGGGTGCTATACCCCTTCAGGTAAGGGATGGTCATACTGGCTACTTTTACCAGACGCCGTATAGAACGGCACAGAAGGTGCTCCACTTACTGGAAGACCCTGAGGCGGCTAGGGTGATGGGTGAAAGAGGTAGGGAGTATGTGAAGGAGCACTTTCTCATGCCTGACCGGATTGCCGATTGGCTCATGGCGATAAACATGGCCAAGAGTGGAGCCGTGAACAAGAACATATGTAAAGATTGCATAATCAGCTTTCACCCTTGGTTCAAGCTGAGTAAAAGGAGAGACTAACCTAAGCGTGCCTTTTGTTTAGTCAGGATTCCTCTTCCTTAAGCAGGTCGCTAAAGACCTCGGTATGGTATACTTCGTGGTCTCTAAGCCGGAGCATTAATTCTTTCAGGTCGGGGTCTTTCATCTTCTTGGCGGCGCGGTCATATTCCGCCGCCACTTCCTTCTCTATTTTAATGTCAGCCTGGAGCATATCGGCAGGCTTGGTCGAGCGGTCAACCCTGGTGTGCTCGACTCTGGGACTGCCTCCACCACCAACCATCTCCTCAGCCAGCCAGCCCAGGTGCTGCATCTCGTTGATAGCCTGGTCTTCCAGCTGCTTTTTAGCCTCTTTATTGGTCGCCATGTATGATTGGAACATATATTGCAGAATAACTGTATACTCGTGCTCAATGCCCCAGTTGAGAATATCGGTGACCTCGTCCCGGCGGCTGCCTCTCAGGTCTTTAACCCCTTCCTTCTTTGCCTTATCGGTGAAGTGCTTGAAATCGCCAAGGTGCGATTCTTCGTCAGACAGGATACGCTTGAGCAGCCTTTTTATCTTGGGGTCATCTATAACCTTGATGTGTTCCCGATACAGGTTTATGCCATCCTCTTCCTGCAGCGCATCATTTCTCATCCAGTCAGCCACCGCCTTGCCACCGGTGCGCATCTCCCCCCGCTCTAAGCTGGGGATACCACCCAGTTCCACGATGGTCTCTGCCAGCCAGTCCAGGTGGCGCATTTCCTCTCTGGAGATAGCCTCAATCTCGCAAGCCATCTCACCCTCACCCATGGCATAAGCATGGACCAGGTACTGAATGATGGCAGCGTGCTCCCCCTTAAGGTCTTGATTTAGCAGGTCAACGATTTTTTCTTTGTCCATTAGTCCCTCCATATCTCGGCTATTTTCTTACTAGCACCCATTATACATCTGACCGCCCAACCAGCGCTAGGCGCAGTGGTGGTTCTGTTCCTTGATAACTACTTAGAGGTTTAGCCCCTTGGCCACGCGCTTGCCAAACTCGGGGTCAGCCTTGGTAAGGTTCTCCACCATGCGTTTTTGAATCGGCTTGTCCGCCTTACCCAGAGAATCAACAATATTGTCAACCAGGTGGTCCTGCTCCACCCCCTTTAGCGAACGGTAGCGCTCGCCTGCCTGCTCGAAGTCGTTGGTCAGGCTGATCTTTTGGCGCATCAAATTCCCCTCGACACGGTAATGGCTGGTGGGGTAAGCAGGAGCCTCACCGGGCATCCCGCCCGCCAGCGTATTGGGCTCGTAGTTAACCGTTCCGCCACCATAGGGTGCGTACTGCATGGCTCCATCGCGCTGATTGTTGTTGACCGGCACACGGGGTCGATTGGTTGGGAGTTGCAGGTAGTTAGGGCCCAGCCGATGCCGCTGGGTATCCGCATAGGCGAAGACCCTGCCTTGCAGCAGTTTGTCTGCGGAGAGCTCAATGCCAGGGACGATAGAGGCAGGGCAGAAAGCAGCCTGCTCCACTTCGGCAAAGTAGTTTTCTGGATTGCGATTGAGCACCATCTTGCCCACCGGCATTAGCGGAAACTTGTCCTCAGGCCAGGTCTTGGTCGCATCGAGCGGGTCAAAATTCTGCTTGAACTCGTCGGCGGTTTCCATAATCTGAACGTTTAGTTCGTACTCGACGGCACCGCCGGAGGCGATGGTATCATACAGGTCACGGGTGGCGATGTCGGGGTCTTCCCCGGCTAAGCGGGTAGATTCATGACGGTCAATTGGGTGAACCCCCGCCGCTGGCTTCCAGTGGTACTTGACGTAGACCTCTTTACCTTCCTTGTTTACCCACTTATAGGTATTGACGCCAAATCCTTCCATGGTTCGATAGCTCTTGACCGTGCCTCGGTCGGAGAAAAGCCAGGTAATCATGTGGGTGGATTCTGGGGTCAAGGAGATAAAGTCCCAAAAACGACTGTTGGCGCTGGAGGAGGTGGGGATGTTGGTATCAGGAGCCGGCTTGAAGGCATGGACCATATCCGGAAACTTGATGGCGTCCCGGATGAAAAAGACGGGCAGGTTGTTCCCTACCAAATCGTAGTTCCCCTCTTCGGTGTAGAACTTGACGGCAAAGCCCCTGGGGTCACGAACCGTATCTGCTGAGCCTCGTGCTCCCACCACCGTAGAGAAACGGATGAAGACAGGAGTTTGCTTTGCCGGGTCCTGGAGGAAGTTGGCACAGGTGTATTTCGACATACTCTTATATACCTGAAAGTAGCCGTGGGCTCCGGCACCCTTAGCGTGAACTACGCGCTCCGGGATTCGTTCGCGGTCGAAGTGCGCCAGCTTCTCAATGAGGTGCACGTCTTGCAGCAACACGGGGCCACGCTCAGCCACGGTCAGTGAATTCTGGTTATCGCTGACTGGAACCCCTTGATTGGTGGTAAGGTGTTTGTCTTTCATTACATCCTCCTTCCTCGACCGTATTAGTTGGTATAAGTCTGTTAGCTAGATTTCCATAAGCCATGGATATTGCAATACTCCCTGGCGGCTACTACTTTTTGCGCTCCAATTTCAAACGCTGCCCCTGGCTTATCTCCTGGCTTGAGAAACTTACGGCAACTCCCGCCGTCGGTAATTACCTCTATCCACTCTATGTAGTGCTTTTCCTCCATGGGGTGAGGAACATCGCCAACCTTGACTTTTACTCCTCTAGCTGTGGTTTCAATAACGGGCACATGCTTTTCCAGCCCAACATCGGTTGTTTTCTCCTGGAGCAACTCCATTGGCTGCCCGCAGCAGACCAGTTCCCCCTTTCCGGTGTGCAGCACTTCAACAATATTGCCGCAGACATTGCACCGGTAAACCTGCTTTAGTTTTGTCATGTTTTTCCCTCCTTTGTTATTTCTTTAGAATTCGTATCAGTCATACTCTTCAATAATTGCTTCCATCTTTCCTCCCCCAGGCACTCGCGGGCGGAAGCGCACCACTCAATGCAGGAGGGCACCTTCTCCCGGTGGACATACTTGCCACACTTATGGCACTTCACCCTCATTTCGTCGGAGAAGATTTCAACCTCGGCGCCACAGTTGGGGCATTTATGCACTGATACCCGCAGGTTTCTGATATCTTGCCCTGGGCATTTGCTATACATCGCCCGCTATCACTCCTCTACTTTTTCGAATTCGCTCTTGGCTGCCCCGCAGACAGGGCAGGCCCAGTCGTCAGGTATTTTCTCAAATGGTGTCCCCGGTTTTATGCCGCCATCGGGGTCTCCCAGTTCCGGGTCATAGATATAGCCGCAGACGGTGCATTCGTATTTCGCCATTTTTGGCGCTGCCTCCTTTTTCTCCTTAATATAGCTGGGGGCAGTCTTAGGGGTGGCGCCCCGCTTGACCTGATGGTAATAGGCATAGGTCATTGGCTCACCTTCCTTGAGTACCTCCGCCCCTACCAGCTCCCCGACAAAAATGGTATGCGTGCCCACGTCTAATTGCTGAACTATCTTGGCTTCCAGATAAGCCAGGGCATGGTCGGTAATCACCGGCGCCTTGGTCTCACCCATT
>Ga0114930_10004859_pt1 | contig 11186 bp, 10 predicted proteins | sample AnhtaG_FD_87300 | JGI IMG/M metagenome (GOLD analysis project Ga0114930, IMG submission 87300) | Deep subsurface microbial communities from Anholt, Denmark to uncover new lineages of life (NeLLi) - Anholt_01485 metaG | ecosystem: Environmental > Aquatic > Marine > Oceanic > Sediment | place... | reverse complement strand
ATTTCATCCAGTGCCCCATCGAGAACACTTTCGAGCTTGTGAAGGGACAAATTCAGCCGATGGTCGGTCACACGGGATTGAGGGAAATTATAGGTTCTGATCTTTTCGCTTCTTTCCCCTGTCCCGACCTGCAGTTTCCTATCCTTGGCGATCTGTGCGTCCTTTTCCTGTTGGGCTTTGTTCAGCAGCCGCGAACGGAGTATTTTCAGGGCCTTATCTTTGTTGCGATGCTGGGATTTTTCATCTTGACAGGATGCGACCATTCCTGATGGTTTGTGTGTGATCCGGATAGCCGTGTAATTCCGGTTGACACTTTGGCCCCCTGGGCCCGAGGCCCCGAAGGCCTCTATTTTCAGATCCTTGGGATCTATCTGGATGTCCACTTCGCCAGCCTCTGGGAGTACGGCAACAGTGACCGTCGATGTGTGAATCCGGCCGCTGGCCTCTGTTTGGGGAACGCGCTGGACACGGTGCACGCCGCTTTCAAATTTAAGCATGGAATAGACTTTGTCCCCGCAGATGTTAAAAATGATCTCTTTGAAACCACCTATCGGGGAGATACTCGTGTTCAAAACATCGGTTTTCCAGCCTTTGTTTTCGGCGTAGCGGGAGTACATACGGAAAAGGTCTTGGGCGAAAAGTGAGGCCTCGTCCCCCCCTGCTCCCGCCCGAATTTCCATGATGACATCTTTTTCATCATTGGGATCCTTGGGCAACAGTAAAATTTGAATTTCTCCGCGTAGGATTTCTCTTTTCTCTCCCAGTTCTTTCAGATCCACCTCAGCCAATTCCTTCAAGTCTGGTTCAGCGCTGGAATCAGAAAGGATTTCTTCAGAATCTTTAATATCTTTAAGAATTTTTTTGTATACCTCGAACTTTTTGACAACAGGCTCCAATTCGGCCCGTTGTTTGGAAATCTTACGGATTTTTTGGGGGTCGGAAACTAAGGCAGGATCAGATAAAGCTTCAGTGAGTTGGTGGTATTTTTCCTCGATATTCTCTAGCTCTTGGCGCATTTCGTTTATTTTTTGTAATCACCATATTTTTTCCTGAACTTTTCCACACGTCCTGCGCTATCCACGAACTTCTTCTTACCGGTATAAAAGGGATGGCACTGGGAGCAAATCTCTACCCGGATTTCTTTTTTTGTAGACTGGGTGTTAAAGGTGTTGCCACAGGCACATATCACGGTGCATTCCGCATAATCTGGATGGATATCTTTTTTCATCTCAATAACTCCTCGTTTGGACGCTAATTATAACAAATAACATCCTCACGGGCAACACACCAATCTCTAGCATTTCTAAATCCGACTTAAAGAAAACATTCGGGAGAGCTGATTAGGAGGTCATCCAATATCTTTATCGCGGATCAGTCCGAATAGATTCTTTTTCATAACTACAAACCAGAACAGCCCCAATGCCAAAACTATCCCGGCACAATCAACAGCTATATCAACAAGTGAAAAATCCCTGTGAGGCAAGAACTTTTGATACACTTCGATGATAAAACCAAAACAAACTGACAACATACCAGCTCTCATCAGGAGTGAGGAGGATTTTTTCTTGTAGTGACCCCAGGCCAGCAGAATCGCAAAGATGCCAAAACCGAAAAAATGCAAGGAATATTCGGAAAAGAGAATGTCCAACAACTTATGCATTCCCTGGATCTTGCTCAATGCTCTTGTCGATATCGAAGACCCGACAAAAATCAACCCAGCACAAACATAGGCTGAGAGAAAGTGTTTGTTTTTATGAAACATGTTATGTTGAGCCTTGCTTCCCTTCATAACATCCCCAATCTATACTGAATTCATACTTTTTTTGGCTTTCTTTCACTTCACTTTTATATTGTTTGGAATCAAAGTAGGCCTTCAACGTCTTGTTCAACGGATACATCTGCTCTTCGGCCTCCCACTTGTACACTCCGAGACTTTTTTCCCTCAAACAGTCGAGATGAACAATCCAGGCCATCTGCTTGAACGGAACATGTCGAAAAGTCTTTATAATGCCCAAGACTTCCCCCTGCTTTTTTGGATTCAGAAAATGGAATTGGCGGGAGAACAGAATTGCATTGTGAAAGTATGCGGGATAAGCCATCAGTCCATCCAGCCTGCTGAGACGGGTTAGATAGACAAAAAGATCCAGCACCTTCTTTCCCAGATTCAATCCAGGATGCTTCTGCCCAGGCAGAGGAGACAGAGCCCCTGAAAACTCCAAAAGCGGATTCTGAAGAGTCAGCCATTCCAGAAACAAAAACTTGTATTTTTCCTTTAGCTGGATCATCGCTTCTCTCAGTTTGAGGTCCACGATGAGATTTTCTTCCTTTTTTTCTCTGTAAAAAATTTGAAACCTTTGGACCGGATATTCAGAGGTATCCATGCTGTATTCCAGGGGCCACAGGCCTTTTTTTTTGGCATCTTTAAAGAAATTTCTCTTTTTCAACACAGCAGAAACCTCTTGGAGAGAATATTTTCCGAGAAACAGACATGATCCCTTATCCCCATCCAAATCCGATAAGATATCTTTTTCCTCGATAAAGAACGATTGTTGGATCTTTGTTCCTTGTTTGGAGGGAAAAAATTTCATTTTATTATGGTTTTTACTATTCTATCCGCTGCTTTTCCATCCCAAAAATTGGGTATCTTCTTCCTTTGTATGCCCTTCTCTAATACCTTGAGCCCTGCCTGAATAATTTTTTCTGGGTGATTTCCTACTATAATATTGGTGCCTTCTTTTACAGTAATCGGCCTCTCGGTATTTTTTCTAAGCGTTAGGCAAGGAATGCCCAATATGGTGGTTTCCTCCTGAATGCCCCCAGAATCAGTCAGAACAATTGTAGCCTTAGACATTAAACAAAGAAAATCAATGTAGCCTAATGGCTTAATTATCAGGATTCTTGTCTTTGTTATCGAGTCCCCAAGTCTGTTATCCCTTATCTTCTTGAGTGTTCTGGGATGAGCCGGGAAAACAATCGGAATTTCCTCGGACAATCTTTCGAGAGCCGTAAAAATCCCTTTTAATGTCTCGGCGTCATCCACATTCGAAGGACGATGAAGCGTCAGAACTGCATACTTTTTTATGTTGTCATTTTGCTTTAATGACAGCCGTTCCAAAATATCAGATTTTGAAGAGACCTCGATAAACCTGAGTAGAGTATCGATCATGACATTTCCGACAAAATGTATTTTGCTATCTGGAATTCCTTCATTTTTTAGGTTCGTGTTTGCATCTTCGCAAGTCGTAAATAAAAATTCCGATATCTGATCAGTAAGGATACGATTAATCTCTTCAGGCATGGTTCTATCAAAACTTCGAAGGCCTGCTTCAATATGAGCGACCGGAATATTAAGCTTAGACGCGACAAGTGCACAAGCAATCGTGGAATTTACATCTCCAACAACAACGACTAAATCCGGTTTTTCCGCAAAACATATTTTCTCAAACTCGATCATTATCTTCCCAGTCTGTTCCGCATGAGTCCCCGAACCTACACCCAGATAAATATCAGGTTCGGGCATACCGAGATCATGGAAAAAAACCTTAGACATGTCCTCATCATAATGCTGCCCGGTGTGAAGGATTTTATGACTGATGCGATTTTTCGAAAGCACTTCAGAGACCGGAGATATTTTCATGAAGTTCGGCCTCGCTCCCGCTACCAGTAATATTTTCATTTGCTAATAGACTACCAAAGATTCACCTCAACAGCAACTTGTTCCTGACTAATAAAAGCATCCCAAATCCCATGATGGATTTTAGTTATCAAAGGAAAAAAGCATTGGGGAATGGATTGAGCGACATCGGAAGATTTAGCCTTCACTTGTCAAACTTGGAGGGAACCCGGCATAGCCGGGCCCGAGGACTGTTTGAGCACTGGACAATTCAGTGGTGGCGTTGAGGAAAGCTAGGATATTGGGGTGTAGGTATAAATAATTTTGCGCAGTTCCACAGGGCCGAGAAGTTTGATGAGGGAATGGCGTATAAAATCTGACTGGAGCGAAAACATTTCCCAATGCTTTATTCCCTGATAACAGAAATGGGGATGCCTTTCTCAGTCCTAGGTGTAAAATAATAATGTATCGTCCCCGAGTGTTACCTGCCGCTTGAGATCGAAATATTTCCCTTCAAATTTGGTTTTATAAAACTTTCGGAGGATGATTTTTCCGTTTTCTGCCAGAATTTCTCTCTTCTTGATGACTTTCAGGGGATTTCTCTCCTCCAAAAGCCTGTAGGGCGGGTCCAAAAAAATCATATCGAACTTCATTTTCTCATTAGAGAGCTGGATCACACCTCTGTTAAATTCCTTGTGGAAAATACGAACGCTTTCTTCAGCATCCACCTTGGCGATGTTTGTCTTGATTACCTTTGTGGCCGGATAATATTCATCGATAAACACGGCCTTTTCAGCACCCCGGCTCAAAGCCTCGATCCCCACCGAACCGCTCCCGGCAAATCCATCCAGAAAAACACAACCTCGCACGTCCTCCTGGATGATGCTGAACAGCGACTCTTTGAGTTTATCAGGCATAGTGCGCACTATGGTCCCCGGCACTTTTTTAAGCCGTTTTCCTTTGTATTTTCCGCCAATTACTCTAATCATCTTAATAATAAAACGTGGCTTTACCCTGTTGGGTTCGGATATCTTTTATCCCGTAGGGAAGTTCCCACCAATCACTCATGCTGAAAGGCTCGCTACCGATAATCTTGGATCCTATGAATATGACCAGCTCAAAAACAGAGACCTGAATGCGCTTGTTTCCAAGGTATAAATCCTTCAGATCAAGCCTCACATATCCCTCTTCCACCTCGAGTATTCCCCCAAGATAAAAAGTCATCTGTGGCTTTAGCACATTCGGGAGTTTCGCTCCCTCAAGATCCAACATGATCTTCCATTCGACTTTATTGATGTCATACAGCTTCAGCCGAAGCTCTCTTAGGGTTTCTTCCTTTTCTACTTTGATGCGGTGGGCAATATAGGAATTCAGCTCATCTTCGGTCACTACAACATTTTTTAAGTCGCGGTTCCCCTTTTTCAGTTGTTCCAGTTGGAGCTTATCTATCAAACCCAGTACCTTGAGCGCTTCATTCAGGGAATACTCGGGAGGATCCTGCAAAAATCCGAAAAGAATAACAGGAACAAGGAGAAACACAGAGAGAGTTGTCTTAATCATCGATCCAGAATATGATATCACAATAATTCGGGGACAGGTACCGAATTATTGTCCCCGAATTAAAAAAAAGGCCCGATCCGAAGACCGGGCCTTAAGCTTGAATAAATTAGGGTTTTAAATCGATGTGGATTTTACCGTAGGAGGTGTGCTTTTTCAGCGAAACGACCGCTATCTTTTGCCTCCTGGGATGCCCCCAAGTGCTGTTTCTGTACCCGAACGTGGCGACAAATCGAGTGGCCGCAATCATTTGCCTGTATCCGAACATTTCCAGAAGGCCAAACAAACACAATTTCATGATATCTTTGAGGCTTTTGTACCGTTTGTACAAAATATTATCCAGCAGAATGGATCCGATGTTTATCCACATGGCCCACAGGATGGCCACCAGAAAAAACAAAAAAACGAACTGCCAGTTCAAAAGCCCCAGAAAATAAAGGGGCACAAGGGAGGCGTATCCCAAAAATTCTACGGAAGGCCCCAACCCCTCGATAAAGAAAAAATAAGGAAATCCGAACGTGCCCACGCTCCCGTACTTGCGGCGCCCGAACATCTCCTTGCTGTGGGCCAGACTCTGCAACAATCCCCTGTGCCAGCGGCTCCTCTGCTTGAGCAAAGATTTCAAATCCTGCGGAACCTGTGTATGACAAACAGGATCGGGCACAAACAGAACCTTGTAAGGGATCTCATTCTCCAGGCAGTGTTTGTGGAGCCTGACCACAAGATCCATATCCTCTCCCACGGTCTTCCGGTATCCACCCACATCCATGACCATATCTTTCCGGAACACAGCATAGGTCCCGCTCAGGACCAACAGACTGCCGAACAGATTCCAGGACGTCCGCCCCGACAAAAAACTTCTCGTGTACTCGACGGCCTGGAAGAGCTCGATACTCTTTTTGGGAGCATGGATATGGGTAATTTCTCCCTTCTCGATCTCCAGGCCGTTCAAAACACGCACGATTCCCCCAACAGCCACCACTCTCTTGTCATCGACAAAAAGCCGTCCTGTCCGCAGCAATCCCTCCTTATCCAGGATGGAGTCGGCATCCATGCTGCAAAACAAAGGGAAGCTCGCCGCGTTGATCCCGGCGTTTAACGCATCGGTCTTTCCCCCGTTTTCCTTATCAACCACCATCAGATTCGGATAATCCAGAGAAAGATAAACTTTCCGGATTTTTTTGTGTTTTAGAACAAGCCTTATCGGTTTTTCAATCTCGACAAGGCGGAATTTTTCAACCAGTCTTCGCAAACTGCCATCTGTCGAGCCATCATTGACCACGATGACCTCATACTCAGGATATTTAAGGGACAACAGCGCCCGCACATTTGTCACGATCGTGGACTCTTCATTAAAGGCAGGGACGATGATCGAAAGCGGCCTGTAGTAATTGCTCTTTAGAAGGGCCTGCATATCATGTTTGGTGACAAAATAGAAATATTTTTTTATCTCCTTTAGAGAAAGCAAGATAAACAGGGTATAGGTTCCGTTTAACGCCACAAAATACAGGATGATTAGCGCCTGCAAGGTCAAAACCAACACGTCTTGAATGTTCATCCTTCTCTACTTTCTCAGCATAAACCGGGCGGTATCCCGCACAAACGGATCATCGGATTTCATCTCGGCAGTCAGGAGAGACAGGCCTTCTTCCCCCAGTTTGGTCAGACTCCTGGCCGCGTTAATCCGGACATAATAATAATCGTCGTAAAGCAAATTCCTGAGATGCGGGATGGCATCTTGGCTGCAAGCGGAGGCCGCTTGAGCAGCCTGGGCCCGGACCCGCCAGTCATCGTGGAAAAGCGCCGAGGTCACAACACCACCGTACTCCGGACATTCAAGCTTCCCCAATGCTCTCATGCTGGCGATTTTAATGGATGGATCTCCGCCTGAGTTGAAAAACAAATCCACGATTTGCCTGGACGCCTCGTTAAGACCAGAAGATCCGCAGGCTTCGATGATGTCTCTTTTGAGAATAAGCGGGAAGCTCTGATCAGCAACCAACCTTTCCATAAAGGCTAAAAAACTGACGATTATGCCCTTTCTTTTAAAAGAGTGAATCAGGTTGGAATAGACGTTTTCGTTGTATTTCGAGGAGAGGGAAATCTCTGTCGAGAGGACAAGCGTGATCCAGTCCAATGTGCTATCGTTGGCGATCTGGCTCATAGCCCAGACGATGGCACCTTTCACCTCGTCGGTTTTCTCCTCCAGAAGGCTGTCTTTGAAGTACTGTTTGAGTTCGTCCAAAGAAAAATTCCCCAATCTCTTGATGGCATGAAATCTTTTCGGCATCGATGAGGATTCGGCCATTTTGCGGTAATACTCCGCGATGAACGATCCCCGGATGTACTGTCTGATCTCCTCCCGGTCGTCTTCCGATGCTGTTTGAAGTTTTTCGATACAGAGGGCAGAAAGGACCTCATGGCCCAATTTTGAACGGGGACGAACAATCGTCCCGTCCCTTCCCAACAGATGCTTCCGCATGTAGGATTGGTATCTGGCGCGAAGACGTCTTCGCCGCCTCTCGGTGAACTCTATCGAGAGTTTGTGGAAAATTAGGATGAAAAACAGAAGCAAAACAGTCACAAGGAGCGAGATCAACACATAGTCCAGGACATCTCTGATGGTCTGAGGCGGAAGAATTCTTTCCAGTAATTCCACTTTCATCGTAGTTTTATTAATAATTCAGGTTAAAAATATTGCTTAGCATTGGCACATAAAAAGACCAGAAAAACCTGTTTTGAGACTTATTTTTTCCAATGCAACACAATATGCGGCGGATTTGAGGCCACCCATAGAAAAAATACGGCCCTCGACTGATGTTGTTGTCGGAAAAATCTCCGGCAAAATAGATACGTAAGGGGGACTGAGAAGCCCGAAGCACAGCAGGAAAAATCTCAGGGACTGAATATTTTTGCATTTTTTGTTTACCGTCCTGTGTCAGGTAGAATCGATAATGGGCAAGAACTTCGGTCTCCTCCATCGGAGAGACAATATCGAACCAGTACAGGTATGGCACACTCGAAGATGCGGCTTTCATCAACGGATCGTCAGGCGAGACCGTCTCGATCCGAAGACCTCGGGAGTCCACATCCTTTCCTTTCTGGAGGACTAAAATCTGGGTATCTTGATGGGCGATTATAAAACCAGGCCCTGTAAATTCCCACTCCTCTCCATTGTGTGTCTTCCAGTTGCGGAGTGCCCAAAAAGGCACATCATTTTTATTGGATAGATCGGCAAAATACCGGCCCATCCATCCGGTGGATTGCAGGCCCAGAATTTGCTCCAATCGTTCCCGCGCACTCTCAGGGGTCGGAGGATGAAAGGTGTTGAATTCTGCAACAAGGGAGCCCCCGTTTTGTACAAAGCCCTCGATGATTTCGACCTCTTTTTGCTCTAGTCCCCCGAATATTTTTGTGCTGTAATCCAGATGTGTCTGGTAATCTTCAGGATTTTTGTAATCATCGACGTACACGCCGTAGGTGTCGACAAGGAAAAGCAGATTTACCCCGATGGTGTGATTAGGCTCCAGGTTGGATGAAAAGGAGGCGTCAGAGGCGATAAATTTTTCTGGATAAAAACCCACATAGTCCTTACCCGGCCGCCATCTTCTTTTGCCGCCTTTGTTTGTGACCTTGGTATGATTCAACACCCAAAAGAGAGCCTGGTGCTCCCTGTAATCGGGATGGGGAACGGTTTTGTCGACAACAAGTGTCCGCCACTTGGGGGCGGGTGCAAATTTCCAAAGAGAAAATGAAAGAACAATAATGAGGCAGAATACGAATAAAAAACAGACCCCTAAGAATTTCATACGTCTGCGCCGCTTTACTGCCGGGTCTTCTACCGTGTAAGTATACGCCACAAAAGGCTTCTGAATACGCATTTTAATTAATTGTCATCGCAAACGACTAAACCCTGTATTTCTGTTTGACCATTAATACCAAGCGCAGTAAAATAAAGAACAAAGGTGAAAGAATTGATTAAAAAATCCTCTACTCTACTTCTATTCTTCACCATTCTCATCTTCTCTCCTCTCCTAGCCGTTGAAAAAAAAGTCCGTGTAACCGTTGAAAGGGCTCCGGTCTATGCAGAGGCCGATACAGACAGTTACAGGATCGAAATCGTAAGAAAAGGTACCATATTGACCATATTCGACAGCGGAGAAACGATGGTCACCTGGTATTATGTGTCCTATCGCTCCAAGAGATGGAACTCTCAAGTAACGGGCTTTATTCAGGCCTCTATGGTTGAGGAAGTTAGCGACAAACCAATACCTGAGAAGGTTCCGGAAAAAAGGGAAGTGAAAGAGGAGAAACCTCTAAAGATTTCTCCGTTTCCTCAGAGGATTTTTGCCGCTTTTCAAGTGTCAGCAACTAAAAAAAATCCCAGGGTGTTCATGTCCACGCTTCAGAGGGAACAGTGGGAAGAAAGTGTTGGGATCTCGTCTGTCCTCGTTTCAAAATCCTATGCCTTGCCTGAGTCCAGATGGAAAGAAAAACCCAGGGTGTTTTTGTCCATTGATACAAAGCAGGAACGGCAGCCTCCGGAAGTATTGGTAATTAGGCCAGAAACTGAAGAAAAAAAAGAAGAAACCAAAAAAGATGAAGCTATAAAAACCAAGCCTGAAAAAGAGCAAGTGGTTCCTCAGATAACACCAAAAAAACCGCCCAGGCCCAAAAAGCCGAAGCTCCCTGGCGAAAAGTCTCTTTTTACTCTGGGAGCTGGTTATGGCCCTTCGGGAGGAAGTGGGCTGGGAGGATTCGTCCAATTTAACACCCAAAAAGGATTTTCCTTCCATTTGGGGGCAGGTCTTTATCCAACAACCTATTTTTATTCAGAACATGAGTGGGCAAAAAACCAGGTCTTATTCAGTGCGGGCGTCAAATATTATCTCCCCTTTAAAACCGATTGGATCCGGACTTATTTGGACCTTCAGTACGGAGGAATAAGTGTCGAAGCTGTCAGACTCGTCACTGGAATCTGGTATTACCAATACACATATGAAAACATCCAAAAAACCCTGTATGGGCCATCTCTCCTAGCAGGAATAGAACTGAGATTCGGGAATATCGGACTAAACGGCGCAATCGGGCTCTCGTACAACACAACAGAATGGGATTATTGGGAGAAGGATTATTTCCTGACTGCAGATGTAGGGGTATTGATTTATTTGTTTTAATGTAGGGCCCGCTTCCTATACTATTTCTTCTTGGGCACGTATGGGGAACAAGGCACGCAATCTTCATCCAAGCTCACAATTCCCCAGGTGATTAAACCGTTAGCAGCAAGTAGAGCTGCAATACCCCCGGCACCGGCAAAAAGAGGAAGGAACTGCCTCTTCTTTAAAACAAAAACCATATCATCGACCTTGGCGCTCTGCTTCATTTTTAATGATGCAACTTGCCCTGCATACACTCTTTTCACCTTATTTCCTTCGCTCTCTAATTGGTCGACTCCCTGCTTAAAATCGGTCTCTTTTCCTTTAGTGCGGATCTTGTCTTTCTGTTGAATAAATCCTCTTTCGACCTGAACCTGAGCATTCTTCTTCGCTGCATCGTATTCAACCACGCGTCCCACATAGGATTCTCCGTTGACATCCAGGTCATTGTAGAATTCCTCCATAGTAAGAGCAGCCTCATTCGAATAGGGCTTCAGAGCAATTGACATCTTGGCCGTCTCGTTCGCCTTGAGTTTTAATCCCACAAGGCCCTCTGCATTGAAATTCCCTTTAGACGTTAGAACACCGTAGTGATAGATGCCCCTTTCTATACCTACGACTTCAAAGAATCCTTTGGTATCCGATTTTCTGCTTTCATAAAGCTTTCCTGTCGACACATTCTTGAATTTGATGACAACTCCCTCTAAGGGAGTGTTGCCATCCTGGGCATAAATATTTCCCGCAACTTTTCCTTTGGGATTATCCTGCCCACAGATGGTCCCCACAGCAGAAAAAAGAAAAACAACAAATAAAACAGCCCCGAAAATGACACTAGTCCCTAATTTTTTACCTTGAAACAT
>Ga0114930_10004858_pt1 | contig 11187 bp, 8 predicted proteins | sample AnhtaG_FD_87300 | JGI IMG/M metagenome (GOLD analysis project Ga0114930, IMG submission 87300) | Deep subsurface microbial communities from Anholt, Denmark to uncover new lineages of life (NeLLi) - Anholt_01485 metaG | ecosystem: Environmental > Aquatic > Marine > Oceanic > Sediment | place... | reverse complement strand
ATAGCTCAACTGGTAGAGCGAGCGGCTGTTAACCGCTAGGTTGTAGGTTCGAGTCCTACTCGGGGAGTTAAAAGGATTTTGGCCTTCTGGTCAAAATCCTTTTAATTGTCTCGATAGGTGAGAACCTATGTGAGCTTGTCCTGAGCAGCTCTGCTGCGAAGCAGGCCCTACTTAACAAATATGATATGTGGTATCTCTGCATAATCAAAAAGAAAGATAGGTACTACACCAGCATAACCACTGACTTAAATAACCGCCTCCACCAGCATGGAAATCCTCCTTTACTGTATAAGGAAGCATTTCCAGATAAATTAAGGGCAGCTCGTAGAGAAAGAGAGATTAAAGGTTGGTCAAAGGCAAAGAAAGAGCAGCTTGTCGCAAAACTCAGCAGGGGAGTTTACACTGAGTGCAACGAAGTGAGCCCTACTCGGGGAGTTCCGGGGGTGGCCAAGTCCAGAATATAAGGGTTAACTGAACCGGTGAATCTACCACCGTTTAACAGGCGATTAAAATCTAACGACCTTTAGTTATTTGTCTTTGAGTATCTCGCACAATTCAGCGATGCGAAGTTCGAGCCTATTTACTTCTCGTGTGACCCTATTTTTGTTGATCATCACCCAGCCGAAAACCTGCATGAGATGAGCAATCAGGATACAGCAAACGAAGAAAGCAGCATACATTATCTGGAATTTGGTGTGGTCGGTCTTGAGAAATAAGATACCGCATAGAATAGCGAGAGCTAAGAAAAAAGAGCACCATGTAATGCAGTGAATTATGACCCAGCGCTGTGATCTTCTGCGGGACTCCCTTACCCATGCGGTGAAGGACTCTTCTTTCGATTCATCGTATTCTGGTGGGCTATCGATTATCTTTTTTATCTGTTCCTTATCCATTTTTTACCTCGAAAATCAATTATCAAAATATTTTTCCCATAACTGTTTCAATTCGCCCCTTGCCTTAAATAAGCGAGATTTTACAGTGCCCGGTGGGATATCCAGGGCGATACTGATTTCAGGAATACTTAATTGCTCAAAATAATATAGACTCAAGACTGCCCTGCTATCATTTTTTAATCTTTGAATTAATTCTTTTACTCGTAAATCATCATTTTTCTGGTAACAATCAATCTCAATTGAATCAAGGTTTATATGTTGGTCTTTACTTTTGTTTTTCAACCAGTCAATTGATTTATTTGTTGCAATTCTATAAGCCCAGGTTTTAAAACTGGCAGGGTCATTTAATTTCTTTAATCCTTTTATTATCTCAAGCCAACACTGCTGGGTTATATCCCATGCGGCATGGATGTCAGAAGTCAATCTAAAGACATACTGCCATAGCTTTTTCTGCCATAGACACACCAGCTTTTCCAACGCATCTGCATTGCCGCCCTGAGCAGCCATAACCAGCAACAGGTTTTCTATGTTTGAAAGACTGTCTTTCATCCAATTTCTTAGACTTGTTAGCTTGTTAATTGGTTCATTTTATTTCAAATTCTTTCACATTTTCCTGATAACAGTATAGAAAAACGCTTCTACATGTTGTGCTTCTTTGTAATATCAGAGATTTGTTAGAATGTCAATTTTTCACGAATTATTGGATAGTAGACTTTGAATAACAAGTGACCCAAAGTAGGAATCGAAAACACGGCAGGTTTTGTTATCTCACCGCTGATGGTAGAGCATCAGGTTTTTTTCAAGCCATTTAGCACCCGGGTTACTCTGGCTCTGGGTATTCCGAGGTATCGGGCTAAGTCAGCGCGGGTGTGTGATTTATGCGTTTAGTTGATTGATTGGCAGCCGGCCAATACCTATTAACGCACATGCGTTGAGTTTCCGGACCTGGGAGTTCCAGAGGTGGCAGCGTTCATATTTAGCCGAAGGCAGAGAGTGGCTTAGAGTCTAACTGAAAAAAATTTAAGAACTATTTTGAACATAATATACCCCTGGGGGGTATATTAAGGTGTAGATAGGAAAGGGATAAGATATGAAGAAAAATCCAAGTCACAAGGATAATCTGGTCGCACTGAGACGAATCGAGGGGCAAATTCGAGGCGTTCAAAGGATGATTGAAGACCGTAAGTACTGTGTTGATATTCTAAACCAGATACATGCTGTTAAAGGTGCTCTGGCCAGGGTTGAAGAAAAGATTTTAAAAAAGCACTTTCAACACTGTGTAACTGAGGCTATAAAAGGAACATCTGAAAAGGAAAAACAGCAAAAGCTGGATGAAATTCTCAAACTGATACATCAAACACGCAGAGGATAGAATATGGCCATAGAAAAGCGGCTCATCTGTATAATTGGAATGGTTGAACAGTTGCAATTTAAGGGATTAAAGATATGAAGAGACAAGTCGTTCTGACTATAGCGGCAGTTGTGCTTGTCTTTATGTCGTCTGTCCGGGCTTCGCAGCAGCCAAGCGATACGAATAATTTAGAAACACTTCAAGATTATCTACGCTTCGCATCACTGAATAATGCTGAATTGAAAGCAGAGTTTCACCAATGGAAAGCTGCGGTAGAACAAATCCCTCAGGCTAAATCATTGCCGGACCCTAAATTTACATACGGCTATTTTATCGAAGAAGTTGAAACCAAAGTTGGTCCTCAGCGGCAGAAGTTTGAGATTATGCAAACCTTCCCGTGGTTTGGCGTTATCGAAGCCCGGGCCGACCAGGCGGCTGCGAACGCAAAAGCTGCACACAAAAGGTATGAAGCAAAGAAGCTCGAGCTTTTTCAGGAAGTGAAACACGCTTTTTATGAATACATCTACCTTGCTAAAGCGATTGAAATCACTAAGCAAAATCTTGAGCTGATCACGCATTTCGAAGAGATTGCCCGCAGCCGATATACCACAGCAATAACCTCACATCCCGATATTATCCGAGTTCAAATAGAACTGGCTGTTCTCGAAGACAGACTCGAAAGCTTAAAAGAATTGAAGCCGGCAATAACGGCCAAACTAAACAGCATCCTGAACCGCCAAGCATCAAGTAACTTGCCCTGGCCAAAACCTCCGCAATATCAACAAATCTCAATTGATTTCCCGCAATTGTATGCGATGATAATTCAAAACAATCCGGATTTGCAGGCTATGGACTATGAAATCGAAGCAGCAAGAAACACCGAAAAGCTGGCAAAGAAAAAATCTTTCCCACATTTCGGTATCGGAGTCAGTTACATTGATACCGCCCACGCCAGAGCTTCGGGAGTTGATGACAGCGGCAAAGACCCAATTATCGGTATGGTTTCGCTGACGCTGCCGATCTGGGCGGATAATTACAAAGCGGCCCAGCGTCAGGCACGGGCACAACTGCATCAAAAAACTCATAAAAAAACCCAGATGGAAAATACGCTTGCCGCCAAAGCTCGGCAGCTTCTGTATGAGTTCGAAGACACCAACAGGAAGAGTAAGCTCTACAGAGACGTGATAATTCCCAAGGCCAAAGAAATGCTTGTAGCATCGGAAAGTGCCTATCAAGCCGGCGCCATTGATTTTCTGAGCCTGATTGATGCGCAACGTATGCTCTTGAAATACGAGCTATACTATGAGCGTTGTCTTGCTGAAAATGCACAAAAGTTAGCCAAAATCGAAATGTTGGCAGGAACACAGTTACCAATAATTAGAAAGAAACCTCGGGCTGCGGAAAAATAATCAGGAGCTGACGCTATGAAAGATAATGGGGAAAAAACATGGTTGCAAAACAAGCCGGCTAAACTGGTATTAGTGATAATAATAGCTTTCATATTAGGATACGTTGCAAGCTCGCTAACACACAAACCATATTCTGGCTCCGAGGACAAGTACTCCGGCCAACAAGCAGTCTCACAAAAGTGGTATTGCTCAATGGATCCTCAAATTATACGTAATGGGCCGGGTAAGTGTCCGATATGTGGGATGGATTTGGTTCCAATGCCAAGTGATATTACCATTGGTGTCGGCCCCAGGGAACTGGTGATTTCTGAAGAGGCCGCCAAACTAATGGAGATAGCCACTTCAGTTGTACAGCGGAAATTTGTTACGAATGAGATTCGCATGGTCGGCAAAATAGACTATGATGAGACGCGGGTTAAAAATATCACAGCCTGGGTGCCAGGCAGAATCGACCGCCTTTATGTAGACTTCACCGGCATCACGGTTAGCAAAGGCGACCACATGGTCTCCCTCTACAGCCCGCAGCTAATCAGTGCACAGGCTGAACTTCTTCAGGCTTCGAAAGCTGCCGGCAACATCAAGGCGGGCACTTCAGACCTTGTAAGACAATTTACTTTAGCTACGCTGGAGGCTGCCAGAGAAAAACTTCGCCTGCTTGGACTCGGCGCCGAACAAATTGAAAATATCGAAAGTGCGGGCAAACCTCAGGCACATATAACGATTAATTCGCCTATGAGCGGAATAGTTGTTCATAAAAACGCTACGGAAGGTATGTACGTTGATACCGGCACGGGCATTTACACCGTTGCGGACCTTTCACGGTTGTGGGTAAAACTCGATGCTTATGAATCTGACCTGCCCTGGCTTCGTTACGGCCAGAAAGTTGAATTTACAACCCAGGCTTACCCCGGCCAGGTCTTCAAAGGCACTATAAGTTTTATCGACCCGGTGCTCAATGACAAAACAAGAACCGTTAAACTAAGAGTCAATGTGGGAAATAGCCAAGGCAAACTCAAACCCCAAATGTTCGTCAAAGCGATTGTTCACTCCAGCATCGCCGGCGTTGGCAAAATTATGGCTCCGGAAATGGCCGGAAAGTGGATTTGCCCTATGCACCCCGATGTTGTCAAGGATACTATCGGCACTTGCGATATCTGCGGTATGGATTTGGTAACTACCGAATCGCTTGGCTTCATCAAGGTTGATACCCCGGAAAAAGCACCTCTGGTTATCCCGGCTTCAGCTCCTTTGATTACAGGAAAACGTGCGGTCGTTTACGTTCAAGTGCCAAACACAGAAAAGCCAACTTACCAGGGAAGAGAAATAGTGCTCGGTCCCAGAGCAGGTAATTATTACATTGTTGAATCCGGTCTGCAGGAAGATGAAATCGTTGTAACTAACGGCAACTTCAAGATCGACTCCGCTATGCAAATCCAGGCAAAGCCCAGTATGATGAGCCCCCAAGGCCAAAAGGCTCCGATGGAGCATCATGGTCACAGCCATTAAATCCAAATTAAATACATATTTTTGAAAGGGTAACAAAATGAACAGCAAAAAGAAACAATTCAGGACGGCACTTTTGCTGGCAGGTGTCTTGCTGCTTGGACTATTTGTCCTGCAGGGGTGCAAGGAGAAATCCGAGCCTGCCGTACCGGCAGAGACTAAAGAGGTAGCTTCGGCTGCAATCGAGCAGACAACCTGCCCTGTAATGGAAGGAGCCATTAACAAGGATATTTTCGCCGAGCACAAAGGCAAGAAGGTTTATTTCTGCTGTGCTGGTTGCAAGGAAAAATTTGAAAAGGAACCAGAGAAGTACCTGGACAAACTACCTCAGTTCAAGCAATAGAAATTAGAAAAAGCGCTCAATGGATGAACAGTTAAATAGCCTCGATACCCAATCTGCCGGGCTGCTGGATAAACTTATAGGCTTTTGTTTGAGCAATCGGTTTCTGGTGGTGATGTTGGTACTTGCTGTTATCGGCTGGGGAGTTGTGGTTGCTCCCTTTGACTGGCAGCTTGGTCCTGTACCCCGCAACCCTGTGCCTGTAGATGCGATACCCGATATCGGCGAAAATCAGCAGATTGTCTTTACCAAATGGCCCGGCAGAAGCCCCCAGGACGTACAAGACCAGATTACCTATCCTCTGACTGTAGCTCTGCTCGGTATCCCCAAGGTTAAAACAATCCGTAGCAGCTCGATGTTCGGATTTTCGAGCATATACATAATCTTCGATGAGGATGCCGGCTTTGACTGGTCGCGAGCGAAGATAATTGAACGGCTGAACTCGCTGCCGACCGGCACTTTGCCGCACGGAGCAGCTCCGGCATTGGGACCTGACGCGACAGCACTCGGCCAGGTGTTCTGGTACACGCTGGAGGGTTACGACGATAAGGGTAATCCCGCCGGTGGCTGGGATTTGCAGGAACTTCGCTCCATTCAGGATTGGACCGTTAGAGATGCTCTGCAATCTGCTAAAGGTGTGGCGGAAGTTGCTTCAGTCGGTGGTTTTGTTAAGGAGTACCAAATCGACGTTGACCCTGATGCGATGCGGGCAGCACGGGTTAATCTCGCTCAAGTCGTGGGAGCCGTGCAGGCATCTAATAAGGATGTCGGCGCCAGGACCGTCGAAATAAACCGTGTTGAATATGTGGTTCGAGGAATCGGCTATATTAAGAGCATCTCTGACATCGAAAATACGGTAATAAAGGTCAATGATAACGTTCCAATACTTGTTAAAGATATTGCCAATGTCAGTTTAGGACCCGCGCTGCGGCGAGGAGTTTTGGATAAAGAAGGTGCAGAAGCTGTCGGCGGCGTGGTTGTGGTCAGGTTCGGCGATAATCCGCTGAAGGTTATAAGAAACGTAAAAGACAAAATTGCTGATATTTCACCGGGACTGCCTAAGAAACAATTGCCCGATGGTACAGTCAGCCAGGTTAAAATAATCCCGTTTTATGATAGAACAGGCCTCATCTACGAAACCCTCGGAACCTTAAATCACGCCCTTACGGAGGAAATCCTGGTTACGGTCATTGTCATAATGATATTACTTCGGCGGATTCGCAGTTCTATATTGGTGTCGGGATTATTGCCATTGGCGGTATTGATGTGCTTTATCGCAATGAAAGTCTTCGGCGTAGATGCCAACATTGTTGCTCTTTCAGGCATCGCCATTGCGATAGGTACCATGGTGGATATGGGAATCGTGGTTTGTGAAAATATTGTCAACCACCTGAACGATGCAGACCGGCAGCAGTCACGCCTGAAGGTAATTTATAATGCTGTTACCGAAGTTGGCTCAGCGGTGCTTACCGCCATAGCCACAACAGTTGTCGGCTTTTTGCCGGTCTTTACAATGACTGGTGCCGAGGGCAAACTTTTCAAGCCTTTAGCCTTTACAAAAACATTTGCTCTTCTGGCCTCTGTCATCATTGCTCTGACTGTTATTCCACCCTTGGCCTATCTCGCATACAAGAAGGACAAAACTGACACGAAAAAAAAGGCGATTAAGATAGGCAAATTCACTTTGCCGTCCGAATTTATAATCGCCATTGTGGTCGCGATTGTTTTGGCTAAATATTGGCTGCCTTTAGGCCCGGATAAAGGCTTTTTGCTTAATTTAATATTTGTCGTAATACTTTTAGGCCTGGTCTTCTTCGGCGTCTTTCTATTAAAGAAAAATTACGAACGGATGCTCATCTGGTGCCTTGAGCACAAATTAAAATTCTTATCTGCGCCTGTTATTCTGCTTATTTGCGGCGGTTTTATCTGGCGGGGTATGGGTGAAGAGTTTATGCCTTCCCTGGATGAGGGCTCATTTCTGTATATGCCCACAACGATGCCCCATGCTTCTATCGGCGAGACCATCGATGTGCTGGCCAAACTCGACACAGCCATAAAATCGATCCCCGAAGTTGATACTGTAGTCGGCAAAATCGGCAGAGTCGAAAGCCCGCTTGATCCGGCTCCGATTTCTATGGTCGAGACGGTTATCAACTACAAATCCAAATATAAGACCGACAAAGATGGGCGAATAATAACTGACGAAAACGGCAAGGCTGTGCGCCAATGGCGAGACAACATTAAAACGCCTGATGATATATGGAACGAAATTATCAAAGCCGCTCAACTGCCCGGCACAACCAGTGCACCCCAGTTACAGCCCATTGAAACACGACTGGTGATGCTGCAGACCGGAATGCGGGCACCGATGGGGGTCAAGATAAAACAGATAAAAGGAGCGGACCTCAAAGCGATTGAGCAGCTCGGTTTTGAAATTGAAAAACTCCTCAAAGAAGTACCATCCGTTGAGGCGGCTTCTGTTTTCGCCGACAGGATTGTCGCAAAGCCTTACATTGAAATTCATATTGATAGAATTGCCACCGCTCGTTACGGCATTAAATTAGCTGATGTTCAAAACATAATCGAAATAGCCATAGGCGGCAAGCCAATCACAACCACTGTTGAAGGCAGAGAGAGATATTCTGTTCGGGTTCGCTATATGCGAGAATTGCGGGACCAGTTAGAAACACTCACTAAGATACTTGTCCCTGCTCCCGGCGGCGTGCAGATACCGCTCGAACAAATCGCCGAAATCGAGTATGTACAAGGCCCGCAGGTTATAAAAAGTGAGGACACCTTCCTCGTTGGGTACGTTTTGTTCGACTCAAAACCCGGCTTCGCGGAGGTCGATGTTGTCCGGCAGTGCATCGCGCATCTTGAAAAGATGGAAAAAACCGGAAGATTCAGCAGGCCTGAAGGATTTGAGATAACCTTCACAGGAACATACGAGAATCAAGTCCGCGCCCAGAAAACTTTAATGGTAGTTGTCCCGATAGCGTTATTTGTTATTTTTATGATTCTTTATTTCCAGTTCAAATCGGTCTTAACAACCTTTATTGTTTTCAGCGGAATATTCGTCGCCTGGGCAGGGGGGTTTGTCTTACTTTGGCTTTATGGCCAGGATTGGTTTCTTAACTTCTCGTTGTTCGGCATCAATTTCAGAGAACTGTTTAACATTCATCAGTATAATTTAAGTGTGGCAGTATGGGTGGGGTTTCTTGCATTGTTTGGCATTGCCTCAGATAATGGTGTAATCTTCGCAACGTACTTAAATCAGCGTTTCGACCAGGACAAACCCAGCTCAATCCAGGCGGTACGTCAGGCAACCATCGCCGCTGCAAAACGACGCATCAGACCCGCCCTGATGACCAGCGCAACTACCATCCTGGCACTAATACCTGTCCTGACTTCCACCGGCAGAGGCTCAGACATTATGGTCCCAATGGCTATTCCTTCGTTTGGCGGTATGCTCCTCGCTGTTGTAAGTATTTTCCTTGTCCCGGTTCTGTATTGCTGGACAAAAGAAGCTAAACTTCGCGGGCAGCATTCGGTATAATCTTGTAACCGAGTCCATTTGCTCCAGCTTTTAGTGCGAGCTTTTTCAAAAGCTTCCTCCGTGATGGGGTAGCTGTTATTGCCATCTTTATCGCAGTCATCGGCGTTATAAATACCGTATTGATGTCAGTATTCGAACGTACCCGGGAAATAGGTGTTATGAACCCGGATTTCCCAAGTAGTTCGTGACAAATGAACAGGATTTTGATAGTATGGAGCTTATGGAGACCATTCAAGACAGTTTTGACCATCTTAAATGCCCAAAGCCGATGGGCCGGGCATAATTTTTTCAGGAACCTTAAAATGAAACGTTATCAAACGCGACGCGATTTTCTCAAGGCCGTTGGTTTAGCTGCTGCAGGTTTTTCTTTGTCAGGATGCGGGAACAAAATACTTAATTCTCTTGAGAATAAGCCAGGCAAAAAACCAAATATTCTTTTTATCCTTGCCGATGATCTCGGTTACGGAGATATTTCCTGCTACAATCCCGAATCGAAAGTACCTACCCCAAATCTGGACAAGTTGGCAAGCGAGGGAATACTCTTGACCGATGCACACAGCGCTTCTACAGTCTGCACACCTACCCGCTACAGCCTGATGACCGGACGCATGGCTTTCCGTACCGGTTTTCCCGGCGTATTCACCGGCGCAGGCGGCCCGTGCCTGATCGAGAAGTCACGACTCACCCTGCCCGGAATGCTTGGCGACCGAGGTTACACAACCGCATGCTTTGGCAAGTGGCATATCGGCTTAACCTTCATGGACAAAAATGGACAGCCGATCAATGAAAACGGACTCGATGCGGTCAAAAGAATCGATTATTCTCGATCAATACCCGATAGTCCTGTCCATCGTGGCTTTGATCATTTCTTTGGAACAGCCTGTTGTCCGACTACAGACTGGCTTTATGCCTTTATTGATGGTGATCGGATTCCCACACCACCGACCAAAATACTCGACCGAAAACCTTTGCCAAAACATCCATATTCAAAGGACAATCGACCAGGAATGATTGCCCCGGATTTTGATTTGGAAGAGGTGGATGTGTTGTTTCTAAGAAAGAGCCTTGAATTTCTGGAAAACCATAAAAAGAACTCACCGGAAAAACCCTTTTTCCTCTTTCATTCGACTCAGGCGGTTCATCTGCCTTCCTTTCCAGGAAAAGATTTCAAAGGCAAAACAAATGCCGGCCCGCACGGTGATTTTATCTATGAACTCGATTATATTGTTGGCCAACTCATCAAGGCCCTCGAAAAATATGGTTTTGCCGACAATACTTTGGTGATGTTTTCAAGCGACAACGGCCCTGAGACCACAAGCGTTATCAACATGCGAAAGGACCACCAGCACGACGGCGCGCGCCCATGGCGCGGTATGAAGCGTGACCAGTGGGAAGGCGGTCACCGGGTGCCTTTCATAGCGCGCTGGCTGGGAAAGATCAAAGCCGGAACTACCTCATATCAAACCGTGTGTATGACCGATGTGATGGCCACTTGTGCGGCCGTTGACGGAGCAGAACTGCCAAATGATTCAGCCGAAGACAGTTTCAACATCCTGCCGGTACTCCTTGGAAAACAAGATAAAGACAACCCTGTCCGTCGATACACCTTGCACCAGACCATCAAACTTGAACTTGCGATCCGGCGAGGCCAATGGAAGTATCTCGATCACAAGGGTTCAGGGGGAAATAACTATAACAGCTCGAGGATGAAGCCCTTTGCCCTGCCGGATACGGCTCCCGATGCACCGGGCCAACTCTACAACCTAAAGAATGACCCAGGTGAGACTACTAACCTCTACTACAAGTATCCCCAAATCGTAAAGGAGTTGAAAACGCAGTTAGACATTTATCGAAAAAGCGGACGAAGCGCTCCATTACGATAGTAGTCACCCAACAGTTGAACGCTGACTATTGTTGCTTGCTCCTAAGAACACCCTTTCGGCTTTGACAACCAGAGCAAGGGACTTCTCACTCAGACGAACCAGGTGAAACTGAATGAAGGCAATCGGAGCGAGATTGTCCCACTTGTCGTTGAAATTCAACGGCGAGGCAACGCTCGATTAGTTTATGCAACAGCCTCCTGTTTGTCAAAGAACTTCTGCAACGCTTCGGTCAATAGCGGCAGTTCTCGGTAT
>Ga0114930_10004857_pt1 | contig 11187 bp, 15 predicted proteins | sample AnhtaG_FD_87300 | JGI IMG/M metagenome (GOLD analysis project Ga0114930, IMG submission 87300) | Deep subsurface microbial communities from Anholt, Denmark to uncover new lineages of life (NeLLi) - Anholt_01485 metaG | ecosystem: Environmental > Aquatic > Marine > Oceanic > Sediment | place... | reverse complement strand
AGGGCGACGTCTTCAGCAGGATCACCAGAGGCTTGAAGGATGGAAATGGTCTGCCCGCCTCCCTCCCCTAGCGCGAACGTGATAGCCCTGGGCAAAGCGCTGACCCCTTTCTGATCCCCTTCCTGCCCTTCTAGAGGCCTCTCCGCGGCGTCGGTTGATCGACAACTTCTCACGCTCAGACGTCCTTCCCTACCCCGATTGATCCTCTTCTCCTCCATCTAGGCCAAAAACACGTCGCCAGGGCACCCTCGGGTAGTGTCTTTCTGCTAGCTGCACCCATTCTCGGATCACGGGCGAGGAGTACTCGCCCTTCTCGAGGGCTTGGTGGAAGAGCCGCTTTTTGTGCTTGGGGAACTCGTCATTCCCCAACTGGGAGTTCACCCGCGAGATAGCCAGGGAGCGTACTTCCTTGTAGGCAGCCCACACTTTTTCCATCCGTCTGGTCAGGTCCTTCCGAAACATTACCCCCTCCCGTCCTGAGGATCCAAATCGGCGCCGCTCCCGCCCTGGGACTCATTTCCCACGGCGATCCCTCTGTCCATAGCTCGAAGCGCGGACACGACAGGACACCTCACCGTTGACCGGAAGCCCACCCTGCTATGCTCCCTCAGATGGAACCATATCGCCCTGCCGGACCCAGGAATGGACGCAACTCCACATTCCACTCACTTTGCCCGCGGATAGGCCAAGAGCCAGGTTTCGTCTCCCACGTTGTGGAAGCGCTCCATCTCGCTGAGCCTCCTCTCGAGCACCAACACCTCGTAGAGCCTCACGAGAAGACCGACTCCGTAGAAGATGGAGGTCCCCTTGCGCGGGCTGGGTTCGAGCCCTCTTAGTTCATTCAGCTGCTCCGTGACGAGCTGCACGATGCCCTCAATGGTCTCCAACCCCAGGGGCTCCACCTGTTCCCATTCCGGTCCCGACCTTGCCCTGCTACTAGCCAGGCCTCCCGACGTCTGAGCCTCCTTCCGCTTGGCCGCTTGGCTCGAGTCGTGGAAGAAGCAGAGCCTCGAGCCCGTGAGCGCCGGCGCTCCACAGCTTTTGCCGTTGGTTTTCTCGAACCGACATTGAGCCATGTCGCCTCCTTACTTGGGGGGTGGGGGTTACTCAAGTAGCACATTTCCCATCAGACATCCGCATCTCCTCAAAAACCGACCAGAGGCGGCGTTGGTGCTTCTACTGCCACCTCGCTCCTCTGCTATCCGAATTCTCTTCCTCATCTGGCCCCCAAAAAAACAAAAAAGACCCCTCGATTTCTCGACGGGCCCAGTTTACTGGCACCCAATCCGGCCGTTTTGGGCCTATTCTCTCCTTAATGCGGATTCCTGGCCGTTCGTAGAATGTCTCGAATCCTACTTACTAGTATATAGGATTTCGAATCGTTTGTCAAGACGAGTTGATAGTCAATAGTCTGACTCCGTTCACCGGTTGGTTCCTGCATTGGGTGTGTCTTGGATGCGCAGTACCGGCGGGCTCACCTCTGCATTGCTCAGCGACTAGTCATGGCTCCATTCATCCGTTCAGTGTGACAGCAGCTCGGGCATCTGCCAACAGGTCGTTGTCAGTTCGATCAGTGTGTTTCAACTGCCATCCGGCCAGGTGAGAGGGAAGGGCGATGCTTGCCTTGACCCATGCGCGCCAATCTATCAACTCTGAGCCGGGCCGCGGGTGCCTCGGAGCGAGGAGGCTCTCTGGGGAAAGAGCGGTCAAACGACCACGATTTTCTCGGGGACTCGCGTCGCCCGGCGGTTGGAGCGCTGGCCAGCGAATACTAACGGGATCCTTTTTCAGCCCCTCTTGGATGGGTGTCGAGGCACGAGCCCAGTTGACCCAGAAGAGTCACTCCCACCCTAGAAGAAAAAGCCCTTGAAGTCCTCATAGGGGATAATCGCTATCCGGAAGTCCCTGAGGCTGCCAGAGCATCGCATCTCCCTATCCCGGTTCTCGCTCAGAATCAAGACCGCTGGCTGATCCACCCCGGCCGTCCGCCTGGCTTGGGCAACCATCTCTTTCAACCACTTCGGTATCCTGGCCCGCGACTTGCACTCGATCACCAGACCGTCCTGGGTCTCCACATCTCCGATCGCCCACCAGCGGCGACGGCCCCCGAAGTCTCTGGCCACCCGCTTCTCTAAGGCCTTACCCAGCTTCACAGATCTCCGCCCCACCTCGTAACTCCTCCCCCTGCCGCTCAGCCGAAAGCCTCGATCCCTTTCTGCGAACGACATAGCCGATGATCCTTCTCACGAACTCATCGTACTCGGGGTTGCTTCAGCATCTGAAGACCTCGGCCATCCTGTTTCTGTCGCTCGGCTTCATAAGGCACACCGAACACACAAGGTCCCCAGTCACTGTTGAGTGGGGAGCTTGTCTTCCATACAGCCAGCGGTGTCAGGCTAGACATCACTTTGCTCTTTGATGTACCAGGAGGGCTTGTTTCCCCTGAGCGCCAGCTGTGCCCCAGGCCAGCAGTGGTGCTTGTATTGGCAGTACCGGCAACGAAGCTCCAGCTGCATCTTTCCGTTCTGGGCTCTCTCTGGCTCGAAAGCAGCGGGCGGGAGGTCCTCGGGTGTGGATTTCAGGATGGCCCTGCCTCTCTCCTCCATCGCCTTCCAGATGTTTGGATCGAACTCAACCACCCGCTCGTTGAGGGTCCCGCTCTGGCCGTCCAGCACGACAAAGATGCTCCTTTCCAGTTCAAGAGCTCTCATTTAGGCATGGACCTGGGAGACGTACCCCCACTCGTCGGTGATCCCCTCTTTCTCGACTCTCTTGAAACCGAAGGGGCTCATCTTCTTGAACTCAGCCACGTAGAGGTCCTTGGCGTCAGAGAAGAGGCCGTCGACGTAGCCGCCCACAGTAACCCCGTCGATCTCCACTTCCACCCGGTCGTTGGAGAGGCCGATGTCGCAGCCGGCCAGCTTGGCCGTGGCCATGACCGCCAGTTCCACGGCATCTCCGATGACGAAGTTGAGTTTGACCCGGGGGGCCAGCTCCTCCGCTTCAAAGGCGTGATACCCGTAAGCGCCCTTGCGGGCACAGGGATGGCTAAAGCGTGTGACGTAGAGGCGACCTGGCTTCTCCTCCCGGTCTTGCATCAGCTGCCGGATCACCACCCTTTCAAACCGTGTCACGACTTCCTCCAGGATCGCCTCGTCGATGGTCTTGCCTTCCTCGTTCAGGTATTCGTAGATCCGATCCACTATCACTCTTGACATCCCTCCTTGGCAGTACTATGCTGAAGATAGCAGTCTCTCCTACTGCTGCTACGTGATCGAGGGGCCCAGTCAGCAGAGATGCTCGATCTGGGCCTCTCGCTATCTCCAGTTCATCTCCACCTCCTTCCTATATACCTTCTCGCCGCTCGCCGCTGCCTCATCCGGCGAGTCTCTCTCCTGAAGCAGCGAAGGGCGAAGTCCTCCGGCGAATCCAAGGCCACAGTGGCCTCGCACTCACTGCAATTCCACAGATGAGAAGCCACGCTCACGTCCCGCTCACGATGGGGGCCGACATGGTGGTGGATCGTCACTCGGCCACAGACCCGGCAGAAGTGGCCACGCTCACATAGGGGTCTGATGGTCACTGTCATCTCTTCTCCCCCTCACCCCGCCTGCCAAGCCTGCGATGGTTGCCTCTTCCCGCTCGTCCATATGGACCAGTCACTCCGCCGGATGGCGACAAATCGACTCGCTGTAACATGCCTAGACCTGGATCTCCTGTCCGAGATTGTTCAAGAGCTCCAAGCACTCCCCAGTCACTAGCTGGTCTCTAATCGTCCGGGCCAGACGCCGGAAGCTCTCTATCGCGCTCAGCGCCCTGAAGTATTGATCCTCCATCACCGCGAGCCAGGATTCCAGCGCATTCCTTCTCCTGCCCGTCGTGCGATCCGTGGCAATCTGACCAAAGGGCAAAAGGCCGCGCCCAGAAACCACTGTGGAGAAACAAAAAGCGTAGCCTTACTTGGCTACCCTAATTATACCCGATGGCGGGCATAATGTCAACCTGTTGAATTTACCTGGCCCTAGTCTTGTTTGGGCTTTGGGCCTGGGCGGATTCCTTTGGCTACGTATTCTTGGACTGCCTCTGCGGTAGTCACCCAGATGGGCCCTATCTTCTTGGCCCAGAGCTTGTTGGTGCGTGCCAGCCTTCGTAGATGATCAGGGGACAGCCCACAGATCTCGGCAGCCTCAGCCAGGGAGATGAGTTCCACTTTGTCGCGAGCCATACAAGTACAGAAGACTAGCTAGTCTCTGTCCCTCCTCCTTCGATCAGGCCATTCTAGAGCATAGCCAAACCTGACACGTCTGTCAAAGGGGCTCGTAATCCGTGTATGTCCGGCTACCAGTATCGGCTACAGCCTCGTCCAAAGTGAGATATCCACATCTGAGTGAGGTCCACCTGACCTAGCCAGACAACGCCCGCTAGACAGACCTAGTCACTAGCCGAGCTCCTCGATCAGTTCCTCCTCCGTCTCCTGGGCCTCCTCCACGCTCCGGTGCTCCGCGTAGCGGAATCTCTCCACCCCTCGGACATCGCCCTCTCGAAGATGCTCCAAGAGACAGCTGCGCAGGTTCTTGGCATGGCCAGTATATATCACCTTCCCTCGACCATCTAGAAGCTCATACACTCACACCGTCTCGGGTATCAGATTGATCTCCTTCTCGTCCCAAGGCCCCTCGTTCCACCCCCTCTCGATACCTCTCGCCGTTTCTAGCATTGTACATACAGCATATCATAGAAGGTCAAGCACGCTCAAGAAAGCCATCGGCTCGGTTCATCTACTTTCGTTTCCTCCCGATCGGCAGTGCGAGCCAGATCAGTATTGTGGCAAGCACCATGCCGAGCAACAGGCCAGGGATAGTTGGAATAAACCATCACCTCCTCACCACTTTCCACCTTAACAGAATGTCATCTACCCTTTCAAGGGGCAGTCTTAGGCCGGTTGCGCATTGTCGCGTCGAAGACGGCGGTGACCCCGCCCACCCCCACGGGCCGGAGCCGAAGTCCGAATCGGACACCCGCTCCCGAGACAGAGGGCTAGTCAGTAGATCAATCTTTTCTTCTAGGAGGATGAGAGGCGGCTTTGCCAAGGCTAGCAGAGGTCGAAGACACCTTGCTGACACCCGGCTCGGAGCGGGGGACGTTCGGCTTCATGAGAAGAAGCCTCTCGCAGGGGGCGAGAAGGCGTCCGTATCCCCCACCGCCGTTAACTTTTTGATCTCAAACACAGCCGATTTCGGGATACATTATTACATATGTCCCTACCCCGTTTTCGCGGCTCTCCGGGCTTCTAAGAGGCCCACCGTGCTCAGGAAAGCGCCCCGTCAGCTTGCTTAGGGGTCTCTCGACCCTGCGCCACGCTCGCGGGCCGCTGAGAACAACCCTCCCGCCTCTGGCGGGCAACTCCACCTCATAAGGTGAAACTTGATGGGCTGTCTTAACTCCAATCATTCTGACAATTCTCTCTTAAACCAGGCGCTACCCGACTCTCGTGGGGGACCACCAGAAATCTGTATAGCTTCCCACCCCTTCGAACCAACAGCTTGTATTACTTCTATGGCGACGTCGTGGTCACGGTTGTCAAGCCTGTCAATGTGCCACGCGAGGGGTCTCCCTTCGGGACGGCCGTAGCTGCCAAACTCTTGTATTCTGGGTTTGCGCAGGTCAGGAAAGTTTTGCTCCAGCAACTCCTCTATCCACTTTCGCTCGAATTTCTCCGCCGGCGACAGATAGACTCCCTTGGACGTCCAGCAGATGCGCAGATATTCCCATCCCATCATTTCACTCCCTGTCATCAAACAGCGGCAGGATTCACCCTAACCACCCGGCCCTATAGAACTGGCCTCAATACTACCTTCAACAACTGCTGTCTGTCAAAAGCTTACCGTCCGCCCATTGTTGCCCAGCGACTCCTCGGTCAAGAAAACCCCCGCGCCTTTATGACAATACCAACCGAAGGGCGCAGACTTGCTATGCGCCCCGGAGGGCGGTAGCTCCTTAATCCTCTTTTCTCTTGCCAGTCGGTGTTATGATGATAAGCGGTTGAACTTTTGCACCCCCGCCACCTGTCAAAGGTCTGCCTTGGCAGACGCAAGATTGTATCACCCAGCCGCCACCAGTCAAGGGTAAAGTGCACTCCGATAAATCGGAGCCCTTGACTGGGCCTGCCGGCTGGGTGGTCTTTGGCCTCTAATGCCAAGGCAGGCAGAGTTAAAAAACCGCCAACCCAAGAAAGGAGGTGAAGAACATGGACTACCAAAGGATTATCATTGTCGGCAACGCCACCAAGGACGGCGAGGTCAAGCAACCTAAGGGCAAGGTTGCCTACGCCGACTTCCCAGTCGCCGTCAGCCGAACTAAGGACCAGAAAATCTTTTTTCCCATTAGGGTTTTTGGCAAGCTGGCCGGGACCTGTGATATGGTCAAAAAGGGTGCTAAGGTCTTGGTGGACGGAAGTCTCGACTTCTCCGAGTACACCGACAAGGAAGGCCAAAGGAGGAGAACCTTCAGGATTCTGGCCGATACCTACCGGTTGCTCTAGGAACCAAAAAGGGGAGGCTCAAAGCCTCCCCTTGCCTCCTTCTTGGGAGCTGGCGCGTCCCACCCACCCCCTCCTGAACACCGACCGCCGCGCTTACAAATCATAGGGCAAGAAGATGGGAGAACAAGTCTTCTCGTATTCCAGTCGCCTTGGCAAGTGTGATAGCGGCATCTCTGGCCAGGACAATGGCTCCAACTGGTGAGCCCCCCCCGAATACGGGAGAAAGTTCTCTATTGCCCAGTTGAACGCACCAACCGTAGGTAGCCTCCAAAGTTCGGAGAATGTCGACAGCCGCGTTGGGGTTATGAACGATACGATTTGTCAGTTCCAATAGATCGTTGAGGAAAGGCGGATCCAGAGATTCATTCGCCGCGGTCACTTTATTTAGGAGCTCAAAGAACTTTTCTTTCTCTCGCAGGGCAAGGGGACCACCGTATAAGTAGATGCGCGCGTTTCCGGGAAGGTCGGATAGGCCACGTGCATAGATGACATTTCCCATCTCTAGCAGGCAGTGTACAAACCGTTCTAGTCCGGTCTGCGCGAGAAGAACATGCCTAGAGTTATTAGGGTTCAGAAGATGCGCAATGTCCTGGAAGTGCGCCACGAGCAGAAGTAGATTGCGGTGTTGGTCCACATACCAATACTCGTAGGAGAGATAGGTGTAGACCTTCTTGAGCCCCAGTTGCTCAGAAGTTGGCTTGGTATGCTCTGGCACCCAAATCCCCCATAGTGATTGCTTCTGCTCGTGAAAGCCCAGATCGTGAATTGGAAGTGGCAAGGCATCTACGTTCAAGTCTGTCTCAATTTGCTGCAGCTCCTTTTCGTCGATAGTACGCACCCCCAACTTGGGAGCTATAGCTCGGGCGTGCCCCCCTATTCGGGGGCGCAGAAAGTAGGCGGCGTTTGCCCCAAAATAGTCGGTTACACCACGAAGCCAGAAGAGGCGATTTGGATCAGAGATATCCTTGCCACTCTTGCAGTCACAGACCACCCTATGAGGAGTAAGGACTTCATCGAACTTGAGGCCAAGAACATCCAGGTCGGTCAGGGCTTTTTTCTTCGGTGTTGACCCAGGATACTGACTCAGTTGAACATTGACAGGGCTGTAGTAGCCCATTTGAAAGAGCACGCGCTTGAACCGCAGCTTCAGACTTAGATCCTTTTCTGTACTCATCTGACTTTCATCCCTCGGCCAATAGCACTCAGTTGTTTGATTATCTCTGCCCGGGTCTCCGGCGAGCCCGTGATGGATCGCGCCAGTATGGTGCGAGTTGGTATGGGGCCAAGGTATTCTCTGGGTGACAGGAGAGCTTTCTTGGCCGCCAGGTCTATCTTTACCGTTGGTGTTTCACCGATCTCCAACATATCGATGGCTACTTCAAGCGCTTTCATATTCTCATCGGTATCGTAAATCTGAAAGTTCCAAAGTCCGCCCCCCTCGTCAATAGGACGACCAACAAACTTCTCCAGTAGCGGGCTGTACTGTGTTCGAAGATCGGGATGCCCAGTCTTGAATCGCTTGTAGTCGCGCAGCCGCTCAAGAATGGCGCGTGGGTGAATTATCCGACGTCCAGCAGCAAACCTCTGACCGTATCGCACGGAAGCAAGAATAGCGCGGGCCTTGTCCAGAATGACTCGCTCTTCAGGCGTCAAGCCACCTCGCGGTGCGAACAAGAATTGCTGAGTTCCGGTGGCTCCGTTGACGCGGGCAGGCATCAAGACGCCCGTCTGGATGGCATCATTCAGAGCAGCATTGTCAGATATCGTGGGATCAGAGGCCGGTAAGCCCTGATGCTCCGTTAGGATCTTGAGAGCTTCCGAGACCGCAGAGGGGAATCTGTCAGTCCATTGTAGGTAGGCGGTTGGATCTTCATCAACAACAAGTGGCGTGTAAGCTATCTTCTGTCCCGCGATCGTCTGAACACGAAGTAGTTGCCCGTCCTTCATGACGTCGCACAACATTGAGAACTCCGTCTGTCCCATTCCCAGAGACCGGATGAGATCGGCTTCGCTTCTTGGCAAGTGCATAAGGCTCTGGAGTGTTGCGACGCCAGCCCGTTCCACTTCGCAGGGCTTGAGGTCTTCCCAACGCGCTCCTAGCTCTTCGTAGCCGGTGCGGAACTCGGGAACTCGGATATCCACTCGCTTGATCTCATCGCCGGACCGCTTGATACGAACGAAGTCAATCTCCTCTAGCTCTCCTAAGATAACCGGCAACTCCGATCCGCCTATGCCAAGTTGTGCTGCAGCGAACTTCAGGACTGTATAGTCATCGACATACAGCAAGCCTCGTAGATGCATCGCTAGGAAGGCTGCCTTGCCAATGCGCAACGTCTTCTCAAAGTATGCTTCCTTAGGTCCGAAGGTTTTCGTCTCCCGAAGCCCTTCGTGGAAGTCTTGAGCCCTTAGGCCCTGGGTCACTTTCTCCATTTGCCACTCGCTGAAATGAATGTCCAGTCCAAACAGAAATTTCAAACAACATCAAATTGTAGCAGGTTTCTGTTTCTTCGTCAAATTACAGTTAGACGAAGAAAACCCCCGCGCGGGGCCACTTTTCCTTCTACCAAACGTCGTCAAATGGATGGTTTGACGAAGTTGATTTGGCATGCTATAATGGCTCAGAGGGTCTAAGATCCCTAATGGAGCATAAATATGACCGACCTAACACTCAAACAGGCCCTGGAAGCCTACCAGACCGTCTACATGCCCTCCCGGAACTTGGCCCCGAGAACCAGGCGGGAGTATCTGAACGATCTCCACGACTTGGTCAGTTTCCTTGAGAAATCCGGCCCTAAGCGCATCAGTCAGATCGAGAGGCGACACTTGGAAGGCTACCAAGCCGAGCTGGACAGACGCGCCTACGCAGGACCGACCAGAAGGCGAAGGACAGTCTCGGTTCGGTCCCTTTTCAAGTTCCTAACGCGGGATGGTTATATCAATAACAACATCGCCCAAGGGCTTATCCCTCCTAGGAGCGAGCAGAAGCAGCCGAGGGTCTTGAGCGAGCGGGAGTACAAAGACCTTCTCCGGGCCTGCGCTCACCAGACCCGGGACGCGGCGATCATCGAACTTCTCCTGCAAACAGGCATACGCCTCTCTGAGCTCTCGCGACTGACGCTTCGGGACATAGAACTCCCGGCCCGCCTGAAACGCGCCCCAGAAAGCGTAGGAGTCCTCCATGTTAGAGCCGGTAAGGGCCGCCGCGATCGCTACATAGCCTTGAACTACAAGGCTTGCCGAGCCCTCAAAGCCTATCTGAAGATCAGGCCAGACATAGAAGACGACCGTGTTTTTGTCAGCAAGTTTAGAAAGCCCCTGGGGCCCCGAGCGTCTCAGAACATCGTCAAGAAATACCTGGACGAGGCCGGCATCGAGGGCGCTTCCGTCCATACCCTGAGGCACACCTTTGCCACCCACCATGTGGCCAAGGGAACAAGCCTGAGGACCGTCCAGGAAGCCCTCGGCCACGCGGACCTCAAGACCACCTCGGTATATGTTTCCCTAGCCCGAGAGGTAATGAACAAGGAGCTTCAAGAACACGCACTGTAGCTGATACCTGGACGCTATACACAGAGGATTTCTGCAATATGCAGACTATTGGTCTATTGGTGTTTCTAGAGCTTTCTTCATAATCAGCCAGGGCGCCTCCTTATACAGAACAGTTCTGTAGAAGTATATGTTATCCCGCCTCTTAGGTGTTCATTCGGGGTGATCATGACTAATGAAATAGTTAGCTTTCTAGCGGGTTTCATTAGTGGGGTGGTGACGAATTGGATCGCCTGGTGGATCCTCTATCACAGGGTGGTTCCAAGAATCACCTTCTCCGATTCATTAAGCAGGACTCCTCTCAAGAAATCAAGAGAAGACAAATGCGGCTATAGATATAAGTTCAAAATCCAGAACTTAGGGGCTAGGAACGCTATCGACCTTGAGATGACAGCGAGACTTGTTGTTAAAGGAAAAGAGACCGGGGTCTGGAGCTTTGTGGACATTCCTTTAAGCCCTGATGGTAGTCCTAGCTATAACATCCCGAGGTTATTGCCAGCCAAGAAAGGGGGGCGGAGAAGAAGGATGACAATGTTCCTTTACGTCAACAGCACCGACATTCTTCGAGATTGGTCAGCCTTTCCTCGCGATGTGAGGCGTAAGGCGAAAATGGGAACCCTTCGTTTGGAGGAGCTGATGGCGCTCGGCTCTGAATCCAAGCTTGAGATATGTGTGTTCTGCTATGACGAACTCAGTGGATCCCGCAAGCTATTCACTTCAAAACCTTACACTATCGATAGTATCAAGAATGGTCCTTTTGACCCATATGGCATGGATGTTCTTGAAACGGGGGTGACTTCCGCCTATCGCGAATCGGAGGAAGAACGAAGTTAGGACATCTCTCTCTGTGAAACCGGCGGGATAACCACTCGCTGGAGCCGTAGGCAACATAAACGCATATACGTTCGAGGAGGTTGCCATGGCCATCCAGATGAGAGAAGACATACTCTAGGAAGTTCAAAGAAGCCCTCTTGGTATTTTGGAAGGAGAAAGAGATAAACCGGGCTCTGGTTCTAGGGAAGATGGCTGTAAACTGGTAGAGAGGCAACCCTAGACGCCTGTAGAGCCATTTCTCCTCCTGGGTGAAGACCTTTGAATCT
>Ga0114930_10004856_pt1 | contig 11188 bp, 7 predicted proteins | sample AnhtaG_FD_87300 | JGI IMG/M metagenome (GOLD analysis project Ga0114930, IMG submission 87300) | Deep subsurface microbial communities from Anholt, Denmark to uncover new lineages of life (NeLLi) - Anholt_01485 metaG | ecosystem: Environmental > Aquatic > Marine > Oceanic > Sediment | place... | reverse complement strand
GGCTGCCAATCCGGAGGTGACCTGGATCTGCCAGCCGATCAGCACGCCCAGCTCGATATTTTTTCTTTTGGCTTGGCCGTCCTTCTCGATGTAAACGAAGCGCTCATCGCTATGAGTGATAACGGCATAGAGGGGTATGGCTAGCGCTCGGTTGAAGACCCGCTTGACCAATTCCACCCGGGCGAACATGCCCGGCAGGATTTGGCCATCCGGGTTGGGGACTCTAAGCTCCAGGTCGAAGAGGCGTGCCAGGGTCCTTGGCTGGCGGGAGAGGAAGACTTTTCTGGCCTTAACCCTACGTTTATCCAGGGCTTCGATGATCACCTCAGCCTCCTCCAGGTCGAAGATGGCAGCCACGTCACTTTCAGGCACACCCACTTTCACCTTGACCTGATCGAGCTGGAGGATTTGGGCCACTGGATCACCCACTGCAAGGTAATTCCCTTGTTTGGCCTTGATTTCGTTGAGCCTGCCGTCAATGGGAGCTACTATGCGGGTGCGGCTCAAGGCCAGATTGGCCTCCCTTATTTGGGCTTCCAAATCCTTGAGTTGAGCCTCTATGTTGTCCAGCTTGGCCATGGAGATGGCTTTCATCTTGGCGAGGGCAGCGTTGCGGTTGTAATCAAGCTTGGCCAACCGGTAATTGGCCTCAATGCGGGCTAACCGCGTCTGGTAGTCGCGGTCGTCGAGCTGGATAAGGATCTGTCCCTTTTCTACCGTTTGACCCTCCTCGACAAGGACTGTGACTACCTGGCCGGGTACCTCGGCTTTAACCAACAGATCCTCATAGGGCTCCACCTGGGCCGGCAGATTGATCTTGTCCTCAAGGCGGCGTGGCTTGAGGGTCAGGGTGATGACCCGTACAGGCTGAACCTCTTTCTTTATGGCCGCTTTCTTTGCCTCCTCCAGGCGGGCCTTTTCCTTATTGATCCGGATACCCATAATTATTATGAAGGCCAGGATAAGGGCAACCATCAGCCAGGGGATGATACTCCAAAAGAATCGGAGGATTCTCGTCTTGGGGTTAGATCTGTTCATATTCTTTTTAGCCTCCTAAACCACAAAAAAATTTTAACCGTTTACGGGTTCAGAGGTTCAAGGTTCAGGGTTCACCGAAACTCTGAGCCGCTGATTCGTGGGATCCATGAGTTTGTTAGCTTTTCTTCGGTATGCAAAACGGTCTTGCCCCAAAGTCCAGACCTGCCCGCCATCGCTCTCGCTCAGGCGAGCCGGGCGGGGTGAGCTTTAATTTGCGTTGAACCAACAAAACATAAAGTAACCTTGAACGATGAACTCTGAACCTGTGAACGCCTACAAAAAATTATATATAGGCAATGGCATCAATCTCCACCCGAATACCAAAAGGAAGCCTAGCTGCCTGAATGCATGTCCTTGCAGGAGGGTCTGCTTGGAAATATCTTTTATATACCTCATTGAGCCGACCATATTCTCCCATATCAAGTAAGTATACGGTTACTTGTAATACCTTATTCAAGGAAGAGCCTGCTTCCTCCAGGATAATGCGAATATTCTCCAGGGCCAATTCTGATTCTTCTTCAATCGTTCCTGGCATAACCTGGTTTGTTTGGGGATCTATTGGTCCCTGGCCAGAGATATAGATCAGGCCATTATGGATGATTGCCTGGGAATACGGCCCCCCTAAGACCGCTGCCTTATCTGTCTGAAACGCCTTTTTTTCTTCCATTATTACCTCCACAAAAAAGATCATCGAATCAGTTTAATCTCAGAATCACCTTTGCATAACCCCAATTTAGTAACAGCTCAATATTCATTGGATTGATAAAAGGCTTACGCCCGCCCGCCTCGCCTTGCGTCTCGCATGGCGGGCAGGCCTAAATTCCTAATTCGGACTTTACCCCTGGCCCAGACCTGATTTACCGTGTGCAAGAGCTCTGACTTCAACTTTCGAAATATCTTAGCCACAAAAGCATTCTCGTATCAAGTCGCACCAGGGCGGGCCGTAAGGGTTTTATCCACAAGATATTGAGTAATTACCCTATTTAATACAAAATCTGGCCTGCCCGATAGTCGACTTCGCTCTAGGCGATGGCAGGAGGGCTTCAGCATTTTTTATCCTCCTGTCCAAAGATACTTACAAGTACCGGAATAAGGCTATGCAAAGGTCTCCCTGACTGATTAAGGTTTAAAAGGATAGTAATTTTCTTTTAGGTCAAGGGATTATAGAGAAATGAGGCTTGTGTGTCAAACAAGAATGTTTTTCAATATATTGTGGTTCAAGGTTATAAGGTTGCCCGAGGAGTTATGAAGTATGCCATGGTCAAAGAAGCTGTTGTTTTAGAAATTTTCTTCGGATGATTCAAGAGAATTGTAATAGCTCTCCATTTAATCGCTTGACCGGTAACATATGCTAATCTATATTTTTTAGCTTATGAACATTAATTAAAATCAAATACAGGAGTAAAAGATGGCTATAAAAACAGTAGATGAATATCGAGAGAGGGTTTCAAAATTAAAACCGAGGCTTTTTATAGGAGGGAAAAAGGTTGAAAAACTCCCTGATCACCCGATTACCAAGGGGGTTATTGAGGCAACAGCAAAGATCTATGAGCTGACCCAGGACCCTCGATACGCTGATATTATGACAGCAAAGTCTCATCTGACGGGTAAGACAATCAGCCGAAGCTTGCATATCCATCAGAGCTGTCAGGATATTGAAAAGCGCTTAGAGATGGCAAGGCTGAGCAGTCAAAAGTTAGGGACCTGTAACTATAGGTGTCCCGGAAATGAGATGCTTCCGGGTCTGGCAGCTACAACATGGGAGATGGATAAAGATATAGGAATAGAATACCAAAAAAGGTTTACTGAATACTTGAGTTATGTTCAGAAGGAGGATTTGGTGGTGAGTGGATCCGTTACAGATACAAAGGGGGATAGGAGTAAAAGGCCCCTTGATCAGGATCCTGACTCCTATGTGCATGTGGTAGAAAAAAGATCCGATGGTATTATCGTCAGTGGTGCTAAACAGCACGCAACCGGGGCATATACTGCTGATGAGCACTTGATATTGCCTGGGCTGTCTTGTAGAAAGGGTGAGGAAGATTATGCAGTTGCATTTGCCATACCAAATGGATCTGAAGGGATCACTTATATAGGGCAATATAATCCATATAGTATAGAAAGGGAGCATACAGATGATATCCGGTATATTGGAAATCCCATATATGGCCAGCGGGAAACCTCTCTTATAATCTTTGATCATGTTTTTGTTCCCTGGGAAAGGGTATTCATGTGCGGGGAGATTGAATATACACAGAGGTTCATTACACGATTTGCCAAGACACACAGGATGAACTGCGGTGGGGCATGCAAGGTAGGTTTTATGGATCTAATCATTGGTGCAACCCAACTTATTGCCGAATACCATGGCATTTCAAGGGCCTCTCATATTGTGCAGAAGATAACCAGGATGATCCAATTAAGCAACACATCCCTTGCCTGTGCTATTGCTGCTGCCCACCTGGGAAAGGAGGATCCAATTGGTTCCGGCGTTTTTATGCCGGATGAGGCGATGAGTAATCTGGCAAAACTCAATACGAATGATGGATTCTGGGAAGTAATGGCCTTTGCTGGGGATATTGCCGGCGGGATCGCAGTTACTATGCCGGCTGAGCTGGAGTTGGAAAACCCGGAGATAGGGGAGTATGTGTCTAAGTATCTTAAGTCTGCGGCATCTGCAAAAAAGAGAATGAGGATGGTAAAGTTCCTTCAGAATTGGGTTGCAGGATTGCATGGTGTGGGCACCTCTCAAGGAGCCGGTCCAAGCCAGAACGAAATGTTGGTCCTTTACCGCATAACAGATTTAGAAGAAAAGAAAAAGATGGCCCAGGAACTGGCCAACATGTTGGAATAATGTCAGAGAAAATAGATAACCTAACTATAATAAAGAGAGGGATAAAAGGTAAAATAAGGCTCATAGAGGTAACCGGTATTTCCGGTTCTTCTTTGGCCTTTCTGATATCCCGGCTCCTTACCGAAATAGTCCATCCTTGTTTGATAATCCTGCCTAACTCTGAGGAGGAAGGAATATTTTACAAAGATCTGAATTTTTTCCTTTCGAACCAAAATAATAGGTATTCCCCGGATCATAAGAGATTATTCCTTTTTCCTTCCTATGGCATCTCTCCCCTGACTGGATTGAGCCCTCCAAAAGAGTTGATCAGCCAGAGAATAGAGGCACTTTACTCTATGTCAACCTCGCGAAATAAAGTTGTTGTTACCTCCCTCCCGGCCATAATGACACGTCTTTTGCCGAAAGAGACCCTCCTTTCCTCTGTTGACTGTATTGCTATTAATGAGGAGGTTGACAGGGATGATATGATAAAAAAATTATTGACCCTTGGTTATTTTCGGACCTCATTAGTAGAGGAAAGGGGTGATTTTTCCGTTAGGGGTGGTGTTATTGATCTATTTCCGCCTTTATATGATTCAGCTATTAGGGTTGAATTCTGGGGAAACACGGTGGAATCCATAAGACTTTTTAATACGGTCAATCAGAGATCAAAGGCAGATTTAAAGGAGATCACTATTCTCCCTGCCAATGAAATCATTCTTGCCTCCGCCAACATTAAGAGGGCCAGATCAATGGGGAGACTTCCAGCGCCTTTAGAAATAGGAGGGTCTTTTCCAGGGCAGGAGGCATGGCTGCAACATTTTTACGCACATCTTGATACTATCTTTGATTATCTTCCTAAAGAGAGTCATTTGTGCATTATTAAATCAGATAATGTTTCTGATAAGGCCAGATCTATCTCGGAGCGGCTTAATGAGGAGGCAGGAAGATTTCAGGATGAGGCCATGGAAAAGAGCAAACCTTTTCCTCAAACTGATGGGCTTTTCCTCGGTATAAAAGAACTAAAGGAGGGCTTTGGTCTATATTCCAGGATTAATTTTTTCGATCTTCATATCAGCACCGGCCTTAGGAATACAGGATTGGTAGTAGATTTCAAGGAATCATTTGGGCCAGGTATGGAATATGACTATAAGGATATCAGCCATCCAAAGGTCTCTATTGCCCCAATGGCCACCAAGGTTAAGACATGGATTGAGGAAGGAAATCAGATCATACTCATCTGCAGAACAGAGAAACAGGCAGAGCGGTTAAAAGAAATATTTCTCAATTATCAACTTATAGTCCAGGACATACTACCTGATTGGTCCCAGATAAAAAGGAAAAAGGGATTATACATCTGTTTGGGATACCTTTCTAAAGGATTTAGATTTCTGGCCTCAAACCTGATTATAATTACAGAAGATGAGATCTTCGGAGGAAAAAGGGGGAGAGAAAGAAGAACTAAAAGGGACAGGGTGCAGGCCATCCCATGGACAGGATTCAGTCAATTACAGGTAGGTAATTTAGTCGTCCATCAAGATCACGGCATTGGACGATATGAAGGACTTTCAAAAAAGGAGATAAACAATAGGGTAAGAGATTTTGTAATTATTGAGTATGCTGGAAACGACAGGCTTTATATCCCAGCAGATAGGATAAACATCATCCAGAAATACATTGGTTTAGATGATAAGAATCCCCAATTAGACAGGCTCGGTGGAAGATCTTGGATTTTAGCGAAAAAGAAGGCCAAGAGGTCAATAGAAGAGATAGCCAAGGACCTTGTTAAACTCTATGCCATGAGAAAGTTCCTCAAGGGTTTTGCCTTCTCTAAGCCTGATAATTATTACAGGGAGTTTGAGGCAACCTTTGATTATGAGGAAACCCCGGATCAGATTAAGGCTATTGATGATGTTTTAGGTGACATGGAGTCAGAAAGGCCAATGGACCGGCTTATTTGTGGTGATGTAGGTTTTGGTAAAACAGAAGTAGCCATAAGGGCCTCTTTTAAGGCGGTTATGGACGGAAAACAGGTAGCTATCCTTGTCCCAACAACTGTTTTAGCTGAGCAGCATTACCAGACTTTCTCAAAGCGCTTTGATCCTTATCCTGTTAGAATCGCTGTCCTGAGTCGTTTTATCCCTAAGTCTGAGCAAAAAAGGATAATAAGTGATCTCCGTCTTGGCAAGGTCGACATTATTATTGGAACCCATAGAATCCTCTCAAACGACGTCATATTTAAGGACCTGGGCCTATTAATTATTGATGAAGAACAGCGCTTTGGTGTCAGGGACAAGGAGAAATTAAAAAAATATAGGCATTTCGTTGATATCCTTGCCATGACAGCTACACCCATTCCGAGGACCCTACATATGTCCTTGATGGGGGTCAGGGATCTGAGTATTATTCAAACGCCACCTGAAGACAGGCTATCTATTCAGACATATTTGGCCAGATTTGATGAAGCTATTATCTTGCATGCTATAGAAAGGGAATTAAATAGGGGCGGACAGATATTTTTTGTCCACAATCGGGTCCAGACCATTAAGATAATGGCGGATAAATTGAGGGGGCTTGTTCCAGGGGCAAGGATTGACATTGCCCATGGCCAGATGAAGGAGAGGGATTTAGAGAAGGCAATGATTAGGTTTCTGGCTAAGGAGACAGATGTTCTTGTTTGTACTACAATAATAGACTCAGGACTGGATATACCTTCAGCCAATACTATACTCATTAATCAGGTTGATCGATTTGGCCTATCTGAGATCTATCAGCTCAGAGGGAGAGTTGGCAGGTCCAGTCTGAACGCATACGCATATCTTCTGATTTCAGATAGCTCTATCCTGACGAGAGATGCCCAAAAAAGGTTAAAGGTTTTGATGGATTTTTCTCAACTTGGCTCAGGAGTTAACATTGCCTTAAGTGATTTAAGGATAAGAGGCGGGGGAAACATACTTGGTTTCTCTCAATCAGGTCATATCAAGGCTATCGGTTATGAACTATACCTGAAACTGATAGAAGAGACAATAGCAGAGCTTAAGGGAGAGGTGTGGCAAGAGGAGATATTCCCTGAGATAAATACTGATTTACCAGTTTTTATTCCTCACAGCTACATTGAGGAAAGTGATGTCAGGCTTGATATTTACAGACGTTTATCTACCATTAAGGAGGGGTTTGAACTAAAGGAAATGGTAAGGGAAATTGAGGATAGGTTTGGCCCTCTGCCAAAAGAGGTTCTCAACCTTATTTCTGTTATCAAGATAAAGATGGGTCTTAAGAAAATTGGCTCGGAAAGGCTGGATATTAAAGATGGCTATATGATATTTTCCTTCTCTAAGGATACCCATCTATTACCAGATGAATTGGTTGATTTAGTTTGTAGTCAGCCAGAAAGTTTTTGTTTCTTATCCGATCAAAAACTCAAGGTTGTTAGCAGAAAAAAGGGACCCCTTGCTACCTTTGAAGAGGCTGGAGAGATAATAGCACAATTTGACCAAATACAGGAAAGAGTTGATAATTACGTAAAGTAAAAGGATAGTTAGATTCTCTTTGCAATTTCTCCGATAATATCGTAATTTAAAGGGGTTAGACAATTTTTTAATTATTACCAGCATGATGAGATACCTTATTTTTCCATTTCTTTGTCTCTTTTTTCTTTTCACTTGGCCATCCTGCTCCCCGAAAACAGGATCAAATCAAGGAGTTGTTATCAGGGTGGGAGACAGATTAATTACAGTGGAAGATATAGAGAGAATCGTGAACATCACCTCACTTGAAAATGGAGTTCCTAAAAAGGTGGTTTGGTCATCCATCAATAGTCTTGTAGTTAGAATTGTGGATGACTCTCTTATACTTGAATATGGCAGAGATAGAGGGATTATCTTAAGTGAGGCTGAATTGGAAAGGGCGATACAGGATATTGTCAAGGATTATCCAGAAAGCAACTTTAAGGAAACACTTTTAACAAGGTGTATAGATTATAATGAATGGAAGGAGAGATTCAGGGGACAACTTTTAATTAAAAAGATTGTTAAGGATCATATTGACTCTCTAGCCCCCATTTCCTATCAGGCTATTAAATCTTACTATCAGGATAAGAAGGAGAATTTTCGTCATCCCCCAAGGGCCAAATTTATGCATATCGTTACTAAAAATAAAAGAGAGGCTGAGACTACACTCAGCCGGCTTAAGGGGGGAGAAGACATGGCCGAGTTAGTGAAGGAGCAATCTATTCACTCTGGAATCCAGGGAGATTATCGTATGAACTGGAATACCGAGGATACGCTTCCTAAGCCTCTATCTGATATAATATTTTCTATCAAGGTTGATAAATTAAGTAATATTGTTAAAACCCCATATGGCTTTCATATTATAAAAGTAGTGGAAAGGCAAGGAGCAGGGAGAAAAGAGCTTCCGGAGGTAATGGGTGAAATAGAAAACAGGCTCCTTAGTATAGCAATAGAAAGGCATTATACAGCATGGCTTATAGAGCTGAGGAATAATTATCCTGTCAAAGTCAACTACACACTATTGGATAAAATTAGGACGATCAATGAGGACAATTGAACTAATATATCGGAAATTCTACAACTTATTGAAATTAAAGGCGTTTTTTGAGGCTGTTATATTTTGCCTCACACATGGAATAATGGCCCGCCCTGGCGCTACATACCTGAAACATGCTGTTGTTTCTGTGACGTTTCGGAAATGGGAGACGTTGAAATCAAGCATTGCAAATCAGGTCTGGGCCAGGGAATGTTGGAATATTGGAATGATGATTTTTAAGTGGAAATTCTCTATTTATTTAACTCCTTGTCAAGATGATTCTCCGAATAAAACATTGTTCCAGTCCCCCAAACCCATTATTCCATACTTCCACTATTCCATCATTCTCCCAGCTGTTTCAGCGGGGACGGAGCGGAGCGGAGCTAAGTTCATTCTGCCTTTTATTCTATTGCTTGGTTTATTTATATTAACCCCTGGCTATCTTCGGGCCGAGATAGCCAACAGAATTGTAGCTAAGGTTAACAGTGATATAATTACCCTCTATGAGCTGAATACCTCAATCAAAAGGTTAACCGGGTTGAGTGCTGAGGAGCTGCAACTAAGAGGTGAGAAAAAATTCTATGAGGTGCGCAGGGCTGTTTTGGATAATCTGATCAACGAAAAAATAGCCAAACAACAGATAAATAAATTGGGAATAAAGGTAACAACAAAGGATGTAGATATGGCAGTTGAGCAGGTAAAAAGGGAAAACGGTTTAACGCAGGAGGAGTTAATACATAGTCTGAAAGGGGAAGGTGTTACACTAAAGGAGTATAAAGAGAGGTTAAAAGGTGAGATTGAACATTTTCAGTTGGTGAATTATGAGGTAAAATCAAAGATAGTTATAACAGAAGAAAATGTAAGAGAGTACTATCAGAAACATATCAAAGAATATACAGAGGCCAATAAGGTTAGGCTGGCCAGGATTTTCTTAAAGATTAGAAATCCAGATAATAGGCAAGAGAAGGCACAAGTAAAAGAGTTGGGAAGAGAGATATTGACGAGGCTTGAGCAAGGCCGCGATTTTTTCGAGATTGCTAAGATATATTCCCAAGGGCCTGCTGCTCCAGAAGGAGGTGATATGGGATGGATAAAATTAAGTCAGCTTGAACCCAGGTTAAGAAAAAAAATAGCTAAAATCACCCCAGGGGAACACACTGATTTAGATCTTGTTCCATCTGGGTACCAGATAATAAAGCTAATAGAAGAGGAAAAAGAGAGGGTTAAACCTTTTGGAGATGTAAGGGATGCAATCTATTCAAAATTATTCAAGGAGAAAATCGGAAAAAGATATGTTACATGGCTAAAAAAACTCAGAGAGAAATCTTATATCAAGGTCATATTTTAATGTTTGTTTTTTGTTGAGTTCATATGGTTTTCAAAAAACTTACAAAAACCCAAAAAATTATATACCCTAAAAAGGCATCTTGAGAAAATCGGGCATAAATTTTAGGATCTTAGCCTATAGAGACAATTAACATGGATAAATCTTATAACAATAAAAAAGCAAAGGACATCCAGGAAGATATTAGCCTGGGTAGCCTTTTAAGAAGATCCAGGGAAGAGCGCCATATTGACTTGGATGAGGTAGTGAGGGTGACAAGGATAAGGCGGCATACCCTTGAGGCATTAGAAAATGAGGAATGGAGTAAGCTACCTTCTCAGGTATTTGTTAAGGGTTTCCTAAAGTCATATGCTGAATTTTTAGGGCTGGATAAAGAAATGGTGCTAAATTATTATCAGAAGGCCTCCCCTTTTCAAAAATATAAACCGCAAGTATTGAAGGAAATAAGACCAAAATCAGATAGATGGAACCTGATCATCATTATTTCTGTTTTGGCTCTGGCCCTTATAGCTGCTATTATTTATCTAAAGAGGAGCAATATTTCAATTGTTGAGAAGGTCTTTCAGTATCTGGACACACAAAACCATGTAGAAAAAAAAGGGTATCCAGTAGGAAGGGAAGATAATAAAGGTCGGGATGATAAAAGGGGGAAAGGTGTTTTTTTAAAGGATGAAAAGATGGTAGAGGAGGAGAAAGAAACTGTGTCAAAATCGAAATCCATTCAGGACAATATAATCCTTGAGGAGCCAATTATTCCAAAAAAGACAAGGGATGAAAAACCTCTATCACCAAGATATATTCTTACCGCTAATGTCAATAGCGGGACCTGGATAGCCATATATATCGATGATAAACCGGTTAAGGAGTACCTTTTCAGGCCAGGGAGGACTCCAAGATGGATGGCAGATGAAGGCTTTGACATTTTAGTAGGTAATGCAGGTGGAATTAAATTTTTACTGAACGGAAAGGAAGTTGGTTACCTCGGGCCTGAGGGAAAGGTAGTAAGAGTGAAGCTTCCACAAGGGTATGAGAGGAATGTAACATCAAGATTAGAAACTGAGAATTAGTATTAAAGGGTGTGCATGTCAAACCAAAGATTCAAATGATAAAGAAGAAATTTTGACATTTAGGCTTAATAAAATAGAAAGCATATAAAACTATCGAAGCTTCGCCTCAAACCGACCAGGTGTGAAGAGCATAATCCTTTATAGGGCAAATGGTCAATTTATTCACTGAGCCCCTTATAGGGGAGCATGGGTATCTCTTTTCAGGTAATGAACTGGGCAATAACTTCTGCTCGTCCATTACCGATGCTCCAGGCGGGCGGCCATCGAAGTCCTGGACTCTTAAGGGAGAGGTGACGGGTAAGTTCTCTAAGGCCTTCCCGCCCGCCTTCACCCGTGCCATTAGCTGGCTTACACGTATCC
>Ga0114930_10004855_pt1 | contig 11189 bp, 10 predicted proteins | sample AnhtaG_FD_87300 | JGI IMG/M metagenome (GOLD analysis project Ga0114930, IMG submission 87300) | Deep subsurface microbial communities from Anholt, Denmark to uncover new lineages of life (NeLLi) - Anholt_01485 metaG | ecosystem: Environmental > Aquatic > Marine > Oceanic > Sediment | place... | reverse complement strand
TTTTCTTGGAATATGAATAAAAATCACAGGGTATTTATTTTTTGAAATATCTAAAGCCCAATAGTATATATAATTACATAAATAGAATCCAGGAAAATAAGAAATAGAGAGCCTTAAGCTATCTTTGAGAGCTTTATAAATCTCTTTTATATTTAAAATTGTATTGAATTTTATTGATTTTTTTATATTAATAAAACCCATTTTATAAAATCCATCCACATCTTTGCCAAAAGCCAAATTTAATGAAAATTTTTCTAAATAAATTCTTTTTTTTGAATGGATTCCCATAAGTATAACTAAATACGGTTTTACTTTAGTTGACTTTAAGAATTCTAAGTATGACTCAACGCTCCTTTTCCAACTAACAGGTAAAATGATTTTTTCAATAGAATACTGTTGAAAGTTACCATCAAAGTATCTAACAATATCACCACTAAGGTTTGAAGATAGTTTATCAAATTTCTCAAAACCAGTTAAAAGAATCGTATTTTTTGTCATTTACTCATAAAGTGTAAAAAATCATTAAAAGTAGAAAATCTATTAGTAAAAAATAAAAGGATAATAAAAATGCACATTTATTCTACGGTTTGGTTTTTTAATTCATCTGCTTCCAATTTGTCCAATTTTTTCCTCAAAGCTTTAATGTCTGTCTCGTAAGATTTTATTTTTGTCTTTTTTTCTTTGAGGATATTGTCCAGTTTCTTATTTAAAGCTTTAGTCTTTCCCTTAACTAAATTATCGTATTTCTTTTTTAATGAAGATACTTCCACAGTTAATTTATTCATTTTTTTTGTCCATTCTTTAGATTTTTCTGTGGCTTCTTTTAAATCTACTTCACCCACTTCAAGTTTAGATTTGGTATCGTTAATCTTATCATCAAAATCAGCTTCAATTTCTTTCTCAGCAGATGCTTCCTTTTTAGAGGCGTCCTCTTCAACCCTCGTAATCTCGTCTTCCTTTTCTGAGATTTGCGTCCTAATTTCTTGTTTGGTCATATTATTTTCTCCTAATTATAATAGTTTTGCATTATGTTTTGTTATATTTGCTTCCTTAAAAACTAATAAGATACGACTTACAAATCGATCTTATTACTCAAAATGAAAAAAAGCGAGAAATAATTTTCGTGTAGAGCGTATTGAAGTTAATAGAAAAGTTATTCTATTGACTCCCCTAAAGCTAATCGACAGAGATCGCTAAGGATATAATTTTTTAACCCCTTTCGGCCTACTTTAGAGCCTAAGCTTTCCATACACATAGAACAATTATAAACGCATGCTTCAGCGTCATGTTTTATCATATCATTTATGTTATCGTTTTGAGTTTTGCGCCCTAAAGCTTTTTTACCAAGAGTCGCAAAGATTCCACCACAGCATACGGCGTTTTCTCGATCGTATTCCCTCTCTACCCTCTCGACACCTATTAAATCGCAAATTTTATCTACCCATTCGTCAACTTCAGGAAGAAAACGATTTGAGCAAGATCTTTGATAGGCTATTTTCATACCTAGTTGTTTAACGGCATATTTATGTTCTTTTAAATAGTTATAGAGATATTCGTAGATGTGAACGGGTTTAAAGCCAGGTGGAAGTTCAATGTTATTTCTGGGGCAAAAAGAAGCATAGAATCCATAGCATTCGTCGTGATAACAAATCATTTCTTTAATACCTTGAGCTTTAATATTTGCCAATATTATTGGAGCCCTTTCTTTGATAACGGAGTCTCTTCCGTAATGGTGATACATTAGGTTGCAAAAAAAGTCAAGACCACTCACATATTGTAAATTTTCAAACAACTGCCCTTCCATATTTTTAGCATTTAATTTACCCAATCCACATTTATTTAACACTGGTTTATCAGAGTCAATTTCTTTTAATCTTACTTGATCGTGGGGGGCAAATCTATTTACTGTACTCTCAATAATACCAGGGTTTATATTTAACGAATTAAATTTCTCTTGCAATTCTGTTATTAGATCAAAGGGATGAGATTCATAAGGACAATATTCATCGCATGCAAAACAAGTAACACAGTCAGACAACACTCGAGATTCTTCCCCGTTGATCATTTTAGTTTTTTCTGCTCGCGCTTCATCAATATTACTAAATTCCATCCATTGACAGCGGGTCAAACAATCCACATTTTCACATTTATCACAATTAGATTCGTCGAAAATTTTCTTCACCCTTTTATAATTTAGTTTGATTTGTGTATACGTATTTCTCTACACTAATAATAATTATGATGAGATAAAAAAAATAAAAAAAACTTAATATTCCAACTTTTCCCCTAAAGCAAGTCGAGCCAAGTCGCTAATGAAATAGCACTTCATTCCTTTAGCAGTAACTTTTCTTTCTAATGTATCTTTGCACATAGGGCAATTGAATATACAAACCTCAGCATCATGGTTTACCATATCCTGAACGTTATCATTTTGAGTTTTTCGAACTAGATTTTTATGACCCCTTGGTGCAAAAGGTGCAGCGCAACATATACCGTTTTCTCTATCAAATTTCCTAGCAACCCGTTCAACCCCGATAAGTTCGCATATATCATCAAGAATCTCATCGGTTTCAGGCACGTAACGATTGGAACAGTTACGCTGATAAGCGGCTTTTAAGTTTAATTTCTTGATATCAGATTCGTGATCTTTTAGATAATTATATACGTATTCAAAAATATGGACGGGTTTAAAAGGCACTTCAAGGTTGTTCCTTTGACAATATGAGGTATACAATCCATAGCACTCGTCGTGCCAACATATGACCTCAGTATCCTTATTAACACCTGTTTTTTTGAAGTTTTCAAGAATTAACGGAACTCTTTCTTTGATGATGGAAGGTTTTGCTAAGTGTTGATATACTAATTGACAAAAGTAATGTAAACCACCAACTGATTGTAGATCATCAAACATTGGCCCTTTCATTTCTTTTGCATTCATTTTAGGGAACGCACACTTATCTAAAATTGGTTTTTCAGGATCAATCGGGCGCGGTACAAATTCTCCCTTTGCTCCATACCCATCGATTGCATTTTGAGCAATTGCAGGTAAAATATTTTGAGAATTGTACCTTTCCTGCAACTCGTTTATTAAATCAAAAGGATGTGAATTATATGTACAATACTCATCACAGGAAAAACATAGCATACACTCCTTCAAAATACGGCTATCCTCATCCTCATCAATCAATTTAGCAATTTCTTTCCTAGCTGCGTCAATGCTCTCAAAATTGATCCATTGACACTTCATCATACAAGCAACTGTTTTACAATCTTTACAATGCGATTTATCAAACATATTCATACAGCTTTTTGTTATTTTGAATAATTATTATTTATATATATTTTTATTAGTTTTAATCACGCTACAACCATTATTAATTTTATTTTCTAGATATTATTCTTCAATCCTAAATTCCCAAGCGCAATAATAGTCATCTGGATGTTGATCAGGAGGACAACATATGCATGTAGTCTTAATTCGTGGATCTATAGTCTTAGCGAAATCTTCGTATTCGATAATTCCTACAGGTTTACAAGGAAAATCCGGAATGTTTCTTCTTTTTCTTGCATATTGCACCCGACAATTATTCATCCGAAATATACAACGATTCTCAGAAACCTCAACTGTTTCTTGTACGTTAATGTTGGCGTAAACTCTATAATTTAGCGCCTTAACCAATGCCGAAATTCCTCCATTTTCTTGAATATTGAACCGTCTCATTATTCGTTTTGCCTCAATTATAGTAAACCTTTTCCACTGTGCAGCATCAAGTTCAATGGCTTTCTCCAATCCAAATTCTCTTTCAACGGCTTGGAACCAAGTTCCATCGATTGCGAGCCAATTCTTGCTTAAATCTTCAATATAGTCTATCAGTTCTTCTTTGGTTAATCCTTCTAAATCTTTTCTCATTATTCCACCACATCATTTTAATTTTTAGTTTTTTTCCTTCCACAATTTACGCAATAAATGTGCTGCCATTTTAGGTCTTCTATCTCGAGTAAACACACCTTTATAATTCGTCGATCCCATTCGAGTAATTCCTTGAGAAGTTTTAAAGTCGCACATGTTCCATACATGTTCTCCAGTTACATACGATTTACTCCGACAGACTTCAATATATTTTTTTATGAATTCCGTTTGATATTCTTCGCTAAACATTTCGGGCGGTTGAGAATGCCATCCAGGAATAGTGTCAGCTCCAAATTCACTAAGAATGATTGGTTTCCGATATTTGTCATATAATTTATCCATCTCTTTTGAAAGAATTTCGCATGCTTCATCAATGTTTCCTGGTTGCATATACCATCCATAATATCGATTGATACATAATACATCGCAGAATTCAAAAGCTTTTTCTTTCACACCCATCATATTAACTACAGTTACGGGTCGAGTATTATCTAAAACTTTTGTTTTATCGTATAATTTTCTGAAGAATTCCCCAGATTTCAAGCTATTGTGGGGTTCATTTGCTAAGCTCCACATTATAACGCTTGGATGGTTTTTATCTCTCTTTATCAATTCTTCTATGTATTGATTGCATAATTCTAGTTGTCTATTAATTACATCTTTTTTAAACGTAAGACCTACAGCAGGAATTTCGTTAATAACTAAAAAACCAAGGCGATCTGCTAAATCCATCATTTGTTCTGAATACGGATAATGCGATGTTCGAAAAGAATTAGCTCCAATCCAATTCATCAAAGAGTAGTCTTTGATTATTACTGCTGGAACGTACCCTCGCCCTGTAATTGGAAAATCCTCGTGACGCCCAAATCCTGTTAAATAAACGGGTTTGCCATTTAATAGCAACTTATCTCCTTTCACTTCTATAGTCCGAATTCCTACTTTAAGCGAATAAGAATCGATTATAGCATCATCTTTAACGATGTCAACTGTTAGATCGTATAAATTAGGTGTTTCTGTATTCCAAAACTTCGCTTTCTTTACTTCTAAAGTCATTTTTTGAATATTATGTTCAATTTTCGATGTTTTAGTTATCTCTGAACCAAATCCTTTTAGAGATAGATTCACATAGGCATCATTTAAGCCAACAGTTTCTATAGTAACATCTAATATTCCCGTAGTGTCTTTTATAGATGGTCTAACAGTTATATCTCTTAACCCTTCGTTAGGAATAGCGTAAAGCAAGACTGGTCGATGAATTCCGCAAAAGGGATAAAAATCAAAATTAGTTTGCGGATTGTTCATTGGACGCCCGCGAGGTGGCACATGATTATCTGATAATCTCCCATCCACTCTAACTACTAATAAATTATCTTCCGAGACTATCTTGTCAGACATCTCGTACTCAAAGGGTAGATGCCCTCCCTCGTGATGTCCTACCATCTCTCCATTTAACCACACATCAGAGAGGTAATTAACCGATCCAAACCTAATCATGATTTTCTTTTTATCCCATTCCCATGGCATCGTAAATTTCAGTTGATACCAGGCAGGTCCTAAAAAATCTCGGTCGTCAGCAAATTGATCGTTCCAACTGGCAGGTACAGCTATTGGACAGCCATTATTAAATCCATTGGTCCAATTTTCTCCAACCCCTTTATCATCGTGGTCTAATCGAAATTCCCAAAACCCAGATAGGTCTACAAAATGACGATTCTTATTTCTTTGCGGATAGAGCATTATAATTCCTCTTTAAATGTTATAACTTACAAAAAACTACTTAAAATATTAATATAATTAAATCCTCTCAACTATAGTAAAGTCTGAACAAACATCGATATTTTGTCTTTAATAGCTTTTGCCGAGGTTATTCGGGCGTCTCCAACGTCAAAATCAATAACCAACATAGGAATTCCTACTTCGTCCATGAGAGCTTCCCTTAACAGTTGAGGGACGCCCCCAAATTGCTTGCACGCAATACTCTGTGTATAAATGAAGCAATCAGCGCTAAAATCTTTTGCCATTCTAATACAATCGTCTAAGAAGGGGTAATAAAACTCAGTTGATTGTTTTATCATTGGCCAACCCATAGCTTTTCTGGCCATCTGATAAAATAGAGAATCTAAATCAGCTTTAGTATCAACAGGATCAGATAAATTATAGTTAAAGATATCGAGTAAAACACTCATGCCCATTTTACGATCCAACCATTCGCATAAAGAAATATCAAAGAAGGTAAGCATGTAAGGCCAGATCGATCTTATTTTTTCTTCGCCTCCATGATGTTCCTTGTTCTTGTATCTGGATTTTGCGATATCGAGTATCCTACGATAAAACGAAATGTTTTCAGGAGTTCCAGAAATAATTATTGTTGATGCGGCTGAAATTGGATTAAAAATGTTTTCAATTGGGCTTGGAACAGCTTTTATTAAGTCAAACAATTCCATTCTTAATTTAGAAACTTCATTCTCTACTTCTAAAGCCTTTCTCATTTTATAAAAATCGGGTTCTTGACCGATTACTTCCCCCAGACTGTGAAGACTTAGCTTTAATTGTTCACCGTAATATTTGTAACTTTTTTCATCGTGAAGAAAAGGCATATCAGCAATTATTAGAGGAATTTTTTTTTCAAATTGGAAAAAGGGATATGACGCACATGTGGAATCGCATGGTGCTGTTGGAGTGATAATTGCGTCAAAATGGTACAAGTTTTCTAAACTCATCCCCATTGCTCTTTTTTGTGCGGAACACGTATGAAAGGGATGACCCCAATTTCCAATTACATCGTAATACTTTTCAACACCATTCATTAATAGAGTTCCTAGAAAATAAGAAACTCCTTCAATGCATATAGGTACGCAATCAAAACATTTAAGATAATCAGCTTGAAATGCAAAATGGTATCCAACGATAGGTAAGCCTTCTCGAGCTTTTTCAATATCTCTCCTAACTACAGGTATCATTTCTTCCAATCCTATTTTTAAAGAAGGGATACCTGTTTCGGGAAGGATTTTTTCTACTAATTCGTAGGTCGTTTCCATCGCGTCTAATAACATTTGATAAGGAATAATCCTATTTTCATTCTTACTTGTAGTATTCACAAATTCACATCTTCTTATTTTATTTTTATTCTGAAATTTCTCTAAGCTAAATTATTTCTAAAAATGCTTCTATTCTTGTTTGAAGTCTAGAGGTATCTGCTTGGTAGAATTCGCGATCTAAGTTCAATACGGGAATTTCTAAGTCCTTTAACTCATGAACATATAGCATATTATCACACCCATGTAGGTCGCAATTGTTTATTCTTTGTAAGATGACTCCATCAATCTTTGCTCTTTTAATTTCATTTTCTACAAATTTTAATCGCCGTTCGTGATCATCCATCATTCTAGGGCAAGACATTCTGTAATACACTCGCTCTACTATGCTTTTTAGTGGATCGGGTTCGAAACCTAAATGAACATCGTCCAGGAAATTACGAGTTCCAAAACATAAAAAATCGCTAACAATTAAAGCACCAGAATCTTCTATTAATCCAGTAAAATCAGTGCTGTCGACTTCGCTTCCAACAAGCATGATTCTTTTTGCGTTGGATTTAACACCTTCGCTTTCTTTTAAGGAGTTGATAATTCGTTCTAATTCCCGGTTAGCTGCTTCTTTGGGAATTGAATTGTTTGACATTGATATCTGTAACGCTTCACTACCTGTAATTTTGGGCGCGTCAATAACTCTCATTTCGTGGATTTCCCGTAAAAGATCACGATTCTTATTGTAAATTTTAATGGTTTCAAGTAAGTCTTGATTAGTTATGGTTTCTAGATTATATTTTTCTTCTAATTCAGTTTTTAATTCTTGTATCTCAGTATAATACCATTCAAAGCCTTCATCCGTAATAACATGAGGGATAGAGTAGTAAAATTGAGAAGCTGGTTTGGGATAATCTTTTCTCCCAAATACTTTTAAATCGAAAAGTTCAAACATTCGGCGAGAGTGATCGCAGGAATTACAAATCAAGAGACCATCCAAAAAATCATAGATACCTCTTAGAGCCATATCAAATGTTGCGCGAACAAAAGAGCATGTAAATCGTACCATATATACATCCGCCAGATTCGTTTCTGTATTCCCCGTTGCTCGTATTCGATATGGTAATAAATTCGCAGCATATAAGAGTTCATCCGGGATATAAGTACAATAGTATCCTAAAACTTTCTTACCGTCTGCTAGCCATTCTGTTATGTAGGGATTAGTTATTGAGTCTGAAATATGAAGAAATTGATCGTTTTTTAAGCTCACGCAAATAAGCCTCCTTTGTAACTATAAACCTCGTGTTTTCCAATCATAAGACATCTTATTAGCTTAATGGCGGCTACATAGGATCCTTTAATTTTTGCTTTACCGGGGATTATGTACTTCATTAATTTTATTAAACTGAAAAGGTTGTTCTTAGAGCGAATAATGCTACTAATCACACCAAGGATTTTTTCTTCTTCGACAGTTATAATGAGCCTTGCTACTGGACTGTTAGCTTTTTCGGCACGACAGTCAAAATTTCCCCTTTCGGATGTAAGAATAAATGTAATATATCCATCTAATTCGGCGAAATATATTTCGATTTCCTGGCCGTTATATTTTCCTACTTTTTTAAATGGATCGTCAAGCCCAAATAAATCTACTAACATTTTTGCCAATCGTGCTATGGTTAATACTTTAGTTTCTCTTAACAAGTCGTCTGCTCTAGAATCAATGCTTGTCTTTTCTTGGTCTTCAATTTGACTAATAATAACCACTAAATTCTTATTTTTTTGAAGCCTTTGCCTAGAAATTATATTAGTTAGATTAGTTAATAAAGTTAAAGATTTTGTTTATGAAAGTACGAGAATCATCCGACACGACTTTTTTTTTTAAAACTCCTTGTTTAAAGGGAGAAAAGTGGGCAAATCGCTTGATTTATCAAAGGAAAAGTTTAATAACATTTTCAATTTCAATAACTTGTATCTATTTTGTTCACAAATAGATTAAATTAAGACTATCAATAAAATAATAAAATAAAAAATAAAACTAAATTGATTGGTTATAAGTTATTATGGGGAAAACTTTAACTGAAAAAATAATAGAAGAGCACTTGGTTAACGGTAAATCAGAGCGAGGAACAGATATTAGTATAAAAATTGACCAAACTTTGACCCAAGATGCTACTGGTACAATGGCTTATTTACAATTCGAAGCGATAGGTATACCTCACATACAGACAGAATTATCGGTTTCTTATGTAGATCACAATACTTTACAAACTGATTTTAAGAATCCCGACGATCACAGATATTTACAAAGTATTGCTGCTAAATACGGACTTTATTTTTCTCGCCCAGGAAATGGAATTTGTCACCAACTTCATCTGGAACGCTTTGCACGCCCTGGAAAAACTTTATTAGGGAGCGATAGCCACACACCAACTGGTGGAGGTGTAGGCATGATTGCGGTTGGAGCTGGAGGACTTGACGTAGCAGCTGCGATTGCAGGAGAATCTTTCCATTTAAAAATGCCTAAGGTTGTAAACGTGCTTCTTACTGGAAAACTACCTGATTTTGTGTCAGCAAAGGACGTGATTCTCGAAGTCTTAAGGAGAATTGGTGTTAAAGGGGCAGTTAATAAAGTGCTGGAATATACTGGCCCAGGAGTTAAGACTTTAAGCGTGCCTGAAAGAGGTACAATAACAAATATGGGAACTGAAACGGGAGCTACAACCTCAATATTTCCTTCTGACGAGATCACAAAAGAATTCTTGATTGCTCAAGAAAGAGGAGAACAATGGGTTCTTTTGGAGCCAGATGAAGGTGCTTTATACGACGAAACCATAGAAATAAATCTAAACGAGCTCGTTCCTCTTGTATCCTTACCTCATAGTCCAGGCAATGTAAAAACAGTAAAGGAAGTAGAAGGATTAAAAGTTGATCAAGTTTGTATTGGGAGTTGTACGAACTCAACTTTAAGGGATCTTAAAGTTTCTGCCAACATTTTAAAAGGAAAAACTATAAGCGAGAATACAGTCTTAACTGTCTCACCTGGTTCTCGCCAAGTTGTTGATCACATGATAACATCTGGCGAGATGGCATATTTAATTGAAGCGGGAGCAAGAATTCTCGAAAACGCATGCGGCCCATGTATTGGTATGGGACTGGCGCCAAAAACTGATGCCGTTACTTTAAGAACTTTTAATAGAAATTTTCTTGGAAGATCTGGAACTAAGAGCGCCCAAGCTTATCTTGTAAGCCCCGAAACTGCGGCTGTATCTGCAATTCATGGCAAGATTACGGATCCAAGATCTTTTGGAAAATTACCAGAAATAAAAATGCCAGAAAAATTTATGGTTAACGATAACATGATTATTCCACCAAAAACAGGTATGGAATCTATTGAAATCGTTCGTGGTCCTAACATCAAACCTTTACCAGAATTCAACCCGTTACCAGATAAATTAGAAGGAGAAGTTCTTCTTAAAGTTGAGGACGATATTACTACGGACCATATAATGCCCGCAGGCGCTAAAATATTGCCTTTGAGGTCAAATATTCCAGAGATAAGCAAGTTTGTGTTTAACCTTGTTGATCCAACCTTCCCTGACAGATCCTTAGAGAAGGGAGGAGGGTTTATCGTTGGAGGAGATAACTATGGTCAAGGTTCCAGTAGAGAACACGCAGCTATAGCACCAAAATATCTCGGACTTAAAGCAGTCATAGTGAAATCGTTTGCTCGAATCCATCTAGCTAACCTTGTAAACTTTGGCATCGTGCCTTTAACATTTGCAAATAAAGACGATTATACTAAGGTCGAACAAGGAGATAAGTTTGAAATCGATCTAACCACGATAGAATCAGGAAATGTAGCACTAAAGAATCTCACTAAAGGTATTGAAATCAAACTGACTCATTCTTTAAGCGAGACAGAGATTAAAGTTCTAAAAGCGGGAGGAAAACTTCCGTTCATAAAACAAAAACACAGCTAATTTTTTATTTTTTTCATTTATTTTACTTATTCCCTGCTATTCATTTACAGACAATACTACGATCAAAAGGTTTTTAAAGATTTTTAGAAAATAATTAATTCAATTAAGTGTTATCGAGATTCAATGAGCAATAGGAAGTATGTTATTGAACCAAAGAAGAGATTTTCTTCCAGAGTAGAAAACTATATCAAATACCGACCAAGTTATCCATTAGAAATTATAGAATTTCTAAAAGGGAAAAAAATTTTAGCAGAAGATAGTGTAATTGCCGATATA
>Ga0114930_10004854_pt1 | contig 11189 bp, 6 predicted proteins | sample AnhtaG_FD_87300 | JGI IMG/M metagenome (GOLD analysis project Ga0114930, IMG submission 87300) | Deep subsurface microbial communities from Anholt, Denmark to uncover new lineages of life (NeLLi) - Anholt_01485 metaG | ecosystem: Environmental > Aquatic > Marine > Oceanic > Sediment | place... | reverse complement strand
CGAGGACCTTATCCATGCAATTACCAAAGCCCATGATCTTGGGTTGAAGGTAATGCTCAAACCCCACGTCGATTTGAGCGACGACTCCGCTCACTGGCGTGGGGATATCGGTGCCGCGTTCGCAGACGAAACACAATGGCAGGCGTGGTTCACCGCATACGGCGAGTTCATCAACCACTATGCTACCTTAGTCCAGAAGAATGAGGTTGAACAATTCTGCATAGGCACCGAACTTGTCGCTACGAGTGGCTGGGAAGAGAACTGGCGGAGAGTGGTGGAAGAGGTACGAGAACGGTTCAAAGCGCCGATCACCTACGCCAGCAACCACGGCGGCGAAGAATTGAGCATTACCTGGTGGGATGCTGTGGATTACATCGGCATTGATGCCTACTACGCGCTCACCGACAAGAATGATCCCAGTGTTGATGAACTCAGGGCTGCCTGGTTTCAACGAGGTTACCTTGATACTTTGGCAAGCCTCGCTGAAAAGTATGACAGACCGATTCTGATTACAGAGATTGGGTACAGGAGCGTAGATGGGGCCAACATAGCGCCATGGGAATGGCAAAGTGAGCCCACGATAGATTTGCAGGAACAAGCCGACGCCTACCAGGCCGTCCTGGAAGCGTTATGGGGTCAATCTTGGCTTGCAGGCATCTACTGGTGGAATTGGGATACCAATCCCAACAAAGGGGGGGAGACAGATACAGACTTTACCCCTCACAACAAGCCAGCCGAAGAAGTACTGAAGACCTACTATCTTCAGAGGTAAGCGAAAGTTAAGAACGCTTTCATACACGATACCTGGGAATCACTTCGTCTACATCTTCCTCAAGGGGAAGCTCTTGGCTGACCATCACCTTTCCTGCCGGCTTAACTTGGCTGGCGCTGTCATAGCGACAGAGGAGTGGCCAATGTCCCGCAAAACTGACCTGGAACAACACATCCGTGGATCCTACAAGCTCATCCGCGAGTTTGAGGATATTCTGCGCCTGTCTGATAACCCCAAGGAGCAAGCCCGAGCTCGGCGCGCCATCGGACAGCAGTGGGAACTCATCAAGGGCTATCTGGCCGAGTATGCTCCACTCTGCGAGCGCCGAAGCCTAGCTATGCCTGGGGACATTGTCGAAATCGTTACCGCTGCCGGTTTTCCTCTTCCTTCAGCGCCATTAGCCCAACCGCCGCCCGATTCCACCCCAGCGCCGTCCATTGCTGCACCGAAAGGCTCCTTTACCGACGTCGGCGCCCTCATCATCGGCGTCGGCGACTATCTCCATCCACGTTTTTCTAGCCTGCCAGCCACAGTCCGTGATGCGCAGGCTATCACTGCCATTCTCACCGACCCGACTCGCTGTGGCTATCCGTCGGCCAACGTGCATGTGCTCACCGGAGGGCAGGCCAACGCTACCAATATCCGCACGGCTCTCAAAGCACTGGCCAAATCCACAACCCCCGAATCCACCGTCTTCATCTACTTCTCGGGTCACGGTGGGCGCGCACTGGAGAATGGTGTTTGGCGTGCTTACCTCTGCCCCCGCGAGGCTGATCCCGACAACCTGGCCCAAACTGCCATCTCCGGCGACGATTTCAGCGCTTTGTTAGCTGTCATCCCGGCTAGCAAACTGCTGGTGATGCTAGACGTCTGCCACGCAGGCGGCTCCGCCGACCTAAAAGCAGCCGACGGCTCGCTGGTATGGAAAGTTAGCTTGCCTGATGTCTACTACGAGGCCCTCGGACAAGGTAGCGGACGCGTTGTTATTGCATCTTGTAAAGATGACCAGTTCTCCTACATCCGGCCTCAGGGCGATCTCAGTCTGTTCACGCACCACTTGCTTCAAGCGTTGACCGAAAAGGCTGCCGTACGCGGCGATGGACTGATCCACGTGCTGGATGTATTTCACTATGTCAACGAGGCAGTGCAGGCCGACGAGCCAAAGCAAGTGCCCATCCTCAAGGTCAAAGACCTGGACCTGAACTTTCCCATCGCTCTCGACCGAGGTGGGAAGGGAGCCGGTCCAGCCATCAGCGTAACACCCGTCACCGATATCCGCGAGCACATTGTGCGCGATCCCATCAGCGGAGCCAAGGCACTGAGCGAATTCCTGAAGACGCGACCAGAATGGGCAGTGAAGCGCAACGAGGTGGATCTCAAACGCGCCGACCTGGAGCGTATCCAGCATGACCTGGACCTCTTCGGCCCCAACCCTAGCGACCAATCTGCAAAGAATCGCACTATCTACTTTCTGCTGCGCGTGTGTCTGGAATTGGAGCGAGAAGCGCAGTGAATCGTATTCAACCCTAACTCGGCCGCGTAGAGGCCTTTTATATAGAGGGCCGAGTTTGCACGAAAGCCATCTGACGTAGGCAAGACCCGATGACTGATGCCCTCACCCCATACGAAATTGGCTTGACACGGCTACTGGAACGGCTGGGTAGCAACCATGCCCGCTACGCCGATGCATTGGTCTACTGGCAGCGCCTCCAAGAGAACATCACTCAGGCCCGGCAGTACGGTGATACGGAGATGCGTCGCGCCGAGCGGGCGCAAATAGTGAACGCACTCAATGGGCTGGCGTCAGAGGCGGTAGGTGAGAGTTTCAACGAGTTATGTCCGGCATCCATTGCACCTATGTCCGAGCGAGAATCTGCAGTCAGACCCACCATCCCTGTGGGTGGTTCAAATCTTCCTCATAGATATGTAGACTTTGTGAATCGTGAAAAAGAAATTGAGGAGGTTGTTGAAGCCCTTGCCTCGCGTGCCTGGATTATTACGATAGATGGGCTTGGTGGCATTGGTAAGACAACATTGACTTTGGAAGTTGCCCATCGCCTTCACGATCATTCAGTAGAAGGAATCCAGGTCCCTGAATTCGCGGGATTCATTTGGACGTCAGCCAGAGACAAACCGTCGTTTGGGCTGCGAGATGTGGTAGAAAACATCCTTTACACACTCGCATCCTTGGGGCCATTAGAGATGGAACAAGATCCGACTGCGCAGTCCCATCAGGCCCGTACACTGCTTTCTGCTGAACCTCGCTTGCTCATTGTGGACAATTTCGAGGTTGTTACCGATGAGGATTTGCACGTCTTTCTTCGGGACTTGCCAGAGCCGAGCAAGGCGGTGATTACAAGCCGACACCACATTGGTACTGGGGAGCGAGTCATCAATATCGGTGGCCTGCCAACTGACGAAGCGATTAGGCTGCTCTACCTTGAAGCTGAGCGTTGGAAGATCAACCTCCACCCCCAAGACAAGTCATTACTCACAGTGTTGGCAGAGAAAACCTACGGAATACCCGCCGTGCTGAAGTGGGCTATGGAACGTGTTCACAATGGTCACTCACTGGATTGGGTGCTTAACACAATAGAAAACGCAAGCGCCGAAGATCTGTATGAGTACGTCTTTGCAAGGTCACTATCTGAAGTTGACGAGCAGACAAGGCGAGTCTTCAAGAGTATGGCGGTATTTACACACCCAGTTTCCCTGGAAGCAATTGCTGCCGTAAACCCCACAGTCTCTGCTCTCCGAGAGCGTGTCAGCCACCTGGTTCGTCTCTCGCTTCTTGAAGATAATCGGCGCTTATCTGAAGTTGAAAGGAGATACTACCTACATCCGTTCACCCACTACCTGGCAAAAGCAGAACTCCACTCAAGTCAGGAACCAGATTTAACCTACCATATAGTCAAGAGGCGTTTCGCGACCCACTACGCCGAGTATGCCCAAAAGATGGCAAACGCGTTGCCCGCAACGCGTGATAGACTTGAGACCGAATTAGGGAATATTGAACAGGCGATTATGGCTGCGATTGAAATTGCCCGTGAGGCAAATGAAGCTGCGCCCTGGCAACAGGTAGCCAGTTTGATTCATTCACTGGGTAGTTTCGCTAGACGAGAATCACGGAAATATCGCAGTTTAATCTTGGAAGCAATTCCCTATCTGACGGATTCGGATTTTAGCAATGTTCTTCTGCGAAGATATGTTTACGATAGTCTGCCGGGTAAATCATACCGAGAGTTGATCGGACGCGACTTACTTGTAGGTGATGTGATGACCGCCCTGCGCGATCCTGCAGGCAAATGGATAGTGGCTATCAATGGACTGGGTGGTATCGGCAAGACTGCCGTGGCCCGTGAGGTGGCTGATCGCTGTCTAGCGGAGCGCCTCTTCGACGTGGTGGTATGGGAGCAAGCACCGAGAGAACAATACGTCAGCGGTGATCGGGACAAAGAAACAGGATCGCTGACTTTTGAAATGGTCTTGGATGCTATCGCCCGTCAATTGGATGCACCGGACGTGACCAAGCTGAAGGGTGTAGAGAAAGAGAATCGAGTACGAGCTCTACTTCAGGCGGAACGGGTGCTGATTGTGTTAGACAATCTAAAAACCGCTATGGAGCCTTCCAACGAGATTACTCACCGATTGCGGGCACTGCTCGACCCTAGCAAAGCCTTGCTAACAAGCCGATATAGGTTCTCAGGTGATATTTATGTCATTCATTTGACTGGCTTGGACCAAGAAGGGGCTCTGCGCTTTATTCGTCAGGAGGCGGAAGAAAAGGGTATCAGCCACGTGGCAACGGCAAAGCCCAAAGAGCTAAAACAGATTGTCCAATCTACCGGAGGTTCACCACTAGCTCTGAAGTTGACGGTCGGGCAGCTTGCCCATCTGCCGATGGAAACAGTACTAGACCAATTACGGGTCGCGCTTCTCGATGGGTCCGAATACAGCCATTTTTACAAGTTCATCTTTTTCCCATCTTGGCGGCTGGTCTCGGATGACAGCAAGAAGCTGCTGGTCTCGATGGCCGCCTTCACGCCGGGTGTCGGTGGAACTCTGGAAGCAATCAAGGCTGTCAGCGACTTAAATGACGAGGCGCTTGCTCAAAGTATTGATGAACTGTGGCGACTTTCCCTGATAGAGGTAAGCGAGTCTCCTAGTCTGAAGCGAGTACGCTACTATCTTACACCCCTGACCCAGTACTTCGTCTTGTCGGATATCGTCCAGGTGTGGGAAGATACAGAAGAGTGAAAATAGTGGTACGAAAGGAATTGGACTGACCAGCTTGTAGCATGTGATGGAATCCCTACTGTCTTCCGCTTTGTCTGGTGTGTAGGGAAACTATGACCGCACTACTAGACAGGACAGAACTTCACATCTGTTGCATAGGCTTTGTTATGTGAGGTAATAACCCATGAGCGACGTCTTTACGCCCTACGAAGATGGCCTGGAAAGACTACTAGAGGAATTGGGTAGCAAACATCCACGCTACGCAGACGCTCTCACGCTCCAAGCTCGCCTGCTGGAGAACATTGCTCAGACACCGCAGTACGGTGACACTGAGACCCGTCGCGCTGAGCGGGCACAAATTGCAAACTCGCTCAATCGGCTGGGATTGGATGCTACTGGGAAGAGCTTCAACGACTGGTGCGGACTATCGGCAGACGAAGAATTCATTCAGGATACTTCCGAGACCCCGACTCCACCACCAAGTATTAGCAGAGGAAAATCAATGAGAACCCGACCACTGATATTAGCTTTTATCGTATCCACTGTGCTTTCACTGTTAGTTGGCCTTCTCTCCAACTTGGCTGCTACCTACCTGGCCCCTGGTTTGGCTGACAAGCCCTGGCTGGTGTACGGCGCGCTGATCATCACTTTCATCATTGCCCTGCCTGTGTCCGTTTACCTCTTCCTGCGCAGCCTGCCCGAAGCCACGTTGCCTCAGGTCATCCCGCACGCGCCAGCCCAGAGATCTGATTCTGCATCATCACTACTGGCAAGCCATCTCCCTGGTAAATCCTACCGCGAGTTGGTCGGGCGTGATGCGCTGGTAGGTGATGTAATGGCAGCCCTGCGCGATCCGGCCGGTAAGTGGATGGTGGCGATAGATGGTATGGGGGGCATCGGCAAGACAGCCCTGGCCCGTGAAGTCGCTGACCGCTGCCTGGCTGAGCGCCTGTTTGACACAGTAGTGTGGGAGCAAGCCCCAAAGGAGCAGTTCGCCAGTGGAGATCGGGGCAAGGGAAAAGGAACGCTGACCTTTGAAACGGCTCTGGACTCCATCGCCCGCCAGTTAGGAGCGTTGGATGTACCCCGGCTAAAGGACACGGAGAAGGAAGCTCGAGTACGAGCCTTGCTGCAGGCGCAACGGGTGTTGGTGGTGTTGGACAACCTGGAGACGGCAAAAGAACCCCAGAACGAGATCGCTCGCCGGTTGCGCCCCATCCTCGACCCCAGCAAGGCGCTGCTTACCAGTCGTCATCGCTTCAAGGGGGATCTCTATGCCATCCACCTCACCGGTCTGGATGAGGACGGCGCCCTGCGCTTCATTCGGCAGGAAGCTGAAGAGAAAAGGATTGACCGGGTAGCCAGAGCCGAGCCGAGCGAACTAGGAGAGATTGCCCAATCCACCGGTGGCTCTCCCCTGGCTCTGAAATTGGTCGTTGGCCAACTCGGCCACTTGCCGCTGGAAACGGTGTTAAGCCAGTTGCGCGAAGTGCGGTTGCCGGAGCGCGAAAGCGATGAGGACGACTACATCCGCTTTTACAAGGGCATCTTCTTCCCCTCCTGGCGACTACTTTCGGACGACGGCAAGAAGCTGCTGATCTCGATGGCCCATTTCGCACCGGGTGTCGGCGGTACGTTGGAAGCGGTCAAGGCTACCAGCGACTTGCCCGACGCAGCACTTGACCGCAGCATTGACGAGCTATGGCGGCTCTCTTTTCTGGAAACGGGCGAGTCGCCTAGTCTGAGACAGGTGCGCTACTATTTGCACGCCCTGACGCAGTACTTCGTGCTGTCGGACATTGTGCAGGTGCTGAAGTGAAAGTTACCTTTCCGCATCGGCTCGCTCATCTTCTGAAGGGCACTTAGCGGGATTTGCCTCAGAGAGACGGGCGGATTATGAAGGATATGCAGACGGAACGGCATTTAGTTTTTAGAGAGACTCAACATAGATTTGCCAGGTACTTTCTGGAATTTGCCCGTCAACATCGCTCCGACTTTGAAGCTCTGGATGCAGAATTCGGCAATATCCTTGTAGCAGTGGAGCTGTATTTAGAACAGGAACACTGGCAGTTGCTGATTGAGCTTGCAAGGACACTCGGAGATTATTGGGTCAAGCGTGGTCTTTGGGATGCCTATACCAGATACAATCGCATTCTGTTGAGCACAGGCGTGTTGGAGAGCAACGAGAAGTTGAAGATCCTGGGCCAACTGGCGAGGGTGGAGGAGGCGCGAGGTGATTACGCTGAAGCACGAAGCCTGTATCGGCAGCAACTTCAAATCTACGACCAGTCTGAAACCAAAGACAGAGATGTGCTCATCGTAGCCTTGCGGGAATTGGTGAAACTTGCGACACTGCAGGGGGATTATGATGAGGCTGAACATCACCTGATTCGCTGGCTGACGGTCGCTCGAGATCAGCAAAATGCCAGGGAGCAAGCGGACATTCTACTTGAACTGGCTGCGCTGCACCAGAAGAAGAGCGAACTGGACAAGGCAGACTCATTTTGCCAACAGGGCTTTGAGATTGCCCGGCGCATAGGCTACCAGGTTGGGGTAGTAGATGTTCTCAGACAGGTGGCATCAATCCAGCGTGACAAGGGAGACCTTCAGCGTGCACACCAACTCTGTCAAGCAGCTCTGGATGCCGCACTAAAGATGGGTGATCAAGTCAGAGCGAGCGAGATTAGGGATCAGCTAACCGCCCTGAAGGTCGTGATGGGGAAAGATGTTTTTATTAGCTACAGTCATCGTGACCGTGATTTCGTTGAGCGTCTGGCCCGTGATTTGAAAGCAGCTGGTCTCGCAGTCTGGTGGGATGAGTGGGAAATCAAAGTGGGCGACTCGATCATACAAAAAGTGAGCGAAGGGATAAAGCAGAGTGCTTATCTGGCTGCGGCACTGTCGCCTCATTCAGTTCAATCGAACTGGGTTCAACGAGAGCTTGGCTCTGCCTTGATGAGACAACTGTCCGCCGACAGAGACATCACTATCCTACCTCTAATGGTTTCTGACTGTGAAGTTCCGGTCTTGCTTCGGGAAATCAAGTGGGCGGATTTTCGGCAAGACTATCAGGCTGGCCTTCAGGAACTATTGGATGCCCTCATTGAAGACAAGGGTTGAATTTGGGGGTAGGGGCCAATTACGCGCAGGTTAACACATACTGGTGTGTGGTCACCAGTGCAACGCTGGCAGGCCTAAGTGCATTGGCAGCGGTCATAGAGTATCACAGAGTAGCTGGCAGAGTTGGAAAGCGATGGACAGTCTGGATCAGGTATGTCAATTCTACAAGCGGTCAAAACAGAGATACGTCGTCTTCCTACTGGAGCTTGTCCGCGAGATTGGCGGCCTTCGGGTAGTTGAGCCAAACGTTGCCATCTTGGAGCAAGAGCTCGAGAATATTGTTCGAGCTGCTCATTTTGCCCAATTGGGCCAGCAATGGTCCCAGGTTAGAGAATTCGCAGCGAAGCTAGCGGCCTTTCTCGACGCTCAGGCGTACTGGACTATCTGGGCAAGGTTGGATGAATGGGGGATGGATGCTGCAGAATACTTGGGCAGTCAAGACGCCAAAGCGGAGGCGCTTAGCAACCTGGGTACAGTTCGCGTTCGCCAGGGCCTTTGGGACGAGGCGATCACGCTCTACAAAGAATCGCTAGACATTTTCCAGCGGCTAGGTGATCATCATCACGAAGCTTTGGTGCTCAGCGATCTGGGCAGCGTAGCATTCGACAGGGGACGGTGGTCACAGTCGCTTGAGTATTATGAACGATCATTAGACATCCACCGTCGGAGCGGTGATGATTTTGAACGGGCCGATGTCCTGATGAACATTGCCTCAGTGTACAGCTCCATAGGGCGCTGGTCAGAAGCTGAAGGTATCCTGGAGCAATGCATGACAGAGTTCCGAGAACTGGGCGACCAGGTTGGTGAAGCTATGGCCCTTGTCAATCTTGGTAATGTGTATCGTGCCAGGGGGCAGTTGAACGAGGCAATGGAAGTCTATTGTACGGGCTTAGCCATCCTTCAGCGGATGGGTGATCGTTATAACGAAGCTCGGGTATTGACCAATCTGGGTAACATCTATTCGCAAAGGGGGGACTGGCGGCGTGCCATTGAACTCTATCAGCGCGATCTATCCATCTGCCGTGATTTAGGCGATCGCGAGGGACTAGCCACTACGCTCATAAGTCTAGGGATGACTTACCGCCAACAGGCTCGGTGGCTTGATGCTATGGGCCATCTTGAACAAGCCTTGGACCTCTTCCGTGAGCTTGGAGATTTACAGGGCGTCAGTCAGGCACTGAACAACTTGGGAAACGTTTACCTCCAACAAGAACGTTTTGATGAAGCTATGGCTTGTTACCGGGAAGATCTGGCGCTTTGCCGTCAAATTGGAGATCGTCCAAGTGAGAGTACAACACTGAATAACCTTGGGTTGGTCTATACAAGGATTGGGTGCCAACAAGAAGCGATTGAATGCTATGAGCAGGGTCTACGAATCTGTCGGGAGTTAGGTGATCGCGATGGTGAATCCTACCTGTTGGCAAATCTAGGTATGCTTTATCTTGATCAAGGGCATCTATCTGAAGCTCACATATGCCTGCATGAAAGCCTAGTAATCTGCCGGGACTTGGGCGACCGTCATGGCGAAAGCACAGTGTTAATGAACCTCGGAACAGTTTATCGACAACAAGGGCACCTGGAGAAAGCACTGCACACTTATCAGGAGAGTCTGGCATCAAAAGAAATGCTGGAAGACAGCTTGGGAAGAAGCTCATAGGATATTCCAGGCTGTCGAATCACCATATTCAACAGCAACGGCCAGCTGGCTGGCAGAAGCACGGGCAAGCCAACAACCGCAGAAATCCGAGCATAAACCGAATTGATGGTGCTCGACAGTTCTACAACCTGTCTGCTCGCCGCTTTTCCGACCACTACCTGGCCTATGCCCAGGCCCACGAGGCCGATTTTGTCGCACTAGACGAGGACTTGGCTAACCTGCTCCGCGCCCTGGCCTCATATAGCCGCTTGCAAGCGTGGTCTGGCATCGTTCGCCTTGTCCGAGCACTGGACATCTTTCTGGACACCCGGGGTTATTGGGCCGAACTCCGTTTCTGGCTGGGACAGATTGTCAACCACGATCAGGCAACTGACGATCCCACAGCCCGGCTGGACGTTCTAATTAGTCTAGCGGGCGTCACGTCTTCCCAAGGCGATCGGGTCCGAGCTGAAGAACTCTACCAAGAAGTCATTCGTCTTGCAGAGCAAGTTGGTGACAAAGACCGTCTCGGATCAGCACACTATGGTCTCTCGACCGTGTACATCAGCCAAGGCAGATCGGATGAGGCGCGGGAATGCTTGAAACAGGCTTTCAGACTGGCTCGGCAGACCGAGAATCAAACACGGGAGAGTGTTATCCGCTATTTCCTTGAGGCCACTGATCTATCGAGTGATGCTGCAGAAGCATCACCCCGAATCTTGAGCGTAGTAGATCAAATCGCCGGTAGGCTCGGAAACTCTGGCAAGGAATTTACTTGCGCACTACGCGGCTGGGGCTACCTTATACTGAACAAGTATGATCGAGCGCATCAGTGTTACCTGGATGCTCTGGAAACGTGCAGAGAGAAAGGGGATGCCCAAGGCACAGCTTTCGTGCTCTACCAATTGGGCTTGATTGCTGAACTCGAAGACGACCTGGAGATGGCGTTGGAGTACTACCGACAAAGCGAATCAATCGCTAGACAGTTGAAAGATCATACTGGCTTGGTACTCCTATGCTCATCCATCGGCATGGTCTATCTACGACAGCAACGGTTCGATCTTGCTCTCCCATACCTAGAACAGAGCGTTATGTTGGCACGTAACTCTGGCGACCAAGAGCAGTTAGCTGAAAACCTGTATTGGCTGGGTTATGCTGTTGCCAACACGGGTGACGCGAGACAGGCTGAAAAGATTTTCGAGGAAGGTCTTGCCATCTTCACGCAGTTGGGTTCTCGTGAAGCTCAGAAAGTAAGGGGAGTTCTGTCCCGACTGCGTCAGAGAACGGGCCGGGAATATGGCTGACCAAGCGGCTTTGGATTGGGCTCGGTCTCTGTATCAAACAACTGGTCGCTCGTTCGCTGACTATTACGTTGCCCATACCCAGGCACACGCGCAGGACTTCGACGCCTTGTCTGAGGAGATG
>Ga0114930_10004853_pt1 | contig 11190 bp, 4 predicted proteins | sample AnhtaG_FD_87300 | JGI IMG/M metagenome (GOLD analysis project Ga0114930, IMG submission 87300) | Deep subsurface microbial communities from Anholt, Denmark to uncover new lineages of life (NeLLi) - Anholt_01485 metaG | ecosystem: Environmental > Aquatic > Marine > Oceanic > Sediment | place... | reverse complement strand
ACTTAATGAAGAAGATCTTGAGTAATGAGAATTTTCATTTCCCGCTCCTAATTTCCTTAAATAACCCTAAAATTTTAATCAAATCACTCATGGTAAGTAATATAATATTAACAATAAACAAGAGAAAAAAGTTAAGATGCCACGTCGGAAGGAGATTTCAGAAATTCTGAATATGATGGAAAAAACGCAGAATATTAGAAACATAGGATTTGTTGGACATATCGATCACGGAAAGACAACACTTTCTGATTCGCTTCTGAGTGAGGCGGGTTTATTATCACCCGATTTAGCTGGCGAGGCTCGTGCTTTAGATTATTTAGAGGAAGAACAAGCTCGTGGGATCACTATGAAATCTACTAATATTTCATTATACTACGAAAAATCACTAGAAGACCATGAGCCATTTCTAATAAACCTCGTCGATACGCCTGGACATTTGGATTTCAGTGGAAAGGTAACTCGCGCCCTAAGATTAATAGACGGGGTTGTGGTAGTTGTTGATGCTGTTGAAGAAATAATAACACAATCAGAGACTGTGATTAAACAAGCTTTACAGGAAGGTGTAAAACCAGTTCTTTATATTAATAAAGTAGATCGCCTTATCCGAGAGTTAAAGCTAACAGATGAACAAATAAGAAAAAAATATTCAAGAATTATTAAAGATTTCAATACGCTTATTAAAAGATACGCTGACAAACCCTTCAAAAAAGAGTGGCAAGTATCTCCGGCAGATGGAAACGTTGCTTTCGGTTCCGCACTTCACAAATGGGGTTTTACTTTGCAACTATTAGAAGATAACGATTTAAAATTTTCTGATATTAGAACTCGTTATCAGAAAGAAACTTATACCAAAGAGAGTTATGCTGATTTAGCAGTTTATTTTCCAATACATAACGCTATATTAGAAATGGTAGTTGAACATCTCCCCAATCCTAAAGAAGCGCAAGCTTACAGAATTAGAAAGATCTGGGAAGGCGATTTAGAATCGGATATTGGAAAAGCGATGATAAATTGTGATCCCGAAGGACCTACAATTATTTGTTTAAGCAAGGTACAAGTAGATAAACACAGTTTGGTAGCGACGGGTAGAATTTTTTCTGGAATGTGTTCGATGAAAGAAGAGGTTTTTTTGGTAAGAGAAAACAGTTATGATACAATCCGAAGGACAGCTCTCTTTATGGGACAAAGAAGGGAACAAGTCGAACAAATTCCTGTTGGTAACATTGTAGCAGTTGAAGGATTAAAGCAATTACAGAGCGGTGAAACACTAATCGACAAAGAGTTTGCCAGTTTAATGGTTCCGTTTGAAGATGTTAAATATGTATCTACTCCTGTAGTAACCGTTTCAATCGAGCCGGAGTATTTACGAGAACTGGATAAAATGAAGGAACTAATTGAAAACTTATTAATAGAAGACCCAAACCTTAAATTTGAAATTAACGAGGAAAACGGTGAATTCTTGCTTTCGGGAGTTGGCCCCCTACATCTTGAAATCACAGCAAATGAAATAGAAAAACGAGGTATTAATGTTTCGATTTCAGAACCACGAGCTGTATTCAAAGAATCTTGTAAGTATGATTCTCCCCTTGTCACCGTAAAATCGCAAAATAACAGGAATTCTCTTCAACTTAAAATTGAAAGAATAAAGGACAAGACTTCAAGGTTTTTACAAACTCATGATTTAGCAACAATTAAACCCAAAACGAGATTGAAAGAACAATTTGAGGAACATACAGAATTGACATTAGAGGAAATACAAAGCTTCTGGAGATATTTTGAAAACAATAACCTGCTTTTTTATAAAATGGATGAAGGTCTTGCCCCCACTTATAAAGAAATTATAGAAGAAATCGTAGGTAAAATTTTTTCTACCGGGTTTTTATGTGGTGAAAAAATTACTGGAATTAAAGTTAAAATTAAAGATTTAACTATCGCTGAGCTTAACGATGAAAACGCTTATACAGAATTATCCACGTTGTTCTACGATGCCATCAAAAAGGCTTTAAATCAAGCTGAATTAATCCTTCTTGAGCCTATATATCACACAATTATTCAATTACCCCCTGATTACATAAAAAATGCGCTTTCTCTAGCGTCAAAGTATTCTGCTAAAATAAAGAATGTTAATCAAGAAAAGGATTATCAAGCTATTATTGATATGTTACTCCCAGTAAGAAATTCGATAAAGTTTGCTGAAGATATTCGCTCGTCTACTTCAGGAAAAGCATTTTGGCAAAATGAGTTTTATGCTTTCATGGAGGTTCCTAATCACGAAGCTAAACTAATAATAAATGATCTGCGCTTTATGAAAGGTATATCGTGGTAAAAATTTATGGGAATAGTATATTTTTAGTATATACTGCCAAATTATTATAAATAATATAATAATTTAGACTGAATACAATCTTTTTATTCATTTTTTTTAAATCAGAAACGAATTTTGTATATTTTAATCTATAAATGACAAAAAAGACAAATTTTCTTCATGTTTTTATGAATGATTATTCGTTTAATTTTTTGCTTTATCAAAATTGTTAAATATTATAATTTCAATTAATTTTTCATCTAAAAGAGAAAGATGATATTTATTTTTCTCTTTAATATCTCCGAGTTGAGGATTAAAAATGGTTATAAGCAATTTAAATGAGGGAGAAAATTCTTTTCGTAGTCTTGCTGAAAATCTACCAGGAATAGTTTATAGAGTTTTAATTGAGGACAACAATCGAATGATATTCTTTAATGATATGGTTCAAACCATGACTGGCTATAATCCTGAGGATTTGAAGAAAGGAAAAGTTAGTTCTATTGACCCGTTAATTTTACCTGAAGACAGAGTAAATGTAATAAACATTGTTAAAGATGCTATAGAAAAGAATGTTCCGTTTGAAGTAGAGTACCGCATAAATAATAAAAGTGGAGAATTAAAATGGTTTTATGAGCGTGGTAGACCTATCAGAGGAGATAATGGAAATCCTTCCTATATTGATGGTGTTATTTTCGATATTACAAACCGTAAAAAAGCAGAACAAAAGTTAAGAGAATCTGAAAAAAAATTTAAGACGTTTTTTGATGAATCTCCAATCGGTATTGAGCTCTATGATTCTAGTGGAAAGTTGGTGGACCTAAATGAATCGTGTTTAGAAATATTTGGAGTGTCAAGTATAGACGAAGTGCGCGGTTTTGAATTGTTTAAGGATCCTAATATCCCAAAAGAGCAGCTAAAAAAACTAAAAAAGGGACACATTATAAGATATGAAACTATTTTTGATTTTGATTTAGTTAAAGATTTAAATTTATATGAAACAAAGAAATCAGGAAAAATTTGGATTGATTCATTAATTTCACCTCTTTATCTTGAAGAAAATAATAAAATTAGTCATTATATAGTACAATTACAAGAAATAACTGAAAGCAAAATAGCAGAGCAAAAATTAAAAATATTAAATGAAAAATTAGATAAAAAGGTTAACGCGCGAACAAACCAATTAAAAGAATCCGAAGAAAAATTTAGGAAAATCGTCGAGACCATTCCTGATCTATATTTTCTTCTAGATGAAAAAGGAACTCATTTAGATTTTAAGGGAAATGAAGATCTTCTCTATTTTAAACCAGAGATGTTTCTTGGAAAAACTTTACATGAGACCTTACCTAGAGATGTAGCTGAGAAGTATGAAATAGCAATAACGAAGACTTTGAAAACAAAACTACCAACGATTATTGAATATTCACTTAATGTACAAGGAATATTAAGATTCTATGAAGCTAGAAACCTATTTTTTTCAAGTGATCGCGTTGCACTTTTTGTAAGAGATATAACAGATCGAAAAGTAGGAGAAAAAAGATTAAAAGAGTCTGAGGAGAAGTTTAAAAGTATTACAGAACAATCTTTGATGGGGATATGCATTGCCCAGAATGACCAAATAAAATACATTAATAAAAGATATGCGGATATATTTGGATATTCAGTTGAGGAGATGATAAACTGGGAGATGCATGATGGCTTAAAAGCTATTTTTCCTGACGATAGAGAATTTGCTATTGAACAATTAACTAAAAAGCAGAAGGGAGACAAAGATGTTGTAAATCATTACCAATATCGAGGTATTAAGAAATCAGGGGAGATAATATGGGTTGACCAATATTCAAAAACTGTAATATTTGATGAGAAACCAGCAGATTTTATTACGCTAATAGATATAACTCAAAGAAAAAATATGGAAAAAAAACTGTATCATGAACAAGAGCTCTTTCATGCTCTTTTAGATAACCATCCTGACTTCATTTATTTTAAGGACTCTAATGCCAGATTCCAACAAATAAGCAAGCGCTTTTGTGTTTTTTTTGGGCGGAATATGGAAGATATTATTGGAAAAACTGACTTAGAGCTATTTCCAAGAGAGTCCGTAGAGCAGACGCATTCTGAGGATCTTCATGTTATACAAACAAAGATGCCATTAATTAACAAAGAAGAACGCAGCGGAGATATATGGGTTTTAACTACGAAAATACCATGGCTAGATAAAGATGGTAATATAAAAGGATTGTTCGGAATTTCACGCGATATTACCGACATAAAGAAAGCAGAACAGAATCTCAAAGAATCCGAAGAAAAATTTAGATTATTATTCGAATCTATTGCGGACCCTATTCATGTCATTGATGCCGATTTAAAGATTATATATATGAATCCCGCTTTTGAAAGATGGTTAAAATCATTTAACTTGGATTTAAATATTGTTGGAAAAACTCCCGTTGAAGCATGGCCCTTCATTGGAGAGACGGTATATGATGAATACCAAAAAGTCTTTAAAACTAAGCAAATACACATTAAAGAAGATTGGGCCCGTGTTAATGATACATACACTTTTACCGAAACTAGAAAAATACCCATTCTCAAGTCTGGAAATGTTGTTCAAGTAATTACTATTATAAGAGATTTTTCTGACCGAAAAAAAGCTGAAAAAAAATTAAAAAGTGAAAAAGAAAAAGCTCAGAAATATCTCGATATAGCGGGTGTAATAATAGTTACGTTAAATGCAGATCAAACCGTTCAACTTATTAATCGAAAAGGATGCGAGATTTTAGAAGTAGAAGAGTCTGAAATTATCGGTATGAATTGGTTTGATAATTATATTCCCGAAGATGTTAGAGAACAAGTAAAAATAGATTTCAATCGAATAATAAGTGGTGAAATTAAGCCATTAGAATATTACGTAAATGCTGTAATATCAAAAAATGGTAAAAAACGAATAATTTCGTGGCATAATCGTACATTGAAAAATAACGCGGGAGGAATTATCGGTACTTTAAGTTCAGGGCTGGACATCACCGCACACAAACAATCGGAAGAAAAATTTAAAAAACAAAATGTATTTCTTAACAATATTTTAGAATCACTTACGCATCCGTTCTATGTGATAAACGTTAAGGATTATAAAATCACATTAGCTAATTCTACCGCCGCTTCTGAGGGTTTAGAACATGAACAATATTGTTATAGCCTTACTCATCATAATAATAAACCTTGTGAAGCTCCCTGTGAGTGTCCACTTAATCTAGTGAAAAAAACCAAAAAAGCTTGCGTAGTAGAACATACACATTACGATAAGGAGGGGAATGAGAAAACCTACGAAATTTACGGATATCCGATTTTAGATGAGAGTGGAAATGTCGTTCAGATGATAGAATATGCTTTAAACGTTACCCCTCGAAAGATTGTGCAGCATAAATTAAAAGAATCCGAAGAAAAATACCGAACAATAACTGAACAATCATTAATGGGGATAATTATTATTCAGAATGGTCGTGTAATATATGCAAATGAAGCCGAATCAAGTATTATGGAATATTCAATTCCGGAAATCATGGAATGGGGGCAAGAAGATTTATTGAAGCATATCCATCCAGATGATATAGCTAAAGCTATAAATCGAAGCCGAAAAAAACAACAGGGACAAGAAGTACCTCCCTTCTTTTCGTATAGAATTGTAACTAAATCAGGAATACCTAAGGATGTTGAAGTAAATACCCAAGATATTGAATTTAACGAAAAACCAGCTATTCTCACCTATGTTCTTGATGTCACAGAAAAAAAAGTAGCAGAACAAAAATATGAAAGCTTAATCAATAATCTTACTGATATTATTCTTGAACTGGATATAAAGGGCATTGCATCCTATGTTAGTCCTCAATGCTACGATATATTGGGCTATCAACCAAGTGAAATTATTGGAAAAAGCGCACTTCTATTTGTTCATCCAGAAGATACATCAGTTATTGCAGAATCAATGAAAAAGGCGTTTGGTACTGAAGAAACGATATCAATTCTCCCTTATAGACTTTTACATAAAGATGGATACGTCATTAATGCATCAGCGCGAGGTAAATACGTCAATGTAGGGGGGAATGGGAAGTTTATTGTAGCAATAAGAGATATTACCTTCCAGAAAAGAATAGAGCAAGAGCTAAAGTTATCCGAAGAAAAATACCGACACATCGTTGAGTCTATACCAATTGGTATGCATATGTATCAATTAGATGCTAATAATAACCTCGTTTTTACTGGTGCAAATCCCTCAGCAGACAAACTTCTTGGTGTTGATAATAACCAGTTTATAGGAAAAACCATAGAAGAAGCATTCCCACAACTTACTAATACAGAAATCCCAGAAAAATATCGCCAAGCAGCAAAAGAAGGAAAAACCTGGAGTACATTAAGCATTACATACGAGGATGAGCTGATTCAGGGAGCTTATGAGGTGACCGCCTTCCAAATATCCCCTAAAAAAATGGTGGCTTCGTTTATTGACATTACCGATCGGAAGAAGACTGAACAAAGATTAAAAAAGTCCGAAGAAAAATATAGACAGTTATTTGAAAATTCTCCAATTTCATTATGGGAAGAGGATTTCTCGGAGGTAAAAAATTATATTGAGATACTAAAGAACTCGGGAATAAAAGATTTCCGTGCCTATTTCGATAAAAATCCCGAAGAAGTTAAAAAATGCGTATCAATGATAAAATTAGTTGATATAAATAAAAAAACACTTGAATTATACAAAGCGAATAAAAAAGAGGACTTTTTAGCTGGTTTAAATAAGGTATTTACAGAGGTATCCCTAGACGCATTTAAAGAGCAAATAATAACCTTTGCTAGAGGAAAGACTTGGTTTGAATCTGAAGCTATTAACTGGACCCTTAACGGTGAGAAGATACATATTTTCATAGTAAGTGAAATTGTGACTGGTTTTAAAGAAGATTGGTCAAAAATTTTAGTTTCAATAACTGATATTTCTGACCGTAAAAAAGCAGAACAAGAGTTAAAAGAATCTGAAGAAAAATTCAGAACTATTACTGAACAATCTTTCATGGGTATTATTATCATACAAGATGGCCTTTTTAAATATTTCAATCAACAAGCAGCAGATATAAATGGATATAGTTTAGAAGAAATACAGAATTGGAAACCCTATGAATTCGCTAAAGTTATTCATCCCGAAGATTCAGATTTTGTTATGGAACAGGCAAGAAACAAGCAGGAAGGTAAAATTGATGTCGTAAATCGCCATAAATATCGAATTATTAAAAAATCCGGTGAAATTGCATGGGTGGATAATTTTTCTAAAACTATTAATTATATGGGGAGGTTTGCAGATTTGGTCATGACAGAAGACATCACAGATAAGATTGTAGCTGAACAACAATTAAAAGAGTCAGAAGAAAAATTTCGAAAGCAAAATGTATTTCTTAACAACATTTTAGAATCTCTTACGCATCCTTTCTATGTGATAAATATTAAGGATTATAAGGTTGTATTAGCTAATTCTACCGCTTCTTCCGAGGGTTTAGAAAAGGGACAATATTGTTATAGCCTTACTCATCATAACAGTAAACCCTGTGAAGCTCCTTGTGTGTGTCCACTGAATGAAGTGAAAAAAACCAAAAAAGCTTGCGTAGTAGAACATACACATTACGATAAGGAGGGGAATGAGAAAATTTATGAAATTTACGGATATCCAATTCTAGATGAGAATGGAAATGTCGTCCAAATGATAGAATATGCATTAAACATTACCGATCGCAAGATAGCACAACAGGAATTAAAAAAATCCGAAGAAAAATATAGACATTTATTTGAAAATAGCCCTTATTACATAATTTTACTAGATAAGGATGGAAATTTTATTGATTTTAATAATAGTGCTGTAGACATTTTTGGATATTATAAAGAAGATTTACTGAGTAATAATTTTAGAGAAATGTCAATAATTCCTCCTGAACTTTTACCATTATTAGAAAATGCCATCGAATTACTAATTAAAGGAGAAAGGGTGTCACCCCTAGAATTTATACCTATTAGAAAGGATGGAAAAAAAATTTGGATAAATGCACAGGCATCTTTAATTAAATTAGACAGTGAATTTTTTATATATGTTATTGGTCAAGATATCACGGAAAGAAAAAAAGCAGAGCGAAAATTAAAAGAATCTGAAGAAAACTCTAGAGCTTTAGCTCATCAATGGCGAACAACATTCGATGCGATGAGTGAATCTGTTTTTCTACTTGATTTAGAAAGAAACATTCTCCAGTGCAATAAAATCACATTGGATTTCTTAGGAAAGAAGGATTATGACGAAATAATTGGGCATTCATGTTGTGAGATTGTACATGGGACAAAGGAACCAGCAGAATGGTGTCCAATGGTGCGTATGATTGAGAGCAGCTATAAAGAATCCTCTATCGTTCAAAAAGGAGATAGGTGGTGTGAACTATTGGTTGATCCCGTTATTAATGATGAAGGAACCCTCGTTGGAGCAGTACATATTATAACAGATATTACTGAAAAGAAAGAAGCAGAACAAGAATTAATAAAATTAAGTAATCTAAAATCCGAATTACTTAGTAGAACTTCTCATGAATTAAAAACGCCGTTGGTTTCTATTAAAGGATTTACTGATATTTTACTAGAATTGCATAGTGAGAAACTCGATGATTATGTGTTAAAAACACTTAAACAAATTAAAATGGGATGTAATCGGCTTGAATCTCTTGTTCATGACATTTTAAAAACTGCAGAATTAAAATCTGGGGCTCTTGAGTTAAAAAAATCGAAGGATGATTTATCTATCTTAATAAAAATGTGTGTTAGTGAACTTGAAGGAATGATAGAGTTGAGAAATCATACAATAAATCTCGAGATACCAGATAATTTAATTTGTTCTTTTGAAAGAGAACAAATATACAATGTTATTACTAACATTATAAGTAATGCCATAAAATACACGCCCTACAATGGAAAAATAGAGGTCAAATCAGAAATTAAAGATGATTTTGTTATAGTTTCAGTAAAGGATAACGGGATTGGTTTTTCAAAGGAAGAAAGAAGCCTAATATTTAAACAGTTTGGAAAAATTGAACGTTATGGTCAAGGATATGATGTAATCTCCGAAGGTTCGGGATTAGGCTTATATATATCAAAAAAAATTATAGAAATGCATGGTGGAGAGATTTGGGTCGAATCTGAAGGGAAAGATAAAGGTTCTAATGTATATTTTTCACTTCCTATCGTTTAAAAATCAATTTATATAATCAGTTAGAATTTCAAAATCGGGAAAATTAAATGGTTTACGCAAGAATCCTTCTGCTCCAGTTTTTTTTAATTGGTTTTTAACTTCCGATTCTGGGATTGCTGTTATATAAAAAATAGGAGTATCTTTAAATTTATCAAGCGATTTAATCTTTTTACAAACTTCATAACCACTAATATCAGGTAAAATTATATCTAATAGTATTAGTTTAGGAGTTATTCTTTTTAATTCTTCTAAGCCATTATTCCCAGTTGTAACGCTGATTGTAGAAAACCCTTTAATATCAAAATAATCAGTTAAAAACATAATTGTTGAAGAATCATCTTCAACAATTAAAATGTCATATGTTTGACTTTCCGGTTGGAATTCATTAATAAGAAAATTAATCTTATTTTCAAGAAATATACTTTGAGCATAAATTTCTTTAATCCTTAATAACATATTTGGGTTTAACTTATCAGATTCGTTTTCCAGGATTAATTGAGAAAAACCTTTTATTGAAGTAAGAGGTTCTTTTAAATCATGCGTGAACTTCGAAATATCATTAATAAGCGAGATTTTAGATTTGGAATCGATATAAAAATTAACTGCTTTTCGAATTAGCATTGAAATAGTAGTAAATTCATTTTCATCTACGAATCTCTCCCATTTGTTTTTAGTATCCTCAGGCACTAATATACCTATCCTTTTAGGCTCATCTGATTTCTTTTCATTACTAGTAATCTACATCACACACCCGATGATTTTTCTTATTTATATTATTCTTTTACTTAATAAAAAACTTTCACAAAAAATTGAAATATGTCTTTTAAATTATCTGTTTAATAAATAATTTCTAATGAAAAACAAATATTTTGAATATATTCTAGAATTTTTTAGAATTTTACTACTACATTTAAGAAAAATAGTGATATTTCATCAAGACTTATTATTTTTATAAATAATCGAATAAGATTTCGAATTGGGAAAAATTAAAAGGTTTTAGAAAAAATCCGTTTGCCCCCGTTTTTTTTAATTTTTGAACAACTTCTGATTCTGGTATTGCCGTAATGTAAAAAACTGGAATTTCTTTAAGATTTTCGTTTGATCTGATTTTATTACATATTTCATATCCACTAATATCATTTAAAATTACATCTAATAGTATTAGTTTTGGAGTACTCCTATTTAATTCTTCTAATCCCTTATTACCACTTAAAACACCCTTACAAGTATATCCTTTAAGTTCAAAGAAGTCCGTCAAAACCATAACAGTTGGTGCATCGTCTTCAATAATTAAAATATCATAAGTATCATTTTCAGTTTCAGTTTCTTTATCAATTTGAATTTCTTTTATATTATTCTCAAGTAAAAGACTTTGATTATAGATTTCTTTAATTCTCAGTAAGATATTTGAATCTAATTCATTAGAGAATTTTTCTATTATTAACTGGGAAAATCCTTTAATTGATGTTAATGATTCTTTTATATCATAAGAAAGTTGGGCAAAATCTCTTTCTGATGGTGTTTTTAAAGTATAATCTATATAAAAATCAACAGCCATTCGAATTAATTTAGAAATAGTTGAAATATTATTATTATTGGCAAAATCTTGCCATCTAGT